>Ga0351958_1084_pt1 | contig 25565 bp, 18 predicted proteins | sample TotcelT113001L15_FD_206843 | JGI IMG/M metagenome (GOLD analysis project Ga0351958, IMG submission 206843) | Enriched cells from coal bed in the Powder River Basin, Montana, United States - Total cells T11 rep3 HSBNCT.T11.300.1.L15 ...
CAACCACCTGAACCGCGCCGCGATGGGCGGGGGCGAGGGCGAGTCGGCGCCGTCGGCGGACAGCTTTGCAACGTCCTTCGTGCCCGGCGAGCCCGCGTCGTTTATTCCGCGGGCCGACGACTGGCAGCAAGGCTCCGCCGAACCGGCATTCACCATGTTGGAACCCGTCGCAGAAACCCAGGCTCGACCTGTCGCTGGGGCCTTCGCCTCCAACCTGCCCGCCGCCCGGTTGTCCGATTTGGACCAGGTGCTCGGGGACAGCTTGGAGGACGTCCTCGACGACATCGCCGAGCAGGTATCGCGGGGGTGGCAGCTTTAGGCGTCGAAACCGCAAGCGGACGTCGCCCAACCCGGGCAAGGGAATGAGTTGCAGGAAACACTCGGTCGTCAAGCCGGTCCAAACTCGGCAACCTTCGCGCAGAAGTAGTTCCCCATGCCCAACACATCGGCTCCGAGATTGAAAACGCGGTACCCCTCGGACTCGAGCACGCTACGCGGCGCGAACATCCCGGCTGACATGGCGAACTTGCCGTTGGCTTGCGCCGCGGCACCCACGCGGCGGCGAGCCGCCACGACGTCCGGGTGGTTCACCTGTCCCGCGCGGCCGATCAGATGGCTGAAATCGCCGGGGCCGAACAGCAAGCCGTCAAACCCGGGCACCGCCGCGATTTGTTCGACGTTCTCCAGGGCCTCGGGCGATTCGATCTGCAGGATCAGCACCCGCTCCGTATTGCTGTGCTGCAGATATTCCGCCACCGGCACCAGGCAGAACTTGCCGTCCATATTACCGCCGTCCCAGGCGCGGCGGCCGAGCGGATGAAAGCGGGTCATCTGCACGATCTGCCGTGCTTCGTCCGCGGTCGTTACGTGCGGCACCATCAAGCCGGTCGCATCGGCCTCCAGCGGCTTGACGTAATCGCTGTAGCTGCCTTTGGCCACGCGGACGATCGTGTCCAGATCGTACAGCTTGGCGGCGCGGATCTGATGTTCCAGATTGAGCCAGTCGTTGGGCACGTGCTCGTTGCACAGCCACACGGCGTCGGCCCCCGCCAGTCCGGCGATCTCCACGACCCGCGGGTCGCCCAGGTTCATCTTCAAGCACGTGGCCGACTGGCCCGCACGGATTCTTCGCAACAGTTTGCTTGAGCGTAGGTTCATAGGCACGAGTTTAACACGGACGAAACTCCCAAGGAAGATGCCCACGAACTGGAAGCTTTCAACCGGGAAGTCCGCTCTGCTTGCTTTGCGGATGGCGTTGCTTTACGATGGCGGCCGGTGTTGCTTCCTGAAACGTGACTCTCGATGACGAGGTGGATGATGGCGTGGCGGCGGATTTTCTGGTGTGCGGCAGCGACTGCGTTGGTCAGCGTGACGGGGTATTTGGGGGCGAGGGCGGCGGACGCGGACGGTGCCGCCAAGGCCGAGAAAGGGGTCCACGAGGCGATGGCGATCTCGCTGCAGAAATACGATCAGGTCGAAGTCCAGGAATATCCCTGGGGCTGGATTCGCTGGCTGATGAACGACCAACTGGATCCCGCCGCCGAAATGACGTTCGGACTGGTCTACATCAAGCCTCACCAGACGAACCCGCTGCACATCCACTCCAACAGCGCGGAATACCTGCACGTCATCGAGGGCTCGTGCGAGCATCGCGTCGGCGACCGCTGGGTGACGGTCAAAGTGGGCGACACGCTCCGTATTCCTGCGGGTGTCAAGCACAATGCGCGGACCAAGGACGAGCCGTGCCGTGCGGTGATTGTGTACGACACCGGCAAACGGCGGATGGAAGTGGTGCCGGAATAGACGTTGCGGGAAGGGGGTTGTCATGTTGCGTGTACTCTGTGCCGGTTGGGTGTTTCTTTCGTTGGTTGCTCCGATGTTGATCGCTGCGGAACCGTCGCCTGCCGATGCGGCGCTGGAAGCGTTCTTCCAGCGGTACTTGGACGATACGTTCGCCCTGCGGCCAATGGACGCCACGCGACTGGGCGATCATCGCTTCGACGACCGGCTGGATGACTTGTCGGCCGAGGCCCGCACGCGGTGGCGAGAGCTGTACCGCCGCACGCTGGAGCAGTTGCCTGTGGCGGTGGACAAGTCGGGGCTGTCGGCGGCAGGGCAAATCGACTTTGAAATCCTGCAGCACGACTTGACTCGCGCCCTGTGGCTGGCCGAAAACACGTCGCCTTTCGAACAGGACCCGCGAGTTTACAACGAGTACATCTCCGACAGCGTGTACCTGCTGTTGACCCAATCGACTTTGCCCCCCCAGACCAACGTCGCCAACGCCATCGCTCGGATGGCGCAGATCCCGGCGGTCGTGGCGGCCGCGAAGCAGAACCTGAGCAATCCCTCGGCGGTGGCTACGGAAACAGCCATCCGCCAGAATCGCGGCGCGATTGGCTTCTACCAGCAGGATCTGTTCGAGGCGGCCGGTGACACGCCGGCGCTGGAGTCGCTGCGTGCGGCCGCCAGGCCGGTGATCGCCTGCCTGCGGGAGTATCAGGAATTCCTGGAACGGGACCTTCTGCCGCGGGCCCGCGGCGACTGGCAACTGGGGCCCGAACGGTTCGCCCGGAAGCTGGAATTGGAACTTGACGCGGGCCTGTCCGCCGATCAAGTGTTGGCAGAGGCCGAGGCGGAATTCCGCCGCGTGGAACGCGACATGTATGTGATCGCGCGCCAGCTGTGGGGCCGTTACTATCGGGACCAGCCGTTGCCGCCGGACGACGAGACGGGCCGGCGGGCCGCCATCGCCGAGGTGCTTCGCGCGGTCGGCCAAGAGCACGGACCGCCGGAAACGCTGACCCAGGATGCACGGGCCACCGTGGACCGCATCCGGCAGTTCATCAGGACACGGAACATCCTGCGGTTGCCCGACCCGGACCGCTGCCAGGTGATCGAGATGCCCGAGTTTCAGCGGGGCAATTCGACGGCCTACCTGAACTCTGCGCCGCCGCTGGACCCGACGGCGCCCAGTGTCTATGCCGTCAGCCCGCCGCCTCGGGATTGGGACCCGCAGCGTGTCAAGAGCTTGCTGGAGGAATACAACCGCCACATGCTGCAGATCCTCACGATCCACGAAGCGTACCCGGGTCACTACGTCCAGCTGGAATATGCCAATCGCGTCCCGTCCCTGATCCGCCGCGTGCTGGGCTCCGGCGTGTACATCGAGGGCTGGGCGGTGTACACCGAGCAGATGATGCTGGACCAAGGCTATGGCGACGGCGATTTAGCGCTGCGGCTAACCCAGTTGAAGTTCTACCTGCGCGCCGTGGCCAACGCGATTCTCGACCATCGCATGCACTGCAGCCGGATGACGGACGACGAGGCGCTGACGTTTCTGATGCAAGGAGCATTTCAGTCCGAGGGCGAAGCGCGGTTGAAGGTGATTCGAGCCAAGCAGAGTTCGTGTCAGTTGTCGACCTATTTCGTAGGCCGCATGGCAATGTATCGCTTGCGGCAGGAGATCCAGCGCGAACAGGGCGACGATTTTCGCCTGGACCGTTATCACGAGGCCATCCTGAATTTGGGCGGCGTGCCCGTCAAGTACCTGCCGCGGTTGGTCCGCGAGGCATTCGAGGGCACGTGAGCGTGAAGGCCCGGCGAAAGAACCCCTGTCGCGGGAATCGGATCTTCAGCCGCCGGCTGACCGCGGCGTGTTATTCATTGCCCCTGCAAGGGTGACGATCCGGGATCGTCGAGCGACTGCAGCGGAAAACCGGCGAACACGATGGACTCGTAAGGGTGCGTCTGTCCGGCCTCGTACAGGCAGGCGATCTCGCCATTGGTTAGCACGGCCAGGTCCGAATAGGCGCTGGGGCCGGCGTACAGGACGCGAGAGGCCGTCCAGGTTTGCCCTTCATCGTAACTGGCGCGCACGGTCATGTTCACGCGGCCATCACGACTGGCCGGATTGCTGAACAGGATCACGCCCTGGTGTTCGGCGTTCGGCCAGCGAAGCCGCCGGATCGCCGCCTGGCAGATGGGCTCGATCAGGGCGGAATCGAAACGTTGGTCTGTCCAGGTCAGCCCGCCGTCATTGCTGACGGCCACTTGACGATTCCGCTGCGAGCGGTCGTAATTCCGCATGTTCAGCATCAGCCGTCCCTCCGCGAGTTCCACGACCTCGCACTCGTTCACCTGGTGCGAGGGCGTCGTGCCGCCAAGGTTCCAGCTCTGGCCATGGTCGTCGGAATAGACGACGTGGGAGTAGTAGTGTCCCGTATCCGACTCGATGTGATCGCAGGGGATGACCAGTCGCCCCTGGTGCGGACCGTGCTGGATCTGGATGCCGCTGCCCGGGCCGGTGGCGTACCAGGTCCAGTCTGCTTTTTTCACGCTGGCTGTGATTTCCTGCGGTTCGATCCAGCTCACGCCGTCGTCGGTCGAGTGCGTCACGAACACCCGCCGCGTGTCCTGACTGGTGCGTGCGATGATCTGCGACTCGCGGTCGTCCCCACGGTTCCAGGTCAGCAGCAGCCAGATCGTGCCGGTCTGACGGTCGACCACCGCACACGGATTTCCGCAGGTGTTGTCGGCGTCATCCCAAATCACGTACTGTTTGCTCCACGTCCGGCCGTTGTCCGTAGAGCGTTTGACAAGCAGATCGATGTCGCCGGTGTCGCTGGCCGAGCGTTTGCGTCCTTCGCAAAAGGCCAGGACCGTGCTTTGAGCGGTCACGGCCAGTGCCGGGATCCGGTAGGTGTGATAGCCGTCCTGACCGCTCACATACAGCGGCTCGCCAACGACTTGCGGCGGCGGGGGAGGATCGGTCAACCGGCCTTGGATTTCGAAGGCGGCGAGTGTGATCCGGTTCCGCCACGGGCGAAAGCCGATCCGCGCGACCGGTCCATTCCAGTTCTCTCGGCGGTAGATTTCCCGCTTGTCGATCAGGAACCGCGTCGTCCCATCGGCCCGAATCGCCTCGAACAGCATCATTCGGCCCGGCTGGAGACAGCTCTCGGCCGCAGCGAGCATTTGGGCTTGGCCACCGAACAGGGGCCCTTCGACAAACAACGCTCTTCCGTGCCCCGCGTCGAATCCCAGGTGACTATCGTTCAGCATGAACGAGGCGGCGGTGGCCTCGAGCCGTTCCAGTTTCAGCCGTGCGGTGATGTGAAAATCTCCGCTTTCCAGGTCCTTTCCCGCATAGAGAAAGCGGCCGGTCCCTTCCGCTGAGACGCCGTCGGGGGTTTGCTCCCAAGCCGCTCCGGCATACCGGACCGCAACCGCTTTGCCGTCCTGCACGACCGCCAGGGTTTCCGCCGCGGCCCGTGGGACACACAGCGTGCCCGCCAGAATCGCCACCAGAACCAGAATCATGCTCATTACCGCGTTCCTTTCTGTCTTGAATCCGCTCCCTCTTGACGGCGCGGCTCTGGGGGATATCCGTGGTACCACCGGTCTCGAATACGCTCAAATTACTGCAGGCTCACACGAAACTCAACAGGCGGAGACTCAATGCCTTGATCGATCACCCGGACCGACAAGCAAGACGGTTCGCCCATGACTTGATGGGGCAGGTCAAATTGGTATTCCAAGATTGGTGGGCTTATCGTTGCGGGACTTGCAGGTGCGGCCAATTTGACTGCGCGTCGTCGTCAGGATGAACGCGTTTGCTGGCCAACGGCCAAGTGATTCGTGCCTTCAATGCTGTCATAAGCCACGTTCGGCACAACTCGCGTCGTGTGGCACGATGTTTGCAGTTGTCTCATTCCAGCCTTGTTATCCCGGTGCGGCAGAAGATTCAGGCCGTGGACCCGAACGAGGGGCGTTTGGAAGCCCATGTTGATTTGAGGGGAGGAATAGCGATGACACGCACGTTAAACACTTTTCTGCTGACTTCGGTCGCCGCGTTGTCGGTCCTGATACTCGTCGAACGTCGGCAGATTGCGATGGCCCAGCCGCTGCCAGCGTTGGAGCTGCGCGCATCGGATGCGGCAGCCGACGAGGGTGCGGAGGCACTGTTGCGAGGCCCGCTGCACGAGGCTTTCGCCGGACCTATTTCCCTGGATCCGCAATCCGCCGCGATCGTTCCCAAGATGCCGCCGGAACCGATCGAGGAGATTCCGCCCGAGGCCAAGCCGGAGGGCGAGAATGTCATTTGGATTGACGGCTACTGGGCTTGGGACGAGGAGCGCGAAGATTTCATCTACGTCAGCGGCGTGTGGCGAGTGCCGCCCCAGGACCGCCGCTGGGTGCCCGGATACTGGGCGCAGGCAGAGGGCGGTTATCAGTGGATCTCCGGGTTCTGGGAAGCCCTGGAAAACGAAGAGATCCGTTACCTGCCCGCGCCCCCGACAACCCTCGAAGCCGGTCCGACTAGCCCCCAGCCGTCGGTTAATCACTATTGGATCAGTGGTTGCTGGCTGTACCGAGATGTCGGTTACGCTTGGCGTCCCGGCTATTGGAATGTGTATCAAGAAGGCTGGGTGTGGATCCCGGCCCACTACACGTGGACGCCTCGCGGCGCGGTCTTCGTCGGCGGCTACTGGGATTACCCGCTGGCCCGACGCGGCGTCGTCTTCGCTCCGGTCGGCTTCCACCGCCCGGTCTACCTTCGCAGCGGATACTATTATTCGCCCAGCGTGGTCGTCGATATCTCACGCCTGGCACTGCACCTGTTCGTCCATCCGCGCCGCTGCCACTACTACTGGGGTGACTACTACGGTTACCGTCCCCGCGGCGGCCACCCGTTCCATCCCTGGCACTCGTACCACGGCCGGCACGGTTACGATCCCGTATTCGCCTATTACAGCGCGAACTACCGTCGCCAGAACATCGATTACGCCCAGCGGCTTCGCGGCTGGCACGATTATTACGATCGGCACGAGCACTACCGCCCAGCTCGCACTCTGGAAGCTCAGGCCCAAATGTCGTCCCGTGTGCGAGATCGTGATCCGCACATGAAGTACGCGATGTTGGGCAACACGATGTCCCAGGCCCTGTCGCGCAACGACGCCGCGCTCCGCCTGGAACGGATTTCGGACACGAATCGCCGCGACTGGAAGGGACTGTCCAGTCAGATGCACGAAGTATCGCGTCAACGGGGCGAGCTGGAATCCGGTCCCAGGACCAGGCCGGGAACCGTCGGTCCTCCACGAACCGAAGCCGACACTAGACCGGAGCTTGGTCGTCCCGACACAAGACTGAGACTGCCGGAGTTGCCGGAGATCGCCAAAGTGAAAGGCCCGCCCGGCGCGCCGAGGCGTATGGAAGACTCGGCAAGAGCGGACGTGTCCGGGGCCGCCAGGGACAGCCGTGGCAGCGACTGGCGAGATCGTCAGGACGCCGGTCGCGTGCGTCAGCCGGACATCCGTCCGCCCACCCCGGACCGGTCGCGGGTCGAAACCCCGGGACCGCAAACAGGTTCTGACGCAGGGCGCGTACGGCAGCCGGAAATCCGGCCGCCCACCCCGGACCGGTCGCGGGTCGAAACCCCGGGACCGCGAACAGGTTCTGACGCCGGGCGCATACGGCAGCCGGACATCCGTCCGCCCACCCCGGACCGGTCGCGGGTCGAAACCCCGGGACCGCAAACAGGTTCTGACGCCGGGCGCATACGGCGGCCGGACATCCGTCCGCCCACCCCGGACCGGTCGCGGATCAAAGTCCCGGGACCGCAAACAGATTCTGACGCCGGGCGCATACGGCAGCCGGACATCCGTCCGCCCACCCCGGACCGGTCGCGGATCGACATCCCGGGACCGCAAACAGGTTCTGACGCCGGGCGCATACGGCAGCCGGACATCCGGCCGCCCACCCCGGACCGGTCGCGGATCGAAACCCCGAGACCGCAAACGGGTTCTGACGCCGGGCGCGTCCAGCGGCCGGACATCCGGCCGCCCACGCCGGACCGGTCGCGGATCGAAGTCCCGGGACCGCGAACGGGTTCTGACGCCGGGCGCGTCCAGCAGCCGGCCATCCGTCCGCCCACGCCGGACCGGTCGCGGATCGACATCCCGGGACCGCGAACGGGTTCTGATGCCGGACGCGTTCAGCAGCCGGCCATCCGGCCGCCCACCCCGGACAGGTCGCGGATCGAAGTCCCGGCAAGGTCTACGTCCCGAATCGAGATGTCGCGGCCTCCGCAAACGGTCGATCGGATGCCCAGCGTCCAGAGCCCCAGGGTGCAGAGCCCGAGTGTTCAGGGGCCCAGGGTTCAGAGCCCGAGTGTCCAGGGGCCCAGGGTCCAGAGCCCGAGTGTCCAGGGGCCCAGGGGCCAGAGCCCGAGTGTTCAGAGCCCCAGGGTTGAGATTCCCAGGAGCGTGGCGCGCCCGAGTTTCGAGAGCCTACGTCAATCGCCCCAGGGGGACCGATCTCGATCATCTGGATCGGACCGAAGTGCTGGACGTCCCCAGGTGTCGAGTCCCCAAGGGGGCAGCAGGCCGAGTTTCAGTTCGCCTTCAAGGGGTGCCGACCGCAGTCGCGGTGGCGGAGGCGACCGCTCCAGGGGCAGATGAAGGAGCTTGTCTACGTCAATACCAACGGACGCGATCCGATTACAGTTCCATGCATGTTTGTTCGGCCCCCGTTGATACCGTCCGATTGCGGCCGCTCTGTTTGGCAACTCGCAACGCGATATCGGCGGACTCGAACAGGGCATTCAAGCCATCGGGAGGCATCGTCTGGGCAAAGGCGAACCCCACGCATGCGGTGACCTGGGCATGGGGTGCATCTTGGCACGCGCCGGCCCGCAGGGATTCGACGTCGGCCGCAGCGGACTGCGGATCGCGCCCTTCCAGCAGCAGCACGAATTCATCGCCGCCCAGTCGAGCGACATAGTCAGAATCTCGCCGCCCTCGCGCTAGGCCTCGTCCAATGTGGCACAACACTTCGTCCCCGGCGATGTGCCCGAAATGGTCGTTGATCGCCTTGAAATGGTCCACGTCGAACAGGGCCAGGCAGAGGGACCCCTGCTCCGAGTTATGCCGCGTCGAGCGGACACGGACTTCCTCCTCCCAAGCCCGCCGGTTGGGCAGGCCGGTCAGGGCATCCGTCGATGCCAGCTGACTGAATGTCTGCTGCAATTGCCGAGCGCGGTGGCATTCGCGACGCCAACGGACGGCTTCTGCTAACAGCGGGCACACCAGTTGCAGCTCGCGAGGCCGGAAATCCACGGGCAGCCGCACATCCGCCGGCGCCCCGGTGCCAATGGCCACCACGCCGACCTCGGCGGCGTGCAACGCCCGCCGAAGCGCCTCGTGCGGCAGATCGGCCTCGTGCAGAATGGGCAGGTCTGTAACAATCACCTCCGGCAGCATGTCCGGCGGTACATCAGCCGCCGCTTGCCAAACGCGCGCAGTATCCGCGAGAATCACCGTCCAGCGGCGGACTTGGCCGGGGTTGTGGCTGAGGATCAAGATTTGGGTGGGGCGAATCATCAAGGCATTATACGAACTGGAAGCGGTACTGGTTGCTGTCGATCGAGCTTGCTATACTCCAAATAATTCTTGTCGAACGGTTAGGAGGAAGAACCTGTGACTGCCACGACTGCCGCGTCGGAATTTGGACCCGTGCCGCAATTCCCTGAAACTTGGCGCCGTCGGCACCTGTTGGGTTTGGAAGAACTCACGGTCGACGAAATTCTGACCATCTTGGACACGGCGGCAGCTTTCAAAGCGGCCACGGGCGGCTTCCGCCGCAAGCTGACCGTGTTGCAGGGCAAAACATCGGCGAACCTGTTCTTCGAAAACTCCACGCGGACGCGAAACAGCTTTTCGCTGGCGGCGCGGCGTTTGGGTGCGGATACCGTCGAGTTCGTGGCTTCCGGCAGCAGCCTGTCCAAGGGCGAGACGTTCATCGACACGGCCAAGAACATCGAGTCCATGAACGTCGATGTAATGGTGGTCCGGCACCACACGCCCGGCGCGCCGCTGTTGCTGTCGCAAAACGTCCGCTGCGGGGTGATCAATGCGGGCGACGGTCCCCATGAACACCCCACGCAGGGGTTGTTGGATATTATGACCATTCGCGAGCGCGGGCGGCAGTTCGAGGGCTTGACCGTGGCGATGGTCGGCGATATTGCGTACAGCCGCACGGCGCGGTCGAACATCTGGGGATTGAAAAAACTGGGCGCCCACGTGATCGTCTGCGGCCCCTCGACTTTGGTTTCGCGGCGTTGGGAAGAATTTGGCGTCGAGGTGGCGCACAACCTGGATGCGATTCTGCCCCGTTGCGACGTGCTGAACCTGTTGCGGATCCAGTTCGAGCGGCAGCACACCCGGCCGTTTCCGTCGGTGCGCGAGTATGCGCTGTTGTTTGCGATGAACCGGGAACGCATGGCGCGCGCCAAACGCGACATCCTGATCATGGCTCCCGGCCCGATCAATCGTGGCGTGGAGATTACGCCGGATGTGGCGGACGGCCCCCAGTCCGTGATCTTGGACCAGGTGACCAACGGCGTCGCGGTTCGGATGGCCGTGTTGTGGCTGGTGGTCGGGGCGGCGGAGCGGGCGTCGAGTCCATGAAGCACGATCGGCCCCACGAATAAGGCTCGCTATGTCCCGCTTGCTCGATTATCTCCGCCTGCTGCGGATCGCCAACGTATTCACGGCCTTGGCCGACGTGATGATGGGGTACGCCTGCGTCCAGCGGGAGCTGGTCCCGCTCCCGCCGTTGGCTGGCTTGTTAACCGCCTCGGCGCTGTTGTATTTGGCGGGCATGGTGTTGAACGACGTGTTCGATATCGAGGTCGATCGGCAGGAACGTCCCGAGCGGCCGTTGCCTGCAGGCCGAATTTCGTTGCGTACTGCCCAGAGATTGGGTTTCGCACTGCTGTTGGGCGGTGTGGCCGCCGGTTGGGCGACGGCGTGGGCCGCGACGCCGGATGGTTCGCTGGGACGCAGCGGACTGGTGGCGACGCTGTTGGCGGGCTGCATCCTGGCCTACGACGGCGGGATCAAGGCGACGCCGCTGGGACCGGTGTTGATGGGCGGGTGTCGCAGCTTGAACGTGCTGCTGGGGGCCAGTTTGGCGGGGACCGAGGGCTTGGGGGCGAGCGTCCTGACGTTTCCGCCTCACGTCCTGGTGGCGTCAGTCGGCATCGGCGTGTACGTCGCCGGGGTAGCTTGGTACGCACGACGCGAAGCCGCAGCGAGCGAAGGTTGGCACCTGGCGGGCGCGCTCTTGGTCATGTTGGCCGGAATTGGTCTGTTGGGCCTGTTGCATCGCAATTTCCCGCCGGGATTTCGACCGACCCTGCCCGATCCCTGGTGGCTGCTGATGCTGGCGCTGTTGGGCCTGCCCATCGCTCGACGCTGTGCCATGACGATCGCGGACCCGGTGCCCGAGCGAGTGCAACTGGCGGTCAAGCACTGCCTGATGTCGATCATCGTGCTGGATGCCGCGGTGGTCTTCGTCGTGGCCAGCGGCCACGAGGCGTTGATCGTATTGAGTCTGTTGATCCCTGCCCTGCTGTTGGGGCGCTGGGTCTACTCGACGTAACGCGGGCGGAAGCCAAGGTATGCGTCTTTCCGGGGCTGAGCGGACTGGTGATTTCGCCGTAGAAACGGGCTGCCAGCCTCTGTTTCCCAAGGCATAAGTCGATGGTCTTCAGACCAGATGACCGGCCAGCTGCCCGGTGCCTGGTCTCGAACAACAGGCCGCGAAGCCGGCAGGAAATTGCGCGACGGGAATTGCGCGACAGGAATTGCGCGACGGGGGGCTTTCGCACGAGGGGCGAAAACGTCTACACTATCCGGTGTTTCGCGAACAAGACGGGCAGATTGGACTGATGGATACGGTGAAGGATCGTGTGTGGCGGCGGATGTTGAACGTTCCCAACGTGCTGACACTGGCACGGCTGGTGTTGTCCATCGTCGTATTTGTGCTCGTTCCACTGGGCCATTATTTCTCGGCGCTGCTCGTTTTCATCGTCGCCGCTTCGACCGACTGGGTCGATGGCTACTGGGCTCGGCGGTTCAATCAAGTGACCCAGCTGGGACGAATTTTCGACCCGTTTGTGGACAAGATCATTGTCTGTGGGCTGTTCGTCTTTTTGGCTGCCGAAGAAGGTTCGGGAATCACCGCTTGGATGGCCGTGGTCGTGGTCGCACGCGAAATGTTGGTCACGGCGCTGCGCGGATTCATCGAGCAGAGCGGTGGCGATTTCTCGGCCAAGATGGCCGGCAAGCTGAAGATGGTGTTCCAGTGCGTAGCGGGCGGGTTCGGCTTGGGGGCCCTGATGTATGCCAACGGCACTGCCCCGGGTTGGCTGGTGACGATTCTGCCGCCCGCCTGGTTTCTTCAGGTCCTGCTTCCTGTCAGCGTATGGCTAGCCGTGCTGTCGACCATCTATTCCGGTTTGCAGTACGTCGTGGTGGCGGCGAAGCACATCGTCGGCGAGCCGACGGATGCGACGCCATCGTAGCGCCGGCTGCCAGCCTGGGTGAGATGACTCTTGCGACGATCGAGGCCGCGTCATCAAGTCAGTACGCCCGGTAAACGCCGGGCACGGCCACGGCGTGCTCGTAGCTGCCTGCGGCATCCGGCAGGACCGGAGGATCCGCGTCCCACGCCAGCCGCGCGGGCATCTCGTCGGGGCCTTTGGCGACCGCATCATCCCACGAGACGACACTGCCGGAGTACGTGGCCATCCGACCCAGGACCGCCGTAAAGCTGCTGTTGGCCCCATAGTACCCTTCGTTATGCCGCTCGTCGTTGCGGATGGCCCGGATCAAGTCGATATGCTCCTGGTCGGTGGCGGTGACCTTGGGACCGTTGTACGTCCACGCGTTTTCTCCGGCAATCGTGCCGACGCAATCCGAGTGGCCGCGGCTGCCGTGAACGTGTTGCGTGGCGACGTTCCAACAGTTGCGGATGTGCCGGTTCTGGCTGAACAGTTTGATCCCGTTCGGATAGGTGTATTCGACGTACTGATGATCGTAAATGTGGCCGTAGTCTTTTCCTTTGCGGACCTCGCGGCCCCCCATCCCGTTGGCCTCGATGGGATGTTCGTCCTGCATGGCCCAATTGATGCGATCCAAGTGATGCACGTGCTGTTCGACGATTTGATCTCCGCAGAGCCAAACGAAGTAGTACCAGTTCCGCATTTGGTATTGCATTTCCGTCTGGTCCGGCTCCCGCGTGCGAACCCACACGCCGTCGCCGTTGCGATAAGCTCGGAGAAACTGGATTTCGCCCAACGCTCCGTCGTGGATTCGCTGGATGGTCTCGATCAGCTGCGGGTCGTGGCGAGACTGCAAGCCGACCACGACCTTCTGATTCCGCTGGTCCGCCAAGCGGTTCGACTCCATGACGCTACGATAACCCGGCGCATCCACGCACACGGGCTTCTCCATAAACACGTGCTTGCCGGCCTCGACCGCCGCCCGGTATTGCAGCGGCCGAAACCCGGGTGGCGTGGTGAGCAGAACCAGATCCACGTCCGCGGCAATCGCTTGCTGATAGGCGTTGAAGCCCGAGAAAACCCGCTCGGGCGGCACGTCCACTTTGTCGCCGTACTTTTCCTTGAGGCTGCGCGCCGCCTTTTGCGCCTGTTCTTCAAAGGCATCGGCCACGGCGACAAGCTTGACATTGTCCGGAACGTTCAGGCAGTTGGCTGCAGCTCCCGTGCCTCGACCGCCACAACCGATCAGCGCGACGCGGATCGGATCGCTGCCCGCGGCATGGACCGAACGGGTCCAAGAAAAACCGTCGGCCAGCGCCGCACCTGCCATCGCCACGGCACTGTGTTGAAGAAATTGACGCCGTGATGATGGAGAACGAGCGGACATGGACAGGCTCCTTGTCAGATGTGGGAAGATGCTGCGCTACGTCGCTTCGAACGTTGCCACGGCCGGTTGGCATCCGACCGAGACTCGTAAATTCGCGCGGATGATCTGGGCGAGTTCGCGGGAGTCGGATTCTTCGAGACGCTGTAGTACGCGCCGCCAGCGGTAGGAAAAACACCCCTTTTCATCGTAAGGACGGACTTTGAACAGCGTATCAAAGGCATTCCGACGCAGGCGGTATTTCTCCTGAATACAGCGGAAACGCTCGACAAAGGCGTCAATGTAGGCCCGGGCGAATGCTTCCGGGTTGGAAAGAAACTTCAGGCGGCGGTTCACCGGGTCGGCGTAGGATGCCGCCAGGTTCCGCAGCGGGGTACAGTAGTCGGCAAAAGTGCCGGTCTGATCCGCGACGACGATATCCACCGGGAGTCCGAGCCCATTTTCCACGACGATCTCGTCGCCATCGTCGAACATCGTGTTGTGCGAGGCATCGCATCGCCCCACGATGATGTTGGATGCTGCGGCACGCCCCAAAAGCTGGGCGAACGCCAAGGCGAAATCGGGGTTCTCGAACCGCGTTTCAGGCGTCTTGTCCGTGGCCACGCCGTGAATATACGCCCGCTCGAAATAGGGCGACCAGATCATGTAGCCATTCGGCCCTGTCCAGTCCGCAAAGTACCGTTCGCAGATCTTTCTCGTGGTGAACTGTCTCGGGATGTTCATCCCCAAATAGCGACAGGCGAATCGTCGATCAAGCACGTATTCCGTGTACTCATCCGACCTGAACATCGCGTCCGGAAGTTCGAGCTTGGCGTTTAGATGCTGCCACACGTCCCATTTCTGCATGCGAATCACGCTGACAATCTCGTTCGCGTGACCGTAACGTTTGACGACAGCCAGGTACACCTCCCGTCGGCCGCGACCGGGATTGCGACGGGAAAGGGAATTCACCACCTTGCCGATGTTCACGTACTCCAGATCGCCGTATTCCCGCACCAGATTGTAAAGAAACTCACGGGCCTTTTCTTCACAGGGATCCTGCCGCTCCTCTTCGAAAACTTCGTCAAACGCCAGTTCGCCGTTCTTGATCCGTCCTCCGGGAAGCCAATGGATCTGCATGAAGAACTCGGGACTGAGCGAAAGCAGCACTTCGCTTTGGACAACCTCGTCGGTATCGGTGACCAGGGCCGAGAACATGCGTTGTCGCCACAGGTCATTTTCCAGGTTGTCGCCCCGAAACTCAGCCGGCACGGCACACCGGAAAGCCTTCCGCAGATCTTCAAAAGCTGCTCGCAGGTCTTCAGGGGCCATGGCCGCAAAGTCGTAACGTTCGAAACACTCGCCGGTAAAGGTCTGGTCGGCCAGGTAAAACGCGACTTCGGGATTGCGATCCCGATTCAAACTTCGGGAAAAACACTGGATTTCCACCAGGTGCTGACGCAACAAGTCATCGTCAAGGTATCGCAGTAGGGAGAACTCGTGCAAGGTCAGCCAGCGGGTGCCCGTGGTCGCGTTGTGATAATAGATCTGCTTTCCATCAATTCCCGTCTTTGCAGCTACGATGCGTTCTTTGATCTCCTTGCGTCGGGTCGGCAGTCGGGCGATCCTCCACATTTCACCGCGACGCTTCAAGGCATCGCGGACGTTTTCGTTGAAGACATTCAGGTACTTGATCTGCCGCTTCGAGACCCCGGTCCTCTGGAGCAGCTTGTCCGCTCGAAAGGCAAGCGGCATGTCGTCGGGGTTGGATCGGATTTGAATGCGATTGCCTTCGATCACCGCAAGCACCGCGTCCCCGCGGACATCCTGCTCCTCCTCAGCAGTCATTTCAGGGAGTCCAGCAGCCAACCGTTGATCATTGGTCCATCGGACGAAGGCATTGATCTGAAACAGATGGATGGTAGGAATGGTAACAATTGCGTCGAAACGCGGAAAGATCGTCAGAATCGACGAGACAGGACGACCGTCGGGGCCTTTGGAAAAGAGCGGGGCGCCAAGGCAATGAACGTTCGACATCGTACCTCCTTTTCCGATTCACAGCGGAACCGGGCAAGCAAAAAGCGGCGAGGTCAGACCCACGCGCGATCCCCTACAGGAATCGCCGGTATTTCCACGAACATGCTCGAGCCCACGTTCCGTGCGTCCAGGCATCCGCTTCCGTGCATCCGCAATCGTCGTTTGGCAGGAATGAAGGCAGGGGATGAAAACTATAACACATCCTCGGTCCTGGGCAACACCCACGTCCGAGTTGCCGGCCATGTCCTTGTTTGCGGCAGATTCTCTTGGTAAAGATCCAGTCCGGCTGTTTGGCGCGGGCGAGTCGCGTCGCCCACGTGTTCCTGTCCGGCGCGGCCAGCGGCGACGCTGCCTGACCGCGCCTATGTGCCGTCCGAAATCTCGGCCCGAAAAAACGTCAGGAGGATCTTGGTCAGGATCTGCTCGCCGAACTCGTTGGCGTGAACCCGGTCGCGATAGAACACGTGCGGATGCACCTTGGCCGACCGCAGGTACTCGATCCACGGCGTCCGCATGTCCAGGAATGCGCAACGCTGCTCGGCAGCCAGTTTCTTCAGCAATTGGGTGTAACCGGCAGGATCGTTGATCTGGTCGAGGGCTTCCTGGTCACGCGGGTCTGCCGAGCCGAAGGTGCCGTTGGCCAGCAGGATTTCTACGTCCGGCAGTCCGGCTCGCAATTGCTGGATCACCGTGCGGATGCTTTCGATGTCCTTCTGGCTGATGCCGCCGATGAAGACCAGATCGGGCTTGAGGGGCACCACGTGTTTGGCGATCCGGTCTTCCTCCTTGTAATGCTGACAGCCGCCGCCGCCGCGCACGTAGACGCTTCCCTCGATCTGTGCCTTGGGATACGCCTCTTGCAGTTTCGCCAGCCAGCCCGAACGCATCGTGTCATTGACGATGCTGTCGCCCAGTCCCAGCACGTGCAATGCGTCTCCTTCGGTCAGGGCGCGGCGGGTACGCGGCAGGTGCGTCCAGTCGGCCGGGGGCGGCGTGAATTCGCCCTGAATCATTTCTGCCTGAATCCTGTCAATCTGTTCCAACGAGCGCTGGGGCGTGGAAAAGATCGAGTAACCCTCCTCGGGAGTGCCCCGCGTTTTCGAGGGTTGGTCCGGCGGATACTTGCTGGGCAACGCTCCCTGTTCGGGGAAGGTCACCGGGGAATCTTTCATCAAGTCGGCTCGCGCCGCGGCGAGTCCCAGCGCGAGGCAGACCGCTGGAACAACAAGAAAACATGTTCTGGTCACGGGTTCGTCTCCGGGGTTGGACCGAGGAAAAGGCATGGCGAAGGACAGCCGGATTATAGGCACCGGAATCGGCCGCCGCCATCCTGGGGCAACCGGCAGAGATGAAGAACCCCGAAGCCTAAGCGAGGCGATTCGGCAATTGGCTTGTTCCTCGCTGACGCTTCGAGTTACTCGGGGAAAGTTCCGTTTGTTCCGGTCGCCCTGGCGCGAGCTGCGATCCGCGATAATCGTCCGGGCTAGTTTCCACGGCCAACGCCGGTGGTATAATCTGCGGCGGCAGTAGCGACGCCGCCCAAAATCGAGCCGCCCGGTTCGAACCGGACGGCGCGTCGCGCACTGCCAGCGTTCCCATTTCCCCCACAGGCACTTATTTGCAGGAGAAGATTCATCGTGAGTGAAAACAGCACCAACGACACCTCGCGTCGTGAGTTCCTGAAGACCACCAGCCGGATCGCGGTGGCCTCGGCGATCGTCGGAGCGACCGTGCCCCGCGTCCATGCGGCGGAGAACAACACCTTGCAGGTCGCCCTGATCGGCTGTGGCGGCCGAGGCACCGGCGCAGCGGCCGATGCCATGTCGGTCAAGCAGGGACCCGTCAAGCTGGTCGCCATGTCCGATATCTTCGAGGATCGCGTGGCCTCCAGTTACGCCAACTTGGACAAGCGGTTCGGCGAGCGGATGGACGTGCCCGAGGATCGCCGGTTCGTGGGCTTTGATGGCTACAAGAAGGCGATGGACTGCTTGAAGCCCGGCGACATCGCCATCTTCGCCACACCGCTGGCGTTCCGCTGGGTGAACTTTGCCTACGCCGTGCAGAAGGGACTGCACGTGTTCATGGAGAAGCCGGTGACGGCCGACGGCCCGACGTCGCGGCGAATGCTCGAGATCGCCGACCAGTCGGTGGCCAAGAACCTCAAGGTGGGCGTCGGCCTGATGTCCCGCCACAGCCGGGCGATGGAACAGCTGTACGCCCGTATCCAGGACGGCGAAATCGGCGACATCACCAGCATGCGTGCCTATCGCATGACCGGCCCGATCGGTTCGGCCTTCTCGACGAAATGGCCCGGCGATCAGAGCGAGCTGCTGTGGCAGTTGCGGCGGTTCCACAGCTTCCTGTGGGCCAGCGGCGGCGCATACAGCGATTTCCTGATCCACGTCATCGACCACTGCTGCTGGATGAAGAACGCCTGGCCGGTCAAGGCCCAGGGCGTGGGCGGACGCCATTACCGCCAAGACCCCAACGGCAATCTGTATGTCGATCAGAACTTCGATTCGTACGCGGTGGAGTACACGTTCGAGGACGGCGCGACGCTGACCGTGAACGGGCGCTGCGTGGCGGGGGCCGCCAATATCTATTCCAGCTATGCACACGGCACCAAGGGCTCGGCGATCGTCTCCCGCGCCGGGGACTGCGGGCCGCCGTCCAGTACGTACAAGGGCCAGAAACCGAATCGCGACCAGATGCTGTGGCAGTCCGAGGTCCCTGGGGATCAGGGCAACCCATACCAGAATGAATGGAACGACCTGGTCGACGCCATCCGCGCGGACAAGCCGTTCAACGAAGCGCGGCGCGGTATCGAGGCCAGTGTCGTGACATCGTTGGGCCGCAAAGCTGCGCATACGGCGCAGGAGATCACCTACGAGGCGATGCTGAACGCCGAGGAAGAATACGCCCCGGGCTGTGACCAGTGGACGATGGATTCGGCCGCTCCCATTCAAGCTGACGCCGAGGGCCGGTACCCGATTCCCATGCCGGGAATCAAGACGAAGACCGAGTATTGAAACGCGGCTTGGAATCAGCATCTTGGCACAGGCTGGAGCTGCGGGCTGCCAGCCTGTGCTGTTCGTTGAACAGCGCCATTTTGGGAGCAACATCGTGCCAACAAACTTGCGTATCCTTGCCCGGCTGATCGCCGTTTCCAGCTGTCTGGTCGCCGCGATGGCGGCGGCCGCCGATTTTCGTCCGCCTGCGACGCCGCTGGTCGCCTGCGATCCCTATTTCAGTATTTGGTCGGCGGCAGACAAACTGACCGATGCGGACACCGTGCACTGGACGGGCAAGCCGCATCCGCTGGCTGCCCGGGTACGAATCGACGGAACCGCTTATCGCGTGATGGGCACCGCCCCGGCGGACGTGCCAGCGATGGAGCAGACCGGTTTGCGCGTGCTTCCGACTCGCACGATCTACACGTTCCAGTCGGCGGGCGTGGTGTTGACGTTGACGTTTTTGACGCCGGCGCTGCCGGACGACTTGGACCTGCTGGCTCAACCGATCACGTACGTGACCTGCGAATTTCGCTCGGTCGACGGTGCCTCGCACAATGTCCAACTGAACTTCGAAGCGTCCGGGTTGCTGGCCGTGAACACGCCGCAACAACTCGTGCTGGGGACCGTGGAAGAACACGGGGACTTGATCGCCGCCAAGATCGGCTCGCAAGAACAAGCGGTGTTGGCCAAGAGGGGCGATGATATCCGCATTGACTGGGGCTACTTCTACTTGGCAGCGGCCAAGGGCGACGGCGTGCGGTGTTCGCTGCAAGCTGCGGAAGCGTCGCTCGAACAGACGATCGACGTGCCCGCCGCGGCCGAATCGGTGGTCGCGTCGGTCACGCTGGATTTCGGCAAGGTCGCCAACGAGCCCGTTTCTCGCTGGCTGCTGTTGGCCTACGACGACCTGTATTCGATCCAGTACATGAAGAAGAACTTGCGTCCCTACTGGCGGCGCAACGGGTGGGAGGCGAGCGACTTGCTGCGAGCGGCTGCCGCAGCCTATCCGTCGGTGGTCGAACGCTGCACGGCCTTTGACCAGGAATTGATGGCCGATTTAACCGCCGCGGGCGGCGAGCAATACGCCTTGCTGGCGGCCTTGGCCTATCGCCAGTGCTTTGCCGCCGGTAAATTCGTGGCGGACGACAACGGGCAACCGCTGCAGTTCTGCAAAGAGAACCATTCGAACGGCTGCATCGGCACGTCGGATGTATTCTATCCCATGGCGCCGCAGTTCTTGTTGCTGGGGCCGACGCTGTCGAAATCGTTCCTGGTCCCGTTCATGAACTATGCCGCGTCCGAGCGGTGGACGTTCCCCTTTGCCCCGCACGACTTGGGCCAGTATCCGCACGCCAACGGCCAGCGTTATGGCGGCGGCGAGACGTCCGAAGAGAACCAGATGCCCGTCGAAGAGAGCGGCAACCTGCTGCTGTTGATGGCGGCCATCGCACAGATGGAAGGCCATGCCGATTTCGCCGGATTGTACTGGCCCCAGCTGACGCAATGGGCGGAATACTTGAAGGCCAAGGGTTTCGATCCGGAGAACCAGCTATGCACGGACGATTTCGCGGGGCATTTGGCGCATAACGTGAACCTGAGCGCCAAAGCCATTTGCGGCTTGGGTGCCTTTGCCAAGCTGTGCGAAATGCGAGGGGAACAGGCTCAGGCGGCCCAGTACCGTCAAACGGCCCAAGCCTTCGCGGCGCGCTGGGTGCAGGAAGCCGACGACGGCCATCATTTCCGGCTGGCCTTTGACCGCCCGGGAACCTGGAGTCAGAAATACAACCTGGTGTGGGATCGACTCCTGGGCTTGAACCTGTTTCCCGCCAGCGTGCTCCGCAAGGAAATGGAGCACTACAAAAAAGTCCAAAACGAATATGGTTTACCTTTGGACAATCGGCAGACGTATACGAAACTGGACTGGATCTTGTGGACGGCGACACTGACGCAGGATCGTGCGGATTTCCAAGCGTTGGTGGCGCCCGTGTTCAAGTTCCTGCACGAGACGCCGGATCGCGTGCCGATGACCGATTGGTATTTCACCGATAGCGGCCGCCGTCGTGGTTTCACCGCGCGACCGGTCGTGGGCGGTGTGTTCCTGCAAATGCTGTACGATCGGCAAATGTGGGCCAAGTACGCGGGCCGGGAAAAGATACAAGCCGCCGACTGGGCGCCCATGCCTCGGCCGCCTCGAACCGTGACGTTGGTCCCCACCAGCCAGCAGACCCCGGCGCTGTGGCGGTACACGACCGAGCCGCCGGCCGAGAACTGGCACGCCGCCGATTTCGACGACAGCGCCTGGCAACAAGGCCCCGGCGGTTTCGGCTCGGCAGGCACGCCGGGCGCCGTGATTGGTACCACGTGGAAGTCGGCGGACATTTGGATTCGTCGCACGTTCGAGCTACAGCAGCCGCTGCCCGACCGCGCCGCGTTGCGGCTGCATCATGACGAAGATGCCCAGGTCTACCTGAACGGCATCGAGGTGCTGTCGCGAGGCGGTTACACCACGGAATACGAAGCGGAAGAGATCGACGCCCAATCGCTCCGCGCGGGGAAAAACGTCATCGCCATCCATTGCCGACAGACCATGGGCGGGCAGTATATCGACGCGGGCCTCGACGCCATCGTGCCGGACAAGAGATAGCGCGGAGGGCGGAGGGCAGAGGGCAGAGAGCAGAGAGCGGAGAGCAGTTGGCGGAGCAGGGAAAATGCTTCTTGAAACAAACAGTGTTCGGAGAGCGTTGATGATGAAATACTTTTCACTGCTTGCTGCGTGGCTGCTGCTGTGTGGCGCCGTTCTGGCGGAGAATCCCGCGAGCGGGCTGGCGCCCGGCCAGTGGACGGCCGAGCGGGCGCGGGCCTGGTATGCCGCCCAGCCGTGGCTGGTCGGCTGCAATTTTCTGCCCAGCACTGCGGTCAACGATATCGAAATGTGGCAGGCCGACACGTTCGACGTGGCCACCATCGAACGCGAACTCGGCTGGGCTCGTGAACTTGGCTTCAACTCGGTCCGCGTGTTCCTGAACTACGTGGTCTGGGAGGCCGACGCGGCAGGCCTCAACGAGCGGTTCCAGCGGTTTCTGGAGATCGCCGCCAGGCAGGGCATCTCGGTCATGCCGGTGCTGCTGGACGACTGTAACTTCGCCGGCCGCGAGGCCAAGGCCGGGCCGCAGCCCGATCCGGTTCCCGGCGTCCATAACAGCCAATGGGTCTCCAGCCCGCCGCTAAGGATGGTCACACAGCGCGGCGACTGGGCGCAATTGGAGCGGTATGTCAAGGAGCTGATCGGGACGTTCGGCCAGGACCGCCGTGTCGTCGCCTGGGATCTGTACAACGAACCCGGCAATTCCGGGATGGGCCAACGCAGTCTGCCGTTGGTCGAGGCTGCCTTCGCATGGGCGCGGGAAACCAATCCGGACCAGCCGCTGACCGTGGGTGTGTGGACGGATTTCGACGGCGAGATGTCCCGCCGGATGTTCGCCCTGTCGGATGTCGTCAGCTTTCACGCTTACGACGACCCCCAGGGTGTACGCCACAAGATAGCGTTATGTGACGAGTTCGAGCGTCCCGTCCTGTGCACGGAATGGCTCCGCCGGCAAACGGGTAACACCTTCGAGAATCTGCTGCCGGTGTTCGACGAGCATCACGTCGGATGCTATCACTGGGGCCTCGTGGCCGGACGCACTCAGACGTATTACCCTTGGGGCTCCGCCCAGGACGCGCCCGAACCGGCACAGTGGCAGCACGACCTCTTCCGCGGCGATGGTTCGCCCTTCAGCCAAACCGAGTGGTCTTTTATCAAGGCGTACTTCGGCCGCTTGCTCGCGGTGGTCACCGAAGTGGTCCCCACGGCGCGCCGCGAGGCGGTTACCTGGCGTTACACGCTGGACGATCCCGGCGAAGGCTGGTCGGAGCCCGGTTTCAACGATACTGCGTGGCGAGAGGGGGCGGCACCGTTTGGCAAGCTCGAACCCGGTATTGGCCGCGTTCCGCGAACGGAGTGGACGAGCAACAGCATCTGGTTGCGGCGCGTCTTTACGTTACCCGCCGACCGCCTCGACGAGCTGTGGTTGACGATGCATTTCGACGAGGATCCGGAGGTCTATGTGAACGGGATCCTGGCGGCCGCGCCCGAAAAATGGAGTGACCGTTACCAGGAGATCGCCATTTCGCCTGCGGCGCGAGCGTCGTTGAACGAGGGGCACAATACGCTGGCGGTCCGCTGTCGGCAGACCTGGGGCGGGCAATTTATCGACGTCGGTATCGGTTCGCGCCAGACCGTGCCCGAGCAGGCAGACGAGGGCGGCGGCCGTTGGTCGGCCGATCGCGCATGGCGCTGGTACGATGCGCAAGCCTGGCCGTGCGGGTTCAACTATGTCCCAGCCAACGCCATCAGCTATACCGAAATGTGGATGGATTATGCCTTCGATCCCGTGCTGATCGAACGCGAATTGGAACTGGCCCACGAGGTCGGGTTCAACTGCATTCGCGTGGTATTGCCGTTTGTGGTTTGGGAAGCGGAACCGGCGGCGTTCAACAAGCGGCTGGCGACGCTGCTGGAGATCTGCGGGCGGCACGGCATCCGCGTCATGCCCACGCTGTTCGACGACTGTGTGTTCGGCTCGATTCGCGATCCGGTTTTCGGGCGGCAGCCGGCGGTTGTCGAGGGCTGGTACGCCAATGGCTGGACGCCTTCGCCGGGCCACAGCCTGGTGCGAGACGCGGCCACGTGGTCGCGACTGGAGAAGTACGTCAAGGATGTGGTCGCGACGTTCAAGGATAACCCGCAGGTTTGGATCTGGGATCTGTACAACGAACCGACCAACGGCGGGTTGGGCGACGTGTCGTTGCCGCTGGTCGAGCGGGTGTTTGAATGGGCGCGGGAGGTGAATCCGTCCCAGCCCTTGACGGTGGGCCAATGGAATGGCAATGCCCGGTTGAACGAAATCATCTACCGGCACAGCGACGTGATCACGTTCCACGACTACGGAGGCGCGGAGCATCTGGCCAGCCACATCGCGGATTTGCAGCGACAAGGCCGACCGTTGGTCTGTACCGAATGGCTCAACCGCGGACGCGGCTCGATCGTCGCAGACTGTCTGCCGATCTTTCGCCGCCGGACCGTCGGCTGCATGCACTGGGGCCTGGTCAACGGCAAGACGCAAACCCATTTGAACTGGGGACACCGGCCGGGCGAGCCGGACCCGCCCGTGTGGCAACACGATTTGTTCCGTTCCGACCATACGCCTTACGAGCCGAGCGAGATCGCGCTGTTTCGCAGGATGATCGGGATGTGGTAAGGCACTAGCGTGCAGCGAATCACTCACTGTGAGGATACCGTCAGGCACGTCGTCTAACGCTCACTTAGTCTTTCACCTAATCTTTCACCTAATCCTCTTCATTCCTTTCTCTGCCAAGATTAGGTGAGAGATCAGGTGAAAGATTAGGGGGTGTGGTACTCTATGGCTCAGGCGTTAAATGAGACAGTGATTTCTTCGCGGGTGGTTTGCGTGCGCCCGTTGGAGTTCACGCTTCAGCGTGTGTCGGGCCGCGAGTGAGGCTCGCGCGGGCACGCGGAAGCGTGAACTCCAGCGCGGGCAACCCATAGAAATAGGAGACGAAACATGGGCCGCAGTACTCGAAACAGCGATTTGGCCGATCGCGTGACGCCGCGGACGAAACTCTGGTTAGAGGTCAACAGCCAGTATGTGTTCGGCCTGGGCATCAGCAACATTCTGAAAGCGGTCCAGCAGACGGGGTCCATCAAGGCTGCGGCGCGCGAGGTCGGCAAAAGCTATCGCCACGTCTGGGACAAGATCAAGCAGGCCGAACAGGCGCTTGGCGTCCCGCTGGTCCGCAGCCAAGTGGGTGGCAAGGACGCGCGGCGCAGCGAACTGTCCGAGTTGGCGCAGGACTTGGTGCGCGACTTTGACAACTTCCGGCAAACGCTGTTCCAGCTGGTGCAAGTCGAATTCTCGCAACGCTTGCGAGAGACGCTGGAAAAACACGGCCGCAGCTGACGGGCCGGCCGCATCAGCGGCGGGCGCGTTCCACGCGCCGACAACACTGCCTCGCCGCCTTGCGTCCCATTTCCGCTGGATTATAATGCCGTCGGCTAACGGCACGCACGTGCCATTTGTTCTGTGTCTCACCGGAAGGCCGAACTCTGGCCGCAGCGTTTGGTGGGGCTTGGCGATTTCACAAAGGAAAGAGCATGTATCATCGTATCTGTCTGTTGCCGATTGTTCTGCTGGCGATTGGGTGGGCTTCCGCTGGCGAACCGGCCGCGACGACACCAGCGGCACAGCCGCCGTGCATGCGTGTGCTGTTGGTTCGCAACGAGACGGGGCAGACGATGACGGTCACGCCCGACGAGTTCGCCAAGTTGCCTCAGGCGACGGTGCGGGACAAGATTCCGCACAGTGACCAGGACGGGGCCTATGAGGGCGTCTTGTTGTCGGAATTACTGCGTGCAGCCGGTGTCGCGTTTACCGATCCCTCGGCGCCGGACAAGAAGTTGCCGGCCTCGCTTCGTACCGCCTACGTGTTGGTCGAAGCTTCGGACGGATACCAGGTGTTGTTTTCGATTCCCGAGATTCATCCGGACTTGGGGGGCCGTCAAGTGCTGCTGGCCAACCGGGTGAACGGCGAGCCGCTGGATGCCAAGTTGGCGCCTTACCAGGTGATCGTGCCGGGCAGCGATCTGCACGCCCGCTGGATTCGGCAGGTGACGCGGATTATGGTCCAGCCCGCGACGGCGGCGCCGCTTGCCGCCCAGAATGTTCCGACCAGCGTGCCGCCG
>Ga0351958_1115_pt1 | contig 24872 bp, 21 predicted proteins | sample TotcelT113001L15_FD_206843 | JGI IMG/M metagenome (GOLD analysis project Ga0351958, IMG submission 206843) | Enriched cells from coal bed in the Powder River Basin, Montana, United States - Total cells T11 rep3 HSBNCT.T11.300.1.L15 ...
CACCGGGCAGGACGCTGAAAAGGGCAGATAAGGCCCTTGGGGGGAAGTTACCACCCACCCGTTCCTGACAGGGGTAAATTTGCAATTCACAGCCCAAAGTTTATCTATCATTTAATATCAATTGATGCTAAATAATAGTTCTTGACAACTATTGGTTATAGGGTTATGTTGTCTTAACCTTAAATATGGAGTCAGTCCATGTCAGAATGGCTAAATGCGGACAGGGCGGCAGCGTACTTGGGAATCAGTTCGAGCAATCTATATTCCCTCGCACAGCAAGGAAGAATACCGGGCCACAAGATTGGAAAGATGTGGAGGTTCAACAGCGGGGAGCTCGACGCATGGATTCGAGCAAACAAGCCCATCAACGAGTTTTTCAACTCGGTTGAGGCAGCAATAGATTCCAATGAACTCCTCCGCGATCCGCAGAGGGAGGGACATAGCGCAGCTCTCGATTTCTTTGACGCTGGAGGTCAAAAAGCTATTATGCAACTTCCAGTCGGATGCGGGAAATCAGGCTTGATCTCAATTTTACCATTCGGTGTTTCAGAAGGTCGCGTTTTGGTAATTGCACCCAACCTTACTATACGAAGGGAGTTGGAAAAAGTTCTGGATGTAACAAACAAACGAGCCTGTTTTTGGAATAAATGTAAGGTGTTGACACCGGAAGTTATGTCGGCTGGACCATACATCGCTGTGCTTGATAGCAAAGATGCAAACATACATGATTGCGACAGTTCACACATCGTCATTACAAACATTCAACAACTCGCAAGCAGCGCAGACAGATGGCTACCACAATTCCCAGATGATTATTTTGACATGATTCTTGTGGACGAAGGTCACCATAGTGCTGCACCGAGTTGGTTAAAGGTGTTTGAACGCTTCCCAAATAGTAAAATTGTCAACCTGACGGCAACTCCATTCAGGAGTGATAAGAAGGACATAGAAGGTGATTTCATATACAAATATTCATTCAAGAGGGCAATGATCAAAGGTTACATCAAGAAGCTTCAAGCTATATATGTAGCACCTAAAGAGATATATTTTACTTATGAAAATGATAAGCACTATCATACAATAGAAGAAGTAATGCAACTAAAGGAGGAGGTATGGTTTAGTAGGGGCGTTGCTTTATCCAATGAATGTAACAGTCATATTGTTGATGCCAGTTTGGATAAGCTTGAAAAACTCCGTCAATCAGGAACTAACCATCAACTCATAGCCGTGGCTATGTCCGTCAACCATGCAAAAGCCATCAGGTCACTGTATGCAGAAAGAGGATTTGAATCTGCTGAAATCCATAGTGATATGCCACCCGACAAACAAGCTGAAGTGATGCAGAAACTTAGAGCCGGTAGTCTTGACTGCCTAATCCAGGTACAGATGCTCGGTGAAGGTTTTGACCATCCCCATCTCAGCGTTGCAGCTATTTTCCGCCCATTCCGGTCCCTGCCTCCCTATGTTCAATTTATCGGGAGGATCATGCGTGTCATAGTGCAAAATGACCCCAGGCACCCAGACAACTATGGCTATGTGGTTACACACATAGGGCTAAATCTCGATCAGCAACTTGAAGATTTCAGGGACATGGAAAAAGAAGACAAGGACTTTTTCAAGGATTTAATCTACGGAACAGAACCTCCACCACCGATCGAAGTAACCGAAGGCCGAGCACGAATGAAACTTAATCCCAACATGATCGTTGAGAAGGAAATCGTCTCCGAGTTTTTTGAGGAAGACTTCCTTGATACTGATGATGCGGTGCTCCTTGAAGAACTGAAAGCTCATGCAGAATCACTTGGTTTTGATGCAGAAGACATAGCAAGAGCCATAAAGAACAGAAAGAAGGAGAAAAGACGAGTTGTTGACGCTGTTGGAGCATTCCCGGTGTTGCCACAAAAACAGCGCCGTGAGGCAAGGAAGCGCCTGAAAGAAGAGATAAACAGGACGGCAAAGCTGCTTTTAAATCGCTTGGGCCTCGATTTTAATGGTAAGGAGATAGCTTTCAAGCTTATGCCTGGGCGTGCGACAGGTAACAATTTTGTCGCAGCAGTACAGCTTGTCAACAAAGAGGTGAATAAGCGAACTGGCGTAGAAGCCGGACAACGTGATCGGCTCAAGACAGAGGACTTTATCCGCGCACAGGAGCAACTTGAAGACATACTAAATTCATTAACCCGTCAATTCAAGAAAATGGAGGCTGATAATGGTTAAGAGAGGCAAAACCCCTTCGTTGATTGGGGGTGCAGCAGGAGCATGCAAATTTGTCACTACAAAAAAAAAGAGAAGTTGTAAAAGATGTGATGGCGATATACTTGGAGGAACTGAATGTGTTGAGGTAAATGTGCCTGCAAGCATGGGGCACAAATGCTACTGTATGAAATGTTTTGAAAAAATTCTTAATCAGACACAATGTGATCTTGACAATCTTAAAGGTCAATTGCAACAATTGCGTACCCCTACCGGTAATCCCTGAAATCAATTTTAAGCTGTTTTACCTTGTAGCCCATCTGGCGGGGGGTGATGGAGAGAAGCTCCGCGGCCTGGGCCATGTTGCCGCGGGTGCTTTTAAGGGCGTCAACTATCATGTCCCGCTCAAGGCGGCTGACCGCATCCCCCAGGGAAAGGCGGGGCAGGGTGTCCGACTCCTCGGCCGTTTGCAGGGTGGCGGGCAGATGGTGGGAGTGAATGACCCCTCCATCGCAGAGCAGAACCGCCCGCTCTATGCAGTTTTCCAGCTCGCGCACATTGCCCGGCCAATGGTACTGCATCATCATGTCTATGGCAGGGGTGGAAAAGCGGCGGATGTCCTTTTTGTTCTCCTTTGCGTAGCGCTCCAGAAAATGGTCTGCCAGAAGCAGGATATCGGTCTTTCTCTGGCGCAGGGCAGGCATGTAAATGGGAAAAACATTGAGCCTGTAATAAAGGTCTTCGCGAAAAGCGCCCTCCTCCACAGCCTTTTCCAGGTCCCGGTTGGTGGCTGCGATTATGCGCACATCCGCCTTTATGGTGGTTGAGCCGCCCACCCTTTCAAACTCCCTTTCCTGCAGCACCCGCAAAAGGTTGGACTGAACATCCAGGGAGATGGAGCCGATTTCATCCAGAAAAATCGTGCCTTTGTCCGCCTGCTCGAACTTGCCGGCCTTTTGGCGAAGGGCCCCGGTGAAGGCCCCTTTTTCGTGGCCGAAAAGCTCGCTTTCGATGAGCGTTGCGGGCAGGGCCGCGCAGTTGACCTTCACAAAAGGCCCCTTGGCCCTTTCGCTGTTGAAATGGATGGCGCTTGCGGCAAGCTCCTTGCCTGTGCCGGACTCCCCCCGTATGAGCACCGTGGCCGGGCTTTTGCACACCTGGGAGATCATCTGAAAAACTTCGCGCATTTTGTTGGAGCTGCCCACAAGGTTGGATATGGAGTAGCGGTCCTTCAACTGCTCCTTGAGGCGGCGGCTTTCCTCCTGGCGGGCCTCCTTTTCCCATTGCAGGGCCTCGATGTGGGCAACATGCTGGGAAACCATTGCAGCTATGACGGTGAGCATCTGAAGCGCCCGGTCCAGGTCGAAATCCGGGTCAAAGGGCCTGTCCACCGAAAGGGCGCCTATGGCCTTGGCCCCCCGCAAAATGGGTGCGCACAGAAAGGATTCCTCACCCTTTGCCGATGAATGCTCGCCCGTGCGGTTCAAAAAAAGCGGCTCTTTGCTCACCAGGGGCACGGCTATGGGCCTGCCGGTTTCGATCACCCGGCCTGTTATGCCTTCTCCAGGTTTATAGCGGCCCTTCTGGATGGCTCCCGGCGACAGGCCATAGGCTGCCTCGATGCGGATTTCGCTGCTTGAGGGGTTTAATATGGTTATGGCGCCCCGGCTTATGCCGTTCTTGCGGGCAAGAATTTCAAGAACTCCCTGGAGGGAGGGCCTCAAATCCCCGCCTGCAAGCGCGGTTGCAATCTCGTGAAGCGTTGCAAGGTCTTCCATGGGCGCTATTCCTGTTAAAGGCAGCAGAGCGCAAATTCACCAGGGTCTTGAAACTGCCACACAACATCTTTAAAATACAGAAAATATTTTCAGGGGCACAAGTTTTTAAGAATAATCCGGGCTAAAAAAACAAGTTGATTGTATAGCACAAAGAAAGTTTACGGGGGAGGGCCTTTTTGTACAAAGCCCTCCCCCGCAATATTTTTTTGCAGTTTTTTTGTAGTTTTTTGCAGCGCTAGTTGGGCCGGATCTCTATTTCCACGCGGCGGTTCTGCGCCCTGCCGGATTCTGTGGAGTTGTCGGCAATGGGCACGGACTCGCCAAAGCCCATAGAAACAACGCGATGGGAGGCAACCCCCCTGCCCACAATGTAGTTTTTCACCATGAGGGCGCGGCGCTCGCTCAACTGCTGGTTGTAGTCCTCGGCGCCTGTGCTGTCCGTGTGGCCTTTTACGATTATCTGGTTTTCAGGGTACTGAATCATGACATCAGCGATCTGGTTCAGAGATTCCTGGGATGCAGGAAGCAGAGAAGCTGAATTGGTTGCAAAAAGGATGGAGTTGTTCAAGGTCACAATGACGCTGTCAGGCCTGCGCTCCACCTTGGCTTCGGGAATCTGCTCCAGTGCCTTGGCCTGCCTTTCAAGATTGTAGCCCACAGCGGTTCCAAGTGCTGCCCCTGCCAGGCCGCCTATGACCGCTCCCTTGCCAACCTCTCCCTGTGTGGAGCCGATGGCCGCACCAATGGCAGCACCCGCTGCTGTGCCTATGGCAGCGCCCTTGGCCGTGCGGGTAGGCTGTCCGCCCGCGGTGCAGCCATAAAGAGCCAGACAAAGCGCAAGAACCGCCACAAGGGTAAATCCCTTTGAAATCCGATGCATAATTCCATTTCCTCCTTGTTGAATGGCTTTGGTCTATAAGCACCAAAAAATCTTCTATTTTTTATTATAAGCATCATAGAAGGCGATGACAAGGGCAACAATCCGCAACAAAGCAACAATCCGCCGGGCAGGTCCGCCCCGCAACCATTGGAAAGGGCCTGCTGCAATGGCCATGCGCAAAGACTTATGGAAAAAAAGAACAAAACTGACATGCAAGGATATTCTGTTTGATTATAAGGCCGGGCAGATACCGTCATTTAAGGCCCGCAGGCACAACCTGAAACATTGCCGCTGCCGATCGGAATCCTTGCGGGGCGCTGCCGAAGGCATTCCCCCCTTTTTAAAAGGCTGCGGGGAAAACCTTTGTAAAAAAGTTTTCCCCGCAATTTTTATCCTGGTTCATGCCCTGCTATGCAAAGCGCAGGCTGGCCAGGAATACCGGGGTTGTGTGCAGGCGGAAGTGGGTTACGGAGCGGGAGACTAGCCTGCCGGATTCCTTTTCCACCAGGGTGCCAAAACAGGTGGTGTGGGAAACAGGCAGGTTCCAGGGCCTTATGTTCACCTTTTCGCCGATGAAGTGATATTCTTTGTCCTTCACCTTAAAATCAAACGAGTAGCGGATTTTGCCTTCGGTAAAATAGGCAAGCTCCAGCGTGCCCTTGCAGGGGGCCTTTTCGCACAGGCCGCCCACCGTGACCGTGCCTTCCAGCGGCTGGGTGAAAAATGTGTCGGAAAAAGGGTTGATCCAGGGGCCAAGCTCCCTGGGGCCCCAGGTCACCTTGAATTCAAAGGGGAATTTACCGGCAGGCCCCATGCCCGGCACAAAGGTGTGATCGCCGCTCATCACCTCATCCATCACAAAGCCAAGCCTTTTTTCGGCTATCATCTTTTTGAAGTCGCTTATGCGTCCCATTGCTGTTTCCTTTCTTTGCCGCCTAGCGCAGGCCGTTTTCATCCAGAAGCGTTTCGCAGTCCTTGCCAAGGAAGGTGAGGACCATTCTTGATGCAATTCCCGAAACCGGGCCTATGGAGCGCATGACCACACCCATGTTGTTGATCACGCTCACCATTTCCACGGCTTTTTGCTTTTTCACGGCCTTGAACACAATTTTCGCCACAGTCTTTGGCTTCATGGAGTAAAGGGGCAGAAGCTTCATGGAGAGCTTTGCGCCAAGGGTGTCGCCTTCGATGTCCTTGTAAAAGCCCGTGTGAATCATGAAGGGATAGACCGTGGTGACCTTTATGTTGAATTTTCTCATTTCAAAGCGCAGAAGCTCGGAAAAAGCCCCCAGTGCAAGCTTTATGGTGGCGTAGGGCCCCCAGGTGGGCAGGCGGAAAAAGGCCTGACCGGAGGATACATTCACGATGTGCCCGCCGCCCTGGCGGATCATGTGGGGCAAAAAGGCGTAGGTGTGGTAGAGGGCGCCCCAGAAGTTGACATCCATGAGCTTTTTCCAGGTGGCGATGGGGGTTTCCAGCATCTCGCCGTTGTGGCCTATGCCCGCGTTGTTGATGAGTATGTCCAGGCCGCCGAGCTTTTCCACTATGTCGGCTGTCATTTCCTCAACAGCCTTCTGCTTGCCTATGTCCACCTTGTAGATAAGGGGCCTTGGGCCCTTTGCGGCAAGCTCTTTAGCCGCAGCCTCCAGGTTCTTCTCGTCAATGTCGCTCAAAATCAGCTTGCAGCCGGCCTCCTGAAAAAGATCGGCCATCTCCCGGCCTATGCCGTTTGCGCCCCCGGTTATCAAAACCCTTTTGCCTTCCAGTTTTGCCATGACAGCCTTGCCTCCTTTTTGGTTTGTGCCAGATTTTTTTCTGACAAATGGTTTTGTTTGCAGCGCAAACGCTTGTTTCAGCCACGGGAACGGCCCTGTCTGCCGCTCACTTTTCCCCAGTTGGATGCGCCGGGACGAATCAGGTTTCAATGCGCCCCGGCCCACCGCTTTTCCCCATTCTCCCCCTTCTGCAAGGCCCCCTGGCCTCCCCTACCTTTGCCCCTTCTTATTGAGGGGCTGTTTCCTGCATTTGGCGGGCCAAATCCAAGAAAAGCCGGTTGCCGGTTTCCACAAGCTTTTCCGTGAGTTTTGCCGCCTTGTTTGCATCCTTTTTTCTGATGGCCTCTGCAATTTTCAGATATATGGCAGGCTCCTGCCGGGCCATGCTGAACATGGGCTCGAAAAAGTCCTGAAATTCAAAATAAATATCGCGGATGGAGTTTAAAATGAGCACAAGGGCAAGGTTCTGGCTGGCCTGGGCCATTGCGTAGTGAAAGGCAAAGTCCAGGTTCTGAAACTGTTTGTTGGAGTTGTCGCCCAGCTGCTCAATCTGCTCTGCTATGGATGAGATTTCATCAATATAGGCCTTATCTGCCCGCTGGGCGCAGAGCCTTGCCATGTGGGTTGTAACAAGGGTGCGCACCTCGGCAATGGAGCGCAGGGCCAAAAGGTTAAGCTCGCCGTTTGGCATAACCATGTCCCGCAACAGGTCAAAACCTGCCGTGGTTTTAAAGTCCAGAACCACCGAGCCTTCGCCGTGGCGGATTTCAATGAGCCGGGCCTGCTCCAGGCGCTTCAAGGCCTCCCGCAGGGATGAGCGGTTTATGTGCAGGGCATCGCAAAGCTCGCGCTCCGATGGCAGGCGCTGGCCGGGCCTGTAGGTGTTGTTCAGAATGCTGTCGCGGATCTGGTTGAAGACCTGCTGGGTGAGGCTCTGCTTTTGGACAGGCTTGAACATGGCTCTCCGGGAAAAGGCAGCAAATAAGGCATCAGCAAAAATGCGCCGGGAAAAGACCGGCAAGGCTTCTGCAAAAAACAGGCAGAAAACACCGGCAAGGCGATTGGTCGTGACGCCAACTCAACCGATGGTCCGACCAATTTAACCCAAGAAACAGTTTATGTCAAATTTATTTTAAGAGGGGCGGCCCCAGGGAGACGCCTTGTATGCTTGTGGTTGAAGGGAAGAAGCGCCCCAGACCGTCATTCCCGCGAAAGCGGGAATCCAGAATAAAATAGGGCTGTCATCATTATTGAAATAGGATCATGCCTCTGCTGCAACAGGCCCTATCCTTCGGAATCGCCCTGCATGGATTCCGGCAAAACAACAGCATGGCCTTCGACAGCGGCATAAGGCCGGAATGACGGATTCTGGTTCCCTGGAACCGCCCTGTTCATTTGTGGGTGAAAAGAAAAACCCCACGGCTCGTGCACCTTACCCAAAGCGCCCTGGACCCGCCCTGTTCGCTTGTGGTTAAAGAGAGAAAAGCCCCAGGCCGTCATTCCCGCGAAAGCGGGAATCCAGAATAAAATAGGGCTGTCATCATTATTGGAATAGAAGGTAGGTTAGGACATAAAATCCCGTAATTTAAGGATGTTGGAAGGCGAAAGCATTTTTCGGGATTTTCAAAAGCCCAACAATAAATCCGTTTTCCATTTGCCGGGGCAACCCAAAGCCCAACAACAGGGCCGTTTTCCCAATTAACGCCCTTGCTGTCCGGGATGTGTTTTTGTTGGGCTACGGATGCCAGGAAAATTGTTTGTGCCCAAAAAACAACCATCCGAGCCTGGCATCCTAGCCCAGCCTACGGCCTTGTTGTTCGGGGTGTGCAGGCACAGGAACAGGGGCAGGGGAAAAGCCCGCTAAAAAATTTGGGGTTTTGCTCCTTAAAAAGTCCTTGAAACCTTTGCCTGTTTTGAAATACAAATAAAAATTGTCTGTTAGGTGCCGATGAGGGGATCAAGACCGGGCAGGGGCTGGCCGGAGAGAGAAAACCAAGCCGGGTTGAATAAGTTTGAGCAAGACCGGGCAGGGCCGACAAAGCCAAAACAGGGCAGGCCCAAGTGAGAGCAGGTTGGGGCCGGGCCAAATAACAAATCGCGCCGGGGAGGTCGGCGGTTGGGCAAAAAAATCAAGCCGGGCAGGGTGTCATGAAACAAGGGGCAAAAAAAATTGAGCCGAAAAAGCCCGTGCAGGAGCCTGCCAGGGAGCTTGTTGCCAACCGGGAGACCTTGAAGCGCATATTCATAATGCGCGAAAGCGATTCAAGCCGGGCCACCCTTGTTAAGTACATGGAGCAGATTCTTTTTGGTCTGCACGAGTTTTTGATGCACCATGTGGGCATCACCGAGGAGCGCTCCCTTGTGGAGCTTTCCCGCCGCTTCATGGATTCGGCCATTAACCCGGAGCCGGAAAAGCGCCTTGCAGAGGTCATTGCCGAGCTCATTGACGAAATCGCCCCTTATGCGGTGAATGTCTCCTCCCCCTACTTTGTGGGGCACATGACAAGCGCCATCCCCTTTTTCATGGTGCACCTTTCCACCTTTGTGGCAGCCTTGAACCAGAATGTGGTCAAGATTGAAACCTCCAAGGTGGTCTCAATGGTTGAAAAGCAGGCGCTGGCCAAGATTCACCGGATGATCTACAAGCGCAGCCAGAAGTTTTACAACCGCCACATACAAAGCGCCTACACCAGCCTCGGCGGCTTTGTGGAGGGCGGAACCCAGGCAAACCTCACCGCCCTTTGGGTTGCCAGAAACAGGCTTCTGGCCCCTAAAAGCGGCTTTGCAGGTGTGGAGCAATCTGGCATGGCAGCAGCTTACAATGCCTATGGCATAAGCCGCTGCATTGTGCTTGTTAGCCAGCTTGGGCATTACTCCCTGCGCAAATCCGGCGGCGTGCTTGGTATTGGCAATGAAAATATAATAAGCGTGCCTACAGATGCCGATAACCGCATAGATATGGCCTGCCTTAAAAAAATGGTGGCCTGCCTTGAAAAGGACGAGCCTGCTGCACGCATAATGGCCATTGTGGGCATAGCAGGCACCACGGAAACAGGAACCGTGGACCCCCTGAATGAGCTGGCCGATCTCTGCCATGACAAGGCAATACATTTTCATGTGGATGCCGCCTGGGGTGGGCCTGCGCTTTTCAGCGAAAAATACGCCGGGCTTTTAAGCGGCATAGAGAGGGCGGATTCGGTCACCATTGACGGGCACAAGCAGTTCTATATGCCCATGAGCTGCGGCATGGTCTATTTCAAGGACCCCAAGGCAATGGACGCAATCGCCTACCACGCGGCCTATGTGAACAGGCCGGGGTCAGTGGATCTTGGCATCCGCTCCCTGGCGGGCTCCAGGGCCGCCAACTCGCTCATTTTGCACGGCGCACTCAAAATAATGGGCAAAAGGGGCTATGCCCTGCTGATAGATCACGGCATTGAAACAGCCGCCGCATTTGCGGAACTCATTTCCGCCCGGCCCGACTTTCAGCTCATGACCCGTCCGGAGCTTAACATTCTAACCTACCGCTATTGCCCGGCCCAGCTGCAGGAAAGGCTCCTTAAAGCCACGCCTGCGGAAAAAATGCGGGCAAACCAGTTTTTGAACCGTGGCAACACCCTGCTCCAGCGCCGCCAGCGCGAGGCCGGAAAAAGCTTTGTTTCCCGCACCACCCTGCGAAGGCCCGAAAGCGAAGGCGGCCCGGCGGTTGTTCTTCGCAGCGTCATCATGAACCCAATGACCCACGCCGGAATTTTGAAGGAAATCCTGGACGAGCAGGAAAACCTCTGCAAAACCCGCTTGAAATCCGCCTTTGCCGTGGATTTATCCAGCAGATAGACCTTTATCGGATTGAAAAATACCTGCCTACAGCCGGGTTTTCCTTGACAGTGAATCAGGCCGAAATACCGCCTATTTCAAAAGCCGTTGCAGATCAAACCCGAAAATGGAGTCAAACCAGGCCAGGATTTCAAGCCTATAACGGAAGGCAAGGTAGAGGGCGATAATAAGGTAAAGAATCCGGCGGATGGGTGTTGTCTGGCTCCAGAAACGGCGGAAGGCCCGCCACGCTGCCCCCACCCCTGAAAACCTGCGTGCCCAGGCCTCGCGGCGCGCCTTGCGGCGCAGGTGCTTTTGCACCATTTTTGTATGTTTGGCCTGGATTTTTTCCTGGCGCTGTTGGGCCGTGCTTGCAAGGCGAAGCTGCCTTTTGGCCTCCCGCTTTTTGGCGGCAGCCTCCCGAGCGATCAAAAAAGCCTCATAAGGGGCAAGAAAAAGGCTTTTGACGCCTTTATTAATGGCCGAAAAGGCTCTTGCCGGAGCGCCAAGGGCCTTGCGCAGACCAACTGTGCCTGCCCTCCATCGCTCGAAAAAAGCCTTCCTGGACTCCTGGCGGGCCTTTTTTTTCTCCCATTTTATTTTCGCCGCCGCCTCGCGGGCCGGCCTGGTTTTTTCAAGCCTTTCAAGGCGGGCCTTTTCGCGGGACTCCTGCCACTGCTCAATTTTTAAAAGCAGGGCGTACCAGGGAGCAAGAAGTGTCTGACCAAAGGCCTGCACCTTTTTAAAAGGCGCACCCACAATCTGCCTGAAGCGGGCAATGCGCAGGGCCCGCCGCTCCTGCCTGGCCTTTTTTATTGCTTCTATCTCTCTTGCCCGCGCCCATTTTTTGGCAATGGCCGCATCCTGGGCAGAGGTGCGCAAGGCAAGCCCCCTGCCATCCCCATTTTGGGCGGACTGGGGCGCAGAACCGGCGGAGGATTGATTTTGCTCAACCATGTTGTGCCTGACCCGGTTTGGAAGGAACGCACCTGAAGCTTTGCGACATTCGGACAAGAAATATAACACCAAGCAACAGGTTGAAACAACTTATAAAAGGCAGTTGCCTGAAAAACTTTCTTCTGCAAAAGCTCCGCTGCTTTTATGCCATATAACATCTTGTTATCATAATATTAATCGTTTTGGAAGGCAGGTGTTGGCAGGGTATCGTTCTTTTCAAAAAATGGCCCTGCACCGCAAATTTTTTGCTTGTGCCCCAGGCCGGTCCGGATTGCTAACAGGTTCGATTTGCGCGAGAGCAGGCAAAAAAGAGGAAATCTTCACCCGTCTGAAACGAATCAGGTTGTTTTGATGCCGGACGCGCCCAAACGAACCGCAAGCAGCCATCTGGCCTTTGCGTGTTGCGGCAGGGTGTAGGATTTTTCCAGCAGTTCCAGGGCAGGCTCTTTTGGGCCGGGTTTTTTGGCCATCTGCAACAAGGCCGGTTTGTCCTTTTCAACATCCTCGCCCTTCATGGCAATCACAAGGCCGCCATCTTTTAGGTGCGGCTTTGCGATTTTCACAAGCAGGGGCGCATCCATTGAGGCCCGCGACACAGCCGCATCAAAACCGCTGCCGATAACCTCAAAGGCGGCTTTGCCGCCCAGCCTTGCCTGCACGGCACGGGCGTTTTTAAGCCCAAGTTGTGCTATCACGGTTTTGCAGAAGCTAACCTTTTTGGCTGTGGCGTCTGCTGCAACAACAAAAAGCTCCGGCCTGCAAAGGGCCAGCACAAGGCCGGGAAAGCCGGCTCCTGTTCCAACATCCAGAATACGGGCCGGGCCTGGGGGCAGAAGAAGAAACAAGGCCATGCTGTCAAGAAAATGGCGCACAGCCACTTTCTCCAGATTGGTGACAGAGGTGAGGTTGTGAACCGTGTTCCACTCACCAAGCAGGGTTGCATAGACGGCAAGGGCCTCAAACAGCTTGTCATCGGCCTTCACACCGAAATCTCCGGCAAATTCCCCGATAACCCGGCGGATTGTGGCGGCTGCATCAGTCATTTGTCTTTCACCCCTTTTTGCTTGCCGCCCGGCCTTTTCAGACTAACCAGGGTTGCGCCCCAACCTCCTGCAAGGGGGTCTGCCAGTTCAAAGGAGGCCACCGCCGGGTTTTTTGCAAGGGCCGCATGAACCGTGCGCCGCAGATTGCCAATGCCCTTGCCGTGGACTATCCACATGGAATAAACGCCCTTTTCCAGGCAGGCCTCAATATAATCCCCCACCACGGCCGCTGCCTCGGATGGCAAAAAACTGTGCAGATCCAGCACTCCGTCAATGGGTATTTCAACCGGCTTATCCATTAAAAAGCCGCCTCCAGACAAAAACGCAGTTCTTGCAGCCGCAAGCAAAAACTACCTGTCAGCTCATAAGAATTCAAGCAGATAAAAAAGTGCTTGCTAAAAATTTGTGCGCCAAGACTGCGGGCCGCCCCAAACCCCCGCCCTGACCTCGAATATGCCGCTGCCTGCCGGGCAAAAAAGCTTGCTGAAAAATATCTCATTTATTGCGATGGGTTATACTTTTATCGGCCTTACAGGTTGACAAAAAGCCACTCCCGCGGCAAAAGTGCGCTAACAGTTTGCTAACAAAATTTTAACCAAAAGCAAATTCTTCTGCCGGAGGCCCATGTCATTTGAGCTTGCCATTCTTTTAGCCGGTTATGTGGCGGGCTTTTACATGGCCTGGAACATAGGGGCCAATGATGTGGCCAATTCCATGGCCTCTGCTGTGGGCGCCAAGGCCATAACCCTGCGCCAGGCCGTTCTCATCGCAGGCATCCTAAACATTGTGGGCGCAACCTTTCTTGGCGCCCATGTCACGGAAACCATCCGCAGCGGCATTGTTTCCAGCGATGTCATGGACAACCCGGATCTTGCCATGCTGGGGGCCTTTTCCGCCATACTTGCCGCAGCCCTCTGGGTGAGCTTCGCAACATGGCAGTCCCTGCCCGTTTCCACCACCCACTCCATTGTGGGCGCAATGATAGGCTACGGCATATCCGCAGGCGGCTTTTCGGTTATCAACTGGAAGGGCCTGGGACAGGTGGTGGCAAGCTGGGTCATCTCCCCTGTCTTTGCCCTGGTCATCGCCTATGTCATGTTCAAGATAATTGTCGTGCTCATCATTTCACACCGCTCATCCTTTTTGAGGGCGCTCACCCTGTCGCCGGTTTTCATTGGCATTGCAGTCTTTGTGGTGGCTCTTTCCTTCTTATGGAAAACTCCACTGGGCAACACCTTCAAGGTGGGGCCTCCCTTTGCCATTGCAGGCGCAACGGTCCTGGCAGTGCTGGTGGGCATAATAGGCCGCAACCTGATGGCCCGTTTCATTTCTCCGGATCACCCCAAAGGCGCTGAAGAGGTTTTCCGCCGCATACAGATAGGCACATCCTGCTATGTGGCCCTGGCCCAGGGCGCAAACGATGTGGCAAACGCCATAGGCCCGCTGGCTGTCATCTATTTTCTCGTCAAAACCGGCTCTGTGGGCAACAAGGTGCCGGTTCCGGTCTTTCTGCTTGTTTTCGGCGGCGTGGGCATAGCCACCGGAGTGGCAATGGCGGGCTACCGGGTCATGGACACCATTGGGCGGAAAATAACCACCCTTTCCAACACCCGCGGCTTTTGCGTTGATTTTGCAGCAGCCACAACCGTTCTTGCAGCATCCAAGCTTGGGCTTCCCGTTTCCACCACCCACGCGGCGGTGGGAGGCGTGCTTGGGGTTGGGCTTGCCAGAGGGCTTGAGGCCGTGAACATGATGGTGGTGGTTCGCATCATTCTGTACTGGGTGCTCACGGTTCCGGCGGCCGCTCTGACCAGTTTATTGATTTTCAAAATTCTTTACGCTATCTTTTAAAATATGGGTAATAATCCTGCAATGTTGGAAAGCAGGAAGCAGATCGGTGGCCAGAAGCTGCTCAATATTTGAAACGGTTTCATAAAACCCGGCGCACAGCCCGTTGCACCTTATCCAAACGCAGGAGGCTTTGAATGCGTATTCCCTTTGCAAAGCTCTTTGTAACATCCCCTTTTGACGGCCTTCTGGAACACGCCCTCAAGGTCAAGGAATGCGCCTGGGCCTTTGAGCAGGCCACCGAATGCTTTGTTGCAGAGCAATGCCTCAACTTCGAGGAATTTCGAAAGCAGGTCCATGCCCTTGAAAACGAGGCTGACGCCATAAAGCGGCGTATCCGTGGGCATTTGCCCAAGGGAACCCTGCTGCCCGTGGAAAAGTTCCAGCTTTTTCGGTATCTGCGCGAGCAGGATCATGTCCTTGATTCCGTGAAGGACACTCTGGAATGGCTTTCCTTCCGCCCCCAGCCGGGCATTCCCTCTGGTATGCAGAAAAATTTCATGCTCCTTATTGACGCGGTCATTGACCCCCTTGAGGATCTCTCGGTCATGGTGGAGCAGGCCAAAATCTATTTTGAAACCTTTTCCGAGGCCCAGCGGGTGAAGGTGAAGGAAATAATCCGCAAGTTAAGGCAGAAGGAGCACGAGGCCGACAAGCTGGAAGACCTCCTGAACCGGGAGATTTTTTCCACGATTACTGACGGCGTCACCGTGTTTCACCTTGTCATGCTCGTTGAAAAGATAGGCTCCATCGCCGACCATGCGGAGAATGCGGGAGATATGATGAGGGCCATGATCGCCAAGTAGTGCAGGGGGCGGCCCCAGGAAAAAAATGGAGGGGCGGCCCCAGGAAAACGAGGGCGGCGTTACGCGGGGCAAAAGCCGGGTCTCGATGTACTATCAGTACACCTTCGCCCCACAAGCCTTGCCCTCCTTTCCCTGGGGCTGCCCTGTGCGTTTGGAGTTGAAGGGGAAATTTGTGGTATTGGGGAATAAAACCGTGGACGGAAGGGGTTGTTCAGCCTCTTAAATAAAAGCCCAAAGCTGCGTCATAAACACCCGACTGGCCGGAAAACTGCACGCCCACAAAGCTTTCGTCAACCACACGCACCACTGCGTTTCTCTTGACCTGTGACTGGTTGACATCATCAAGCTTGAAGTCAACCTCCACCTTGTCGCCCACCTTGAGGGGGTTCACACCCTTGGCGATAAAGCCAATCCCGCCCATTGAAACATTAACCACCATCATGGGGCCGATGCGGTTGGCAGACCCCATGATGACATAGCGGCCCGGCAGGCTGGTCTTTTTGCGGTACTGGCGGCGAAACTCCAGGTTCACGCCGTAGATCACCCCGCACCTGCACTTCACCCGCAGGGGGTCCTTTTTCTGGGCGTACTTTTCAACATTTGTAGTGCGGCTCATGCCGCAGTGGGGGCATACCAGAAGGGCTGTGAAGTCCGGATTGACATATGCCTTAACTATTTCCATGTATTTGCCGGGCTCAATGTCTGGCAGGTATTCATTGGATTACGCTGTTCTTTTGAACAGGGCTCTTGCTCCTTTTTCAATCTCCATGCTCCGGGACCTGCATGCTTTCACAGACAGCCTTGAACCAGCAAAAGCCTTGTGTTTGCCCGCCTGCTCTGACGGCAGGATAAACCATGCGTAAAAAGCCAGCAAGTTGGATGTTTTTTCAATAGGGCCTTATAACACAATCTAACGGTAAAGCAACAAGTAAAACTGCATTTTGGCTCATACAGGCCAGGATGATGCAGGCGCAATGTCCTGGTTCGCCATGCGGAAAAAGGGCGTTTGACGGGCGACTTTTGCAAAGAGCCCCGCAGTTGCAGGCTGGCAGGTGAAAAACAGAACCTGATTTTCCTTTGCAAAATCCCAAAGAACCTCGGCAAAGGCAGCGGCCCGGCCCGGATCGAAATTGGCAACAACATCATCCATGATGACAGGCAGGCCGGTTGTCGAGCCGTTTTTTATGTAGGCAAGGCGCAGGCACAGATAAAGCTGCTCGGCGGTCCCCCGCGAAAGGGCCTCCACGAGCTTGCGGGTGGAATCCGCGGCCACGGCCTCCACAAGGTTTTCGCCCACAGGGGCAAGCACGCCCTTGTAACGGCCCCTTGTGACAGCGGCAAAGTAATTGCCTGCATCCTTGAGCACCTGGGGCTGGTGCTCCCTTTCAAAGCTTTTGGCAGCCTCCTCCACAAGAAACCCGCAGACTGCATACTTTGCCCACCTCTGCGCCAGAAGGCGGATTTCCTCTTTCAAGGCCTCCCTGTCCGCAAGCAGGGCGCTCAAGTTCCTTGCCCCTGCAAGCTGATTCATCTCCGCTTCCGTGTGCGCCTTACGGTTGCGACTTTCCTCTGTCTGCCTGTCAATTTCCTTGATAAAGGAGGCCTGCCGCTCAATCTCAAGGGCCAGGTCCTCCTTTGCGGTCATGGAAAGGACTTGGCGCAGAGGCTCCAAATCCCCGGTTCCGGCCAGTTTTTTCATGGAAAGTTCAGCCTGTTGCCTGATACCCTCCCAATGCTCCTGCTGGCCTTTTTCCCCGCAAAGCCGCCGGAAATCCTCTTCATTGTCCGCCCGTGCTGCTGCAAAAAGCGCTTTTTTGCGGGCAAGCAGGTCGTCAATTTCGGCTGCTGTTTGAGCGACCTCCACCTCCCGCTGCCGTATCTGCGATAAAAGCTCCCCTGCCCTTTGGGCATTGTTTGCATTCTGCCGGGCCTTTTCGTTTAGGCCAAGCACAGATTGGCCAAGGGAAAGGGCCTTGTCCAGCAGGATGCCCAGCGCCTCAAAAAGATCCTGGGCCTCCTTTTCAAATGCAGCCACAGCCACCCTCTTTGCGGCCCTGTCTTCCTCCAGGCGGGTAATATCGGCCTTCAGCCGGGCAGCATCCCCCAGGTGTTCAAGGGCCTGCCTTGCCCCGGCAAAATCCAGGCCTTTTGGCAGGTCCCGCCCCTCCAGCCATGTGTCCCAGGCTTTGCGGGCCTCCTCCAGGGCAATGGCTGCAATTTCATCCTCCTGTCGGCTTTTTTCAAGCGCCCGGCCTGCCTGCTCCTCCTGCATAACGGATTTGTTCAAATCCCTGGCCGCAGCCTCCCGCTGGCGGGCTGTGTCCTGGGCCTGCTTCATTTTTTCCAGAAAAAGCTCCAAAGCCGGTGGAAGGGCCTCAAGCTCTTGACAGGTAAGATTATTGACATCAATGGAGTCAAATTTCCCTTCAAGGACGCCCAATTTTTGGGCATCAGCCAGGTAAGCTGCAAGCCCGGCCCTGGCATCCTGAATCTGCCTTGCCATTTCACGGGCTTTTTTTGCAGCATCGCCCGCCTGCTCTGCCCGCCGGAAAACAAGGCGCAGCTCCTGGGGGGTCATGGCCGGCAGCTTTAGCGTGGCGCAGAGGGCGTCCCAGTCATCCTTTGCCTTTTGCTCCTGCTCCATTGCCTTTTCAAGCCTTTTCCGGGCGATTTCAAGCTCGGCCCTGCATCCGTCCGCTTCCCGGCGGGCTTGGGCAAAAATCTCTTCAAGGTGCTGCCTTTGGGCAAGCCTCTGCTTTGCGTCTAAAAGCTCATCCTCAAGGCGGCTGATCAGCTCATTGTCAAAGGGGCCAGGCTCTCCCAGGATTTTGGCCAGGGCCTTTTCAAGGGCGGCGATCCGCTCCCTTGCAGACCGGGCCCTGCCAGGGCCGACCCGGCGGCCTGCAAGCCCTGCAATCCCTGCTCCGGCAAGCGCAATGCCTGCCACAAGGGCAAAGGGCCCCAAATCGGCCAGCATTGCCCACAGGCTTAAAATGCCGCCAGCAGCAATTGCCCCGACCGCAAGCCAGGTGAGGGCCACAAGCCTTGCAGGGCGTTCAGAACCAGGCGCAGACCCCTGCCGGTCAAGCCTTTCCGCCGCAAGCTGCGCCGCAATGGGCCTGGCTTCCTTGAGCCTGTCGCGCATCTGCTCAATCTGTCGGCTGTCCAAAGACCCCTGCGCCTTTTGCTCCTCAAGCAGGCGGGCTTTTTCCTCAAGCTGCCTTTCCCTTGCTGCAAGCTGGATTTGCGCCTTTTCCAAAAGCTCCCCCGCTGTTTCCAGGGCGCTTGCAGAGCGGTCAAGCTCCTTTTCAATATGCACGGCCCGAACCTGGGCCTCGCCGGAGGGATCAAGGCTGACAAGATCATCCGGCCCGAAGGAGGCTGATACCTGCCGGGCCGCCTGCTCCAACTGCCTTGCAAGCTCTTCCTGCTGATTTTCCAGGGCAGGAATTTTTACGGCAAGGCTGACAAAACTGTCCTGACCCCGCAAAAGCCTCTCGCAGGCAGCTTCATCCAAATCCTTTTCAGGCTCTGGCAGGTCTTTAAGCTGCCCCTCAAGGGAAAGACGCTCTGAAAGGGCTTTTTCAAAATTGGTTTTGGCGGATTTGAAGGCCTGGGCAGCCAGGTCCGCCTGCCGGGAGGCCCGGCCTGTCTGCTCCTCATGGAAGACTATCTGCTGGCGGGCGAAAAGGCTGCGGTCCGCCTCCGCCGCCTTTTGCGCTGTCCAGCCCGGCCCCAGGCTTGCAAGGATTTCATTTAAAGAATCCTCTTTCGCCCTGATGGAGTTCCGGCCTTCCTCAATTTCAAAAAGATTCTGCTCGTGGATTTTGGCCTGCTGGGCAAGGGCGAAAACCGCACCCTCCTTTTCCAGGAGCAGCTCATCAGGACGGCATTGCTCAAGCTGGCTTGTATGCTGGGCCAAAAGGGCCTCAATTTCCTTTTTCCTGGCCATGACCTTTTCCAGGTCTGCATTCAAGGCCTCGAAACGCGCCAGGGCATCCCGTGGAAAGTCCTTGGGCAGGTGGCCCAATTTTTCCAGGTTGCCAGTGGCCTCGCCCCACAAAATCCAGTCATCCCAGAGGCCATACAACCGCTCGCAGTTGAAAAGCCCTGCCTGGGCAGCGGTTTTTTCTTCCCTGGCGGCCTCAATTTGCCTGTCCAGGCTGCGGGACTCATCTTTGAGCTCCTTGAACCGTGCGGTCTGCAAAAAGGCCTCGTCAATGTCGGCCTCAACTTTTTCAAGCTGTTGCAGACGCCTGTTTATGAGGGCCTTGCTGCCCTTTTTGGAAAAAAGCTCGTCAGTCTGCTTTTTAACCTCCTGCCGGGCGCGGGGAACCGCATTGACGGCCGCCCCCATGCCTGCGCCCAGCAGGGCGCCTTTCACATCATCCCCTGTTAGGGTTTTTAGGGTTTGAAGTTCGGAAAGGCCGAAGGCCCAGACATTGGAATAGGCGTTGCGATCCATGCCGTGGGTGATGCGGGCAAGCTCGGCCGCCCCGCCCCTGCGGCCATCTGCAAACTCAAGCACAACCGTGCCGCCGCGGGGGCCGTTCTCCCTCAAAAGGGTGAATTCGCCCTCCTGGGGATGCAGAAAGACAAGCCTGCCGCCGTGGAGCCCTCCGGCCAGAGGCTCATAAAGATTTTCCCTGCTTCTTCCGTCAAGAAATCCGAAAAGCATGCTGCGGAAAAAAGCCAGAAGCGTTGATTTGCCTGCCTCGTTATCCCCCACAAACACATTGAGACCCGGCCCGATGCCGGTGACAGAAACTTGGGCGAACATGCCAAACCCGTTTATGGAAAAGGAGGATATTTTCACGAGGACTCCTCCAGAAGCTCAAGGCAGGTCAGACGGGCATGGTGGAGAATTTCCCTCAACTCCTCATCAGTCAAGGGGCTTATGGCCCTTTTCATGCGCCTGTCGCCGAGCAGGGGGGCAAGGGCGGTTTCTTCCATTCGTTTCAGGGCAAAAGGGTCTTCAAGCATCTTTCCGGCAAGGGCAAGCACCTGGGCCGTAAAGTCATCGCCCTTTTCCCTTGCCTCAAGGTCCATTTCCGGCGCAGAGCGGTTTCTTATGCGCTCCACCCACACAAAGGGCTCCCGTCCGTCAAAGGCCTGACGCGCCCTTTCCAGCAGCGCCTCCTCTGCATCCGGGCCTGTAAGCCCGCCGTAAAGGGGGCCGCGTCCGGCAAGGGTGACGCGGCAGACAAGGGGCAGGCTGCCCGCTGATGCCGCCATTTTTTCAACAGCCTCAAAAACAGCGTTTTCAAGGGCGCTCACAGTCCGGATTCCTGCAATGGAAAGCTCATCCTGCAAAAAGCGCACAGCATCAAGGGGGCAGAACTCGCTTGATATTTTATTGCCCTGCACAGTCACCAGGTGGCAGCCCCGCGGCCCGGTTTCAGCAAAGCTCCGGCCCTGGGTGTTGCCCGGATAAACAGCCAGGGGCTTTTCGCTCACGGTTTTTCGGGTGTGGACATGGCCCATTGCCCAGTAGTCAATGCCCGGGTTGTCCAATTCCGAAATTCGGCAGGGGGCGTAGTTTTCGTGGCCCGTGGCGCCCCCGGCATTGGCGTGCACAACCCCCACGGAAAAAATGCCGGGATGCTCCTTGGGGAACAGGGCAACCAGGTTGCGGGCCTCTGCGCTCTTTTCAAAGCTTATGCCCGACACAGCGGCAATTTTCCGGCCATTGCGGGAGACAAAGTGTGTTTCAACCTTTTCGTGGGGAAAAATTACAAGGTTTCCCGGAAAATCCACGGCAAAACCGCCGCCGGCCGCAGGGTCGTGATTCCCCTGGGCCACAAACACGGCAATGCCCGGCTTCTCCAGACGGGCGATTGCATCGGCAAAGGCAAGCTGTGCAGTCAGGCTTTTGTCCGCCCAGTCAAAAACATCCCCTGCAAGCACCACAAAGTCCGCCTGCCGGGCCAGGGCCAGGCCCACAAGGCTGTTCAGAGCCCTGAAAGTGGCCTGCTGCAATGCCTTTGCAATGGACAGGCCCCTTGCCGTGATACCCGCAAAGGGGCTGTCCAGGTGAAGATCAGCAGCATGAATAAAGGAAAATCCGCTCATGGCCCGCCGTTGAAATGAAGGGAAAAAGGTTTGGGCAGTTTAACAGACAAAGCCTCATTGCATCAAGGCCTGGTTTGGATTATGAAGGGCGGACAAAGGAATATGCTGTTATTTTTGTATGGTGCGGGAGGATCTTTTTTTGTCTGAAAAAGCCAAAATGATACGCGCCGGGGGCGTGGTGGGCATTGCGACTTTTCTTTCACGCATAATGGGTTATGTGCGCGATGCCGTGATGGCAAGCTACTTTGGTGCGGGGGTGGCTGCAGAAGCCTTTGTGGTGGCGTTCCGCATTCCCAATCTTTTGAGAAGGCTTTTTGCCGAAGGCTCGCTCACCGTGGCCTTTATTCCGGTATATACCGAGGTCACGGCCAAAGAGGGCCGCGAGGAGGCGGACCGCTTTGCAGGGGCGTCCTTCCGGCTGCTTGCCCTTGTGCTTTTTGCCGTCACGGTTCTCGGCACGATTGGAGCCCACTGGCTGGTGCGCTACGGCATGGCCTGGAACTTTGCCGCAGACCCGGAAAAGCTCTCGCTGACCGTGTCCCTCACCCGAATTGTCTTTCCCTACATATTTTTCATCGGGCTTGTGGCCCTGTGCATGGGGGTTCTCAATGTGCGGGGACATTTTGCCGCGCCTGCGGCAGCCCCGCTGCTTCTCAATGTGAGCATGATCTTGTCCCTTGTTTTCCTGGCCTCATGGCTTTCAGAGCCTGTTTACGGCCTTGCTGTGGGGGTGCTCATAGGCGGGCTTTTGCAGCTTGGCTTTCAGTTTCCCTTTCTTGTGCGCCACGGCGTGCGCCTGTGGAGGGGAAGAAGCCTGTGGCACCCTGCCATGAAAAAGGTGGGGGCGCTCATGGGGCCTGCTGTGCTGGGGGCAGCGGTCTATCAGATAAACATTGTTGTGGGAACCCAGTTGGCAGCCTTGCTGCCTGACGGCTCCGTGGCCTATCTCTATTATGCGGACCGCCTTGTGCAGTTTCCGCTGGGGATTTTCGGCATCGCCCTTGCCACGGCCACCCTGCCAAGCCTTTCCCGCCATGCCCAGGACATGGACATGGATGGGCTGAAAGACAGCTTTGCCTATGCAATGGGGCTGATTTTCTTTATCATGCTGCCGGCCTCCGTGGGCCTTATCGTGCTTGGAAAGCCCATTGTGGCCCTTCTTCTTGAGCGGGGGGCCTTTGATCCGGCCACCACTGTTGCCACCACTTCGGCCCTTTTCTATTATGCCCTTGGCCTTACAGCCTTTGCTGCGGTGAGGATTGTTGTTTCGGTTTTCTACGCCCTGCAGGACGCAAAAACCCCCATGCGGGTTGCCGTGCTTTCGCTTGCCGCAAACATTGTTTTCTCCCTTGCCCTGATGGGTCCCATGCTGCACAATGGCCTTGCTCTGGCCATTTCGCTGGCAAGCAGCCTTAACCTTTTTGTGCTTATGTGGCTGCTAAAGCATAGGTTGGGTTTTCTGGCAGGCCATGTTATATTGCGCTCGTTTGGGCGCTCGCTTTTCTGTGCGCTTGTAATGGGGGCTGCCGTGGCCCTTGCCCGAAGCCTTTTATTAGGCTACGGGCCTGTGGGTTTCTGGCGTCTTTTTGCCGGAGTTTTCGGGTGCATGATTATTGGAGGTGCTGTTTACGCCCTTTGCGCCAGATTGCTTAAAAGCCCGGAGTATTTTTCGTTTCAGGCCCTTGCCACAAGACGATTGAGGCGGCATGGAAACAAGGGATAACCTTATACTTTCAGTACTGTTTATCGGTGTGCTGGCTTTCCTCTTCGTTGTGGTTTTCGGCAACAGGGGGCTTGTGGCCATGTGGCGCATATCCAAGGAAAAGGCCCGCATAGAGGCGGTGAACTCGGATATGCAGAAACACAACGCCCGCTTTGTGCGAACCATAGAAAGGCTCAAAAACGACCCGGCCTTTGTGGAATCCTTTGCCCGTGACGAGATGGGCCTTGTGGGGGAAGGCGAAATCGTCATCCGCTTCAAAGACGCCCCACCGCCCCTTGCTGCCAGACCCGAAAGCTCCAAGGTCTCCCCGGACACCTTGCAGGCGCCTTAAAATTATGGGGCCGTTCCTTTGATTGGTTTGCACAGAAAACTGCCAGACCTTTGACAGAGCCGATATTGCAGTCCATTGTCGCAACAGGCTTTTGCCCCGGAAAAAACCCTTAAATCCTTTGCGTGCCCATGCCATTGAAGATACTGCTCATATCCCGCTGCGCCTGGACCTTGTACAACTTTAGGGCAGGGCTTATCGCCGAGCTTGTTGACAGGGGCCACACGGTTGTATGCGCAGGCAGGGCAGATGGCTTTGAGGAGCGCATAAGGGCCGCCGGAGCGGAGTTTTCCGCCCTCCCTGTGAGCGGTCAGGGCATAAGCCCGGCCGGAGATCTCAAACTTCTTCTTGCCATATACAGGCTCATCCGGCAGACAAAACCGGATATTGTTCATCTTTTTACAATAAAGCCAGTTATTTACGGGGCTGTTGCAGCCAAGCTTGCCGGGGCAAAAAAAATCATCAGCACCGTGACGGGGCTTGGCTTTGTTTTTACCAGGGAAAAAGGCTCCTGGCTGCGCCTGCTTGTGGAGACAATGTACAGGGTGGCCCTGCTTTTCCCTGAAACCGTGTTTTTTTTAAACCCCCAGGACAGGGCTGTTTTTGTGGATTCAAAACTTGTTTCGCCCTCAAAGGCCCTGCTTCTGCCCGGCGAGGGGGTTGATTGCAGCCATTTTGCCCCCGTCCCTTTGCCGGAAGGCGAAAAGCCCTACACAGTGCTGATGATTGCAAGGCTCTTGAAGGACAAAGGGGTTTTGGAGTTTGCCGGGGCTGCAAGGCTTGTGAGACAAAAGGCCCCGGATGCCCGTTTTCTGCTGCTTGGCCCTGTTGACACCCACAACCCTTCCGCCCTCAACGAGCAGGAGATTGCGGCCATGCAGCAGGATGGGGCCGTTGAACTGCTTGGCCGGACCGATGATGTGCGGCCCTTCATTGCAGATGCGGATGTGATTGCCCTGCCCTCCTACCGTGAGGGTCTGCCCCGCGTGCTGCTTGAGGCCGGGGCCATGGAGCGGCCTGTTGTGGCCGCAGATGTGGAGGGATGCAGGGATGTGGTGGTTGCCGGAGCAACCGGCCTGCTGGTGCCCAAAAAGGATGAAAAGGCCCTGGCAGAGGCCTTTTTGGAGCTGATGGACAATGCCCCCCTGCGCAGGGCAATGGGAAAGGCGGGCAGGGAGCTTGTGCTTGACCGCTTTGACGAAAAGGCCGTGTGCGCCGCCATAATCAGGCAGTATGAAGACAAACCAAGGCCCTTGAAAGCCAAAGAGAAGAGGCCGGAGCCGCCACAATAAACACGGCTTGAAGGGCTCGATTTTTGTCGCAAATCCTGTTATGGATCAGGCAACTGATGCAGAATATCTCTATTGTTTTCCATACAAAACCTTCTTGAAACGGAGTCAAGAAAAATGGTCCGATGGAAAGGCTGGCTTATAGGTCTGGTGGCAGCCCTGTCCCTGCTTGGGGCCCTGTATGCCGCATTCACGCTCTTTTTCCTCGACTATTTAATGGACTTCTGGTGGTTTTCATCCCTGGATCTGCGGGGCTATTTTCTGTTGCAGCTTTTTTACAAGTACCTTGTCTTTGTGGTGGCTGTCCTGCTTTTCTTCCTTTTGTTCTTTGTAAACTTTTTTATGGCAGCCCGCTTTCTGGGGG
>Ga0351958_1117_pt1 | contig 24690 bp, 38 predicted proteins | sample TotcelT113001L15_FD_206843 | JGI IMG/M metagenome (GOLD analysis project Ga0351958, IMG submission 206843) | Enriched cells from coal bed in the Powder River Basin, Montana, United States - Total cells T11 rep3 HSBNCT.T11.300.1.L15 ...
GTTCCAGCCCGGACAGCTAAGATTGCGCTTGAAACTAATAGTCGTAGTCAGAACGACTTATACGAAAACTTCTTGGTTTTCCCTTTGATAATCCTACGCCTCTTTTGATAAGGTGCTTAAAATGTATAGGCTCTTCACGGCAATGTCGTGTTGGACGTTCCTTGATTCCATAGTCCGGTTGCGGTCTATTTTTCAAATAATCAATCAATTCCCTATGATCAGAATTGGTCTCAAGGGCACGACTGTAATAGTAATCTTTGTTAGGTAACTCCTGGATTGCAATTAACACTGCTCTCTGAATTATATAACTCCTTTGGGCAGAGAAAAGGCCTGTGAATAGATTTTCCCTTGCAGTATTATCCAAATGACGCCCCATAAAAACAATACACTGGGAGCTAACATTTTCCGATAGGCTGCTTATGCTCACGTCTTTTGCTTTCTCAAACAACGCCAAGGGAATCAAAGAACTAGGAATATTGGTCGCCAACTTCCATAGGTAAAATCGCTGCCAATCAAACATAGAAGAGGTTGCAACAAGCAGCTCATGCAGTACTTCGCCAACTTTTTGAGTTGGTTTAACTGAAAGCATCTTAGTCCAATAATCGCTTCTTTCAGGATGAGTCCTCAGCCTCGGTATGACGAAATCATGGATCCTTGGGACAATGTCGTTTGCCATCTCTTCGTAATTTGATACATCCAATAGTCTATTTGCAAAAGCACGGAATTTCCGTTCATCACCGTCTTGGGTTGCGTGGAATTCTAACCTTTCGAACATACCTTCGACAATCTTCTCTAACTCCACTTTGTCGCCCTTTGTTATAGTTTCTTCAGCCTCGCTCAGCAACAAATCATCATCAACGTCCAACAATCTGTCGAACTCTGCACAACCTTTTTGGTATATATGGGTTTTATCAGTAGCCAGAAACAATCTGTGTTGGGCCAGGATTCGCTGCAAGTCATGTAAAGCCCGCAAGGCCTGATCCTTCGATTGCGTCACAATACGAATATCGTCGAGCCAGCGAAAATATCTATAACGTTTTGAAACCATCTCGCAGTCGACGTTATGAAGGTAGATGCTGCCAAAAAAACTGCTTGCATCGTAATTGTGCGGCATGCCGAAACCTTCGTGTCCCCACATTCTTAGCAACGATGCCAATAAATCTATTACCGCCTGATCGCCCTTATCAATCGTGCTCCCAAGTATTGATTGTATTCTCGACGTTAGTCTATCGATCTGGATGTGATCAAAATAACTGTTCAAATCAGTAAATAGTACTGCTACTGTTGATTCCTCAAGAGCTGCTCGACGGAAGTCATTATGATAGTCTTTCCATCGATCCATCCTTCGGCCGAAAGGATATTTATCTGTATCTTCTTTCGAGTCTAGCCGATAAGAATATATTTCCCCGCACAACCGCACATCTAGTCTAGGCAACAATCTGTGCAGAATAGACAGGTACAATATTCTGTGTGTCGGATGGAGCCAGACTGCCTCTCTCAACAGTCCACTCTTCTTGGGAACATGTTCAATTATATGTGGTAGGGTATCATACTGTAGTAAACGATGCTTTCGTCTCTCAAGATATTCGTTTGGAAACTGGCGTATATCTGCCCAATTGATCGGATCAGAAAAAAAGTCGTCTAAGGAATCATTTGGCATCCACTGAACCGCAGTGCTAAAATTTAAAGAGTTTAATAAGAGTTGGTATTCCATCCAGAGCTTTCCATTTCCTGCTTTACGAGATCGAGCATGGCGTTGACTTCCCGTTTCCCCGTCAACACCTCGCCATGATCTGCGACTCGTTTTATCGATATGACCTGTTCTTCCATCGGTTCCTTATCTGCCTTTTCCAGGGCTAACATAGCGATCAGCCACCGATGTACGAGGTCGGTCGCATCATATAATTAAGTGGTTATTGATCCCTTTTGCCCTGTTGCCCGCCATGCGCAATCCTCCCTTGCGGGCCAGCCTTCCTGTGGGTTCGTTGCAATCGTGAGGGTGGCTAAATCTTAAAAGCTCCCCTTTTCAACAGATAATACCCATTACCTGTACTTATGAAAGCCAAGAGTGAAATTCTTTCCAACACATCGTAAGCGTTTTTGTTCTCTTTGATTCTTTGGGCCAGATCCTCAACGCAGGCTGCTAACTTGTCAAAATAATCGGGTGGCAATATGACACTCGTCTCACCACCTTTTGATGCCGTAACGCGAGCCAAAACGTTATTATATGCGCCGTTCAACACAGAGTGGATGAAGACAAGCTCCGGATCAAAACTGAGATTGAATATTCTGGACAAAGCGCCCCAGGTGCCGCTGAAATAGAACAGCTTAGCGTCATTTGCCAGATTCTCCTTCATCATCTTGGCTGCAAATTCAAAGTCTTCCACGATTATTCTTTTGTACTCCTCCTTTAGCTTCATGACTTATACCCTCCTTGGAAACTTTCTTCTCCTGCGGCACTCATGCCCACGTGCATTTGGCCTTCTTCTCTAGGAATGTCTGGACAGATCGAGATCATATCTGCTGTGGCATAGGTTGCACCGCCTCTCCAAAACGCACGCAAGGGATTCCTGACAGCATTGGCATTAACGAATAATTCAATCTCCTCCCATAATCGATTCAGAGCCTCATTTGAGGATATGGTCTGTGAGGGCATGAAAGACATTACTCTGGAAAACTGGGGAAATTGGCCGATAAGGCTGTTTGAAATGGCCGTCAAGGAACTCTTTAATGTATCCTTAAAAGTGCTAATTTCTGTAAGCACCTTGTTTTCTATTTCTTGATTTGCCATTCTTGCAAGACCTTCAGCAATGAACGAAAGGATTAGTTGATTCTGACTCACACCCTCTTCTTCCGCTCTCTCTAGTACCCTTGCGTGAAGGGATTTGGGCATCCTGACAGTCTGACGACCCGTTGTCTCAAGCTTTGCAGCGGGCTTCGGAATTTTGTACCCCGCATCAAACGCAATTTCCAACCATTCATCTTTAGCCTTCAGAGCCTTTTCAATCGCTTCAGCTGCTGTTGCTGCGTCCGCCATACAGCCAGGTAGTTCTGGAAATTCAACAAAATAGGAGTCTTCCTTTGGTTCGAACTGAACAATCGCCTTGTAATTTAATTTCTTATATTCCTCAAGACTTTTCATTTTCCTTTTCCTCCTTCTCCAGGAGCAAATCAATTGCCTTCAAACATTGCCTCACATAAGGTTGCTTAACCTTATCTCTGTGGGGTTTGGGCACCAGAACTATCAATGCCTCGGTTGCCAAAGTAGGATGTAAAAAGGCTGCTCCCTCCTCCGTCGGCTTCATGACAAATCCCCATGCCGCCATTAGTTTCAATACTTGGTTCCAGCGCACGTTGCCTGGTGCCCTGCGAACCTTCTCTAAGAGCTTCTCCTTCTGCGACATCTGGGCCGGTCATTAACCTCTTCCTAATTATAGTTGACACTGCCCGTGGTGTCAACTATAATTATCGATCTTTCTTATTTCTTCTTAACCCGAAAGACGCACCGTCTAAATTCGTCCTATCCCTCACCCATCCTCTCCCTGGCGAATTGGACGATCTTCATAAACGCAGTAGGGTTGTTGATGATGTTGTAGCGTTCTTTTATCTCCACGATGAGGCGGAAGACCTCGTCGTAGTGGGAGCGGGAGAGGATATAATTCCGATCGCCGGCAAAGATCATGTCGATATCCTCCATGAGCTGGCGGATCTCTTCTATTTCCTCAGGCAGAAAGAGCAGGAGGATCTGCTTGAAGTCCGGGCGGGCTTCCGCGATGGAGAGGAATTCCATCTTCTCCAGCTCCTTGACTATTTCGCTGTCGAGACCGGCGTACATCTTGAGATCGATCATCTCTATCTCGTCCCACAACTCCTTGAGGATGACGGGATCGTCGCGGCCTTCAATGGCATTGTGAGAGAGCTGGATGGCAACCAGCTCCTCCCGGGTAAGCTCGCGGTCGATCACAAAGATCAGGATACCCTCAAGACCGGCATGGACGGCTGCTTGGACGCGGTGATTGCCGGATAGCACGAGAAGTGTTCCGTCCGACTGGCGCCAGCAGAGAGGAAGAGAGGAGAGGGCTCCGTCGCGCCTGATGTTGGAGACGAGGTTCTGAAACATCTCCTGGCTCATGTAGCGGGCGTTTTTGTCGAGGAGCCGGATCTCCCCGGGCGGGACGTAATCGAGCCGGTAGGGCATGTCTTTCAGGTGGGTGTTGAGCTGGGTTATCGTTTCTCGTATTTTTTCATCCATGTTGCTGTAACCTCCTTAAATGAAGTGGCGTCAAATTCTCCGCGGTAGTTGAGAAACCCCTGGCCGCGTTTTACCAGCTCGTAGATACCCCGGTATTTCATGCTGACCGGCTGATCGGTGAACGCAGTGGTCAGGATTGCCCTGTAATCCCTGATGAGGCGCTCTGAAAGAATCCGCTGCGTGTCCTGACAGCGGGTGACCATGAGCAGGAGTTTTGCAAGACGCCGGTGGCTCGAGCTGGGAACGACAAAATCAGAGAGCATGTAAATCTCATCCTTAGCGCCGCCGCGGGCGGAATAGGACTGAAAGATGAGAAAGCCGAATAGCTTGCTGGCGGCAAAGACAAGATAGCAGGGACCCCCGGAACCCGGCTGGATCTTCTTGCTTAAAAACATGTTGCGGTAATGGTTGATCGTGGGGAGGTCCACCTCGGTAACGGTGATGGGGGCGGACGGGGCGATCTGATCATCGGGCATAAGCAGATCGTACCGGGAAACCTTCTCGTTGATCTTCTTGCGGAAAATACCGGCATGGCGAAAGCCCAGGCTGCTGTAGATGTACACGGTGCGTTTTCCGAAGAGATCTACACGGGCAACACAGGGCAGGTCCCGGGAGCGGTCGTCATAGACTATGTAGTCGGTGGAGATCATGCGGGCGATAGTCTCCTCGCGGCGTTCTTCGGTGAGGAGCTGGTAGGAGGGGCAGGGCCAGGAGATGGACTGCTCGAGCCGGGCAAAGAGCTTCTCATATCCGCCGACGTAGGTGGGGAGGAAGCCGATTGCCACGGCTGACGGATCGGCGGCCGGCGGCGGGGGCGGGTAATAATCGAAGACATCAACCATTGAGTAGGATGCGAGGCGGATATGGGCGGCGGCACGCCGGACTTTGTCGAGCGTGCGGGTAAAGAGGGATTCGAAGTTCGTGAGATAGCCCTGCCACATACGCTCTGCATACGGGTTATTGCGTTTTTCAAACTGGAGAAGATCAAGGAGAAGCAGGATCGTGGCTACCTGCTCGGCGGGACCGCGGGAGAGGTAGTTGTTGGCCCAGGTGAGCTCCGGGTTGGTTGCCTCCAGGGCGAGGGGCTGACCGGTGAGCATGTGGCCGATGGCGGCGGAGTAGAGGGAGACATCGTTGCTGTGGAGCACGGTTGCGGGACAGAGCCGCGAGATGATCTGCTCGATCGTGAAGTTGCCGGAGCACCCGATATAGCAGGTGCGGCCCTCAAGCAGGCGGGCGTGGGTGTAGAAAAACTTCCGTAGTTTCTCATTGATTGTACCGATAAAAGACAAAGGCACCTCCGAGGACTTTGGGGACTGCCTGGCTACAGATGCTGTGGCTTTTGCGACACCTTCGATTACCGAAAAGGCGGGCAGTAGCGGGCTTGTCCCGTCATGCGTTTGTGCGCATGGTTTAAGGGAGCTGCGAACTCCCTGGACTGCTGTCTGTCCCCTGGATGAAAAAAACAGGGGGCGGGCTATTTTATTGCTACGCTATGTGTTGTGATCACGGCATTGTGATTTTCTCTCAACCTCCCGATTTATTTTTTACGTGATTTCTCACCATCTACGATGCGCCTGATCCAGCGGGCAGAAATACCGAAGCGCTCGGCAAGTTCATTGTAATTGACCCCGTTGAAGGCCGCGCGGATTTTGCGATCGCGCTCATGACGGGAAAGGTCGTCAAAGTCGGGAATGCTGATCCGGCATCCTCCCAGGTGGGCAATAAAACTATGAATAATCGCCGTTCCGGAGGCCTCGCCAAAATCGGTCAGAACTGACGTGAACCATTCCTGCAGGGGATCATATCCTTCATCATATCTGGGCATTATGTGTGCCTCCATTGGTGGCGTCGGTATGGGTATGAGGTTGGCTGGGGTCAGCGGTTGCGATTGGCTCATTCTTTTTCTCCATAAATTTTGCGAAATCTTTCCAGTAAATGGATAGACTCGGATAGACGTGATGGATGCGGCCGCGGGTAGGGATGTAGCGGTCTGTGGTGGAAATATTCGCATGGCCCAGGCGCTCTGCGATGGCCGGCGTATCGTAGCCCTGGACGTGACGGAGGTCGAAGGCGTGGGAAGCGCGAAACATGTGCATGGAGATCTTCGGCTTCCGGATCCCGGCAAGGGCAGCGTATTTTTTTACCATCTCATCCAGGGCGGCGGTGGTCATGCGGTGACCTTTTACACAGGAGCCGTTGCGGCCGCGGCGATAGGAAATAATGAGAGGGTCTGCTGCCCTGGCCGCCTGATTGATCCGGATGGTGAGCCAGATTCGAAGCGTTTCGGACGGGACCTTCCAAAGATACAAGCGGCGGGGTTTCTCAAATTTACCTACAACCTGAATGTCGAGGCTCTTACCTTCATCGATGATGTCCTGGAGGGTGAGGCTGATAATCTCACCGACGCGAAGGCCGCAGAAGGCGGCGAGGATGATCACCACGGCGTCGCGGAGCCCCTTGTCTGTGCCCATCGGAATGACGGAAAAGATACGGAGGATCTCCTCTTTAGTAAAGCGTTGCACAAATTTACGGCGAATTTTTGGAAGGGGAATTTGGGGTGTAGGGTCCTCAGTGATGACGCGTTCATAGAGGAGATATTGGAAAAACTTCCGGAGGGCGACGAGTTTCGTGAGGCGAGTCTGGTTTGCGTTGCCCTTATAAAAAAGGTGCTCCAGATATGCCTCTATATCCTGGCGTGAGATGTCGGCATAATCGAAAGGGCGCTTCCTGGCTACAGCCCACTCACAAAAATTATGAACGTGAGAGCTATAGACCTTGACACTTTTCTCGGAAAGGGCACGGAGAATCCTGAGATAACGTTCGAAACCATGAATGTGATCAGTCAACATGTGCACCCCCCGGACCCCCCGGAGAACCAGGGTGGAAGATCCCCCCGGACCCCCCTTACACCCAACAAAGAGAAGATCGAAAAAGGGTTTTCCGATAGACCACAATTTATAGTAGGGAATAGGGGAGGGGAGGGGCAGGAAACCGGAGGAAATTGATAGGGGGTATGGGTACCGTGCGAGATTTCAACCTGGATCACTGCACGAATTGAAGACAAAAAATGGGTATTTGACAGCATCAGAATTCCTCAATTTGATCGTTTAGAATATTAAACCGACTCACATTAATTATCATGCCTTTTAAACCGTTGACTATCAACAGTTTACAAAGGTAACAGATAAGCTTTATTATGTTAATACTGTTGATATAATTACATAAACCTGTTTTTACCCCTATTCTAACACCCCTAATTACCCTCAAATTTCGGAGAAATGGTAGCAGTATACTAAACCCATAACCTCCCCAGATTCGGGTACCCTGATTCCGATATTTCGACCGGACAGTTAACCACGTGACTAAAACTGGTTGACAGAGACCATTACCAGAATGAGATAGAGCCTTGATACACCTATTTAAACTCCATGATTGGAAACTGAGAAAACTAACCATATAGAATATATATTTTCTTCGGTAATAGACCGCGCGAAACAACCAAACAATTAACTCAACAATTAATATTATAGTCAACAATATCAAACAGTTAAATAATTTAATTAGTATTATGGGCTGGAAAGAACGAACAGGAATTAAAATGGTTGAAAACTGTTTCGAGGTATCTTTACCGGTGCACCCTTGCACCAAAAGGGCATAGAACAAGAACTGGCGGGGCTTTAGGTTGGGGTGCAACGCTAAAAAATAGCTTTCCGTTACACCCCCGTTGCACCCCGTTGCACCCTCCTGCACCCTCCGTTGCACCCCAATTAACCAATGAATAATATTAATTAAAAAGTGTAAATGGTGCAATGGTGCAACGGTTTTTGATAAATGCGTCCAAAACTTTCCCTGAGGGCAAAAAAAGGTAAAAAAAGAGCTTTGAGACTGGAAAGAGATTAAAATAGAAACAATTCTATCTTGAGCGTTGCACCCCGCCATCAACCTGGGCGGCGCGAAATCCCTCCGGCTCTTTTGTGCCATTTGTTGTTTTATATGGACTCGCCCTGGCGGGCGGGACTGAGGTCTTATGATCTGAACCCTAACCATCGTCGGGGTTTCAAAAGTCTGCATAACATGCATGTTACGCATTAGCATTTTTCACCTCACGATCGTCTTCCGGAACTTCCAGAAGCGGACTCCATTAATAATCTTCCAGTATGGTTCCACATTCTTGCGGCTTACCAGCTCCCACCCGGTCTTTTCAAGGAGATGCCGGTCGTTTTTGAGCCGTTCCCCGAAGATGCTCGCATTGCTGTATGGATTCCTCAGACCGTTATTCTTGCAAAAGCGATCGAAGGCGTAGACAATCTCCTTGGGCGTGGCCACAAATTCTATTATTGTGGAAACATACTCCTCTTCCCGCTCGTCCTTCATTATCTCGGGTTTGGTTTTCATGAGCTCCAGGGCATACTCCGGATGAACGTATTTATAGACCTGGTCCTCGTGATCACGGTCATATTCAAGGGCGTCGTTGCCCAGGTCCTTCATCTTCATCAGGTATTCCCGGATAAGGCCGTCCAGGAGCTTGATAATGTTGCTGCTCATCGTTTCCGTTTCCTTGGCCTTGGCGTCCTGGTACTCAATCCATGCCTTCCGGATCTCTGCATCGCCCCACCCGACCTCTTCTTCCATGCCGTAATACGGATCGTTCTCACTGTAAAACGGTATGTGCCGGACAAGTTTCTCAAGTATTAACATCATTATGGACAGGAACTCGTCTGTCCGGTTCTTCGCGTGGCCGCGGTGATCTTTTTTGAGGATGGTGATAAAATCCCGGCGCTTGTGGAGGTTCGGAAGTATCTCCTTCTGGATAAATTTTATTATGGCGGACATAATGAGATCACGGCGCTTTATAATCTGCCTGATGACCTCGTCCTCGATGAAATCTTCTCCCTTGAACTTGTTGCTGTATTCAACGTCATAGGTGCGGTTGCTCATCTCAGATTTTGTAAAAGGTTCAATCCCCGTGATCAGGACGAGGGCCTTCGGCATCTCCTCGGTGGTATCCGTCTCCGTGCCGGCTGTCCGCTTCTCCTTGCCACCCTTGGTTGCGCTCAAAAGAAAAAACTTCTGACCGCTCTTCGTCATATCCTCGCTCTCAAGGTTATCGACGATCAGGAGCGGGTTCTGGCTGGATACGGCATACATGGCAGCAGTCGAGGAATCCCCAAGATGCTCGTTGCCGTAAGTCAGAAGGCTTAAAAGTTTGGCCGCCGTCGTCTTCCCGGAGCTCGTGGGCCCGCTGAATTTCATAAGGGCCATATAGGGCGCAAAATCGAGCAAAAAGGCCGTCATAAACCAGCACAGGACGAGATATTTCTGCTCCATCTCGCAGGCCAGGTTCTCAAAAATAAGCTCTCTCAACGCCGCCATGCCGTCCCTGATTTCACAGTCAGGCAGAAAATTAACGGGTAAAATTTTCCTCGAGGATTTCAAAAGGACACCATCAGGGTTCAGCCCGTTGGGGATCTCCTCGATGCCGGCCTTCGATATCTTCAAAATAATGTTGTTGGGCGAATTGAGATTCACATAAATTGTGTCCGTGGTCCGGTCTGTGGATATCCATGACGCAAGATCGATCTGGCGTCCAAAATTATATGCCTCGCTCGCCAGGGACTCCCATACTGATCTCCCCGGCTCTTTCGTGGGTAAAAGGAGCGTGGTCCTTTTCATCAGCGCGTTAAAAGGCCGGTTGTTCCCGATCTCATAGATAAGATGCTTGTAAAACAGGTAGACCCTCCCGTCGCGATCGCGGAAGAACTGCCCCTGTTTTCCTATGTGCTTATAGATGATGGACGCCACCCGGTTCGGGTCCGCCTCCCGCTTATTCTGAAGGGACAGAAAATAAACCTCAAGCTCGGAACGCAGCTCCTGGCTGATCTCGATCTGCTCATCGATGGCCTTCCGCGTGAGTCCCAGGGCTTCAAGCTTTTCGATGAAAACGAGCTTCTCCGCCTCTACCATATCCCCAAGCGCCGCGAAGATCTTCCGGTCTTTCAGGGCCTCTAATCGTTTATCCAGACCTTCCAGGCGGGATATTTCCCTGATCTCCCAGGTAATATAGTCAAGGGCCTCATGCTGGAGCCGCTTGATCTCTTTTTTGCGGTCGATGTCGCCAGGGAGCCCGCGCAGATATTCGTCCGGGTCTTTGAATTCTTCCGGGTAGACAATGACCCGGACGTTATATTTTGCCTCCTGGAGGGCGGTGCAGATCCTCCTGATGTATCCCTTGCCTTTAGCAAGAGGCTTCTCAGTATCCTCGTCGTTGTCCATCCAGAGGTACAGATGCTTGCCCACGCATGCGGTCTTCAGACTCTTGATCTGCTCATCGGAAGGCTGTCCGATCATGCCGATACCATGGATTACCCCTGCGTCCATGACGGACAGGAGGTCATTTTCACCCTCGACGACGACGATCTCGTTAAACCGGTAGAGGGCACTCTGGTTATAGAACCGCCATTCCCTGGCGCGGAATTCATTCGGGAGCTGGTAGAGAAACTTCTTCGCGGGATCCTTAATGGTAAAATGCAGGACCTTCCCGCCGTCCATGTGGGGGAATACGGCCAGACCCTTGACAAAATAGTCGGAAAGGTAGGCCACGCCGTTGTTCTTCCGTTCTTTGGCAAGGCCGGAGGATTTTATCTCGTCGTCGGTAAAACCTTTCCCCCGGAGATGGTCTGTAAGCCCGCCGTCAGTCCATCCGGCCTTCATAAGCTTCAAAACATCTTCCCGGTGGCTGCGCTGGACGATAAGATAGCTGCGGCCCCCATTGTCAGGAAGATGAGAATGATAATATTCCATCGCTTCGAGGAAGATCCTCTCCTTCACGGAAAACTTGATATCACGGCGCTTGGCTTCAGAAAGGGTGACGCCGGCAAACGCTGCGGCCCTCCTGAGGGCCTCCGCTGTGCCGATGTTGTGGTAGGACTCCAGGAAGGTGAACACGTCGCCGCCGACCTCACACTGAAAGCACTTATAGACGCCTTTTGCTCGGTCGATGGAAAAACAGTTGTGTCCATTGCAAAAAGGACATTCCTCGAGATGGGACCGCTTCATCTTGAGGCCGGTCTCGGCCTCTATGAAGGCGACTATATCGATGCCTGATTTTACCCGTTCGAAATCGTTTATGATCTCCCCCGTCCAATACTCTAATTACTTGCATCGCTCCCAGCGAGTCATCGCCTTCCGGTAGCACGGATCATGCTTTTTCTTCAGCGCTATTTAGTCTCCTTCTTCTTCCTGGCCGCTATGGTTAAATCGGCGAGTAAGAAGGCAAGCGTGCCGTCGCCAGTTTTCACTTTTGCAAATTTGCCGAGAATTACTATGACCGTGCCATAGTGCCCGCCCGGCACCTTCACCATGTCGCCTTCCGCAATCTGATCAGCCATGGGCCGCCAACTGGTACTTCCAAAAAACGTCCTCCGGAACATCAAAGAAACCGAGTTGACCCTTGAACGGTACCGGTCTTTCGTATTCCTTCGGATCGGAAAACACGAACCCATAGGGGCCGGAGAACCAGACGGACCGGTACACGGAAGACGTCACACATGCTACCAACTGCACGCTGCCGATTATGGCACCGAGATCATACTTGCTGGGCGTTGGTATCTTGATGCGCGGAAAATTCTTGCGTACCCATTGATAGCCGGCCTTATCGAAGGTTAATGCTGCATGAATGAGAAGAGGGCCCCGGTGATTACTGAGCCAACCCCTGTTTTCAACAGGCTTCTCGCCCTTAATTATTAACCACGCCCAGGGCTGGCGAATGGATAATGCTTTCATGAATTACCTCTTCTTCGTGGTTTTTGTCCCAGTATTCCTGCATCTCTTTCCTGTGTTTCTGCCACCATGCGTCATGACAAGGCTTACGGCAAAACCTCTGCCACGGTCTTTTCGGCTCAAACGGATGCCCGCACCATTCACATTTCGGAAAGGCGCGCTTCATTTTCTTACCCTCTTTTTTGTTGTCATCGCGTAGGGGTGGATTGGTGAGTCGGAGGATCCTCCGTAGAAATCCTCAGACTCCCGCTTCCGGAGGATCCCGCGCACTTCAACCAGGTCGCCCGGAACAATTTCATAATAGACTTCCGGGTCAAAGAGCCAGATTCTTAGGTCCTGCTCCCGATCCATGTCGGCGCCCTTGCGCATAATCGTCAGGTGAAGGAGGGGTTCACCTTCGATAAGTTCCTTGTGCTCCAGATCGCCGACAAGGATAAAGGCGGCACGTGAAGCGGGGTGATTCCCCAGGACAAAATCATAAAAGGTATACGACGAGTACCGTGTATTATTTTCTTCATATTGATCGTAAAAACCCTTGAGGCGAATGATCTCTCCCTTGTGTTCCAGGAGATAGGCTTTGAGGGCTGCTATCTTCTCTTTACCCCAGAGTCTTCCGAAGGCGAGGATGTGCCCGTATTCCGGATTTGTGCAGTCGATCTCAAGCTCAAGAAAAGGGGTGCCCTTGTCCCTGGTCTTCCCATTGTTGGCCTTTATCACTCTGCCCCACACGTTGCCCTGGTTATAGTGGCTCATGCCACTGCCCTCGTTTTCCGGATGAGATCTACGGCACGGAGAAATATCTTTTTCGCACGGTCAAGCGCGGCATCGAGGCGGTTCATGCTGTCGGCAAGGTAGCCCTCGTCGGCCTCCTTTATCTGGTCCATGATTGCCTTAAAATGGGACGGCTGGCTTTCTTCAATATCAGTCAAACAGAGCTGTTTTTCTTTCCACTGTTCCTTCAGCCAGGCAAAAAATGATTTGAACTTCAGATCCTTCGGGTTGTCCATGAATCCACCTCACATTAAGTCAGGGAGTATGCTTCAGTTTTTTTCATTTATGCACTCTCCTTGTATCCGACCGATCTGTATACTGTACGACCGTTGCGTCTGGTCAGCCGGCCGGTCATTGCCACATTCCGGCGCCGCAGCTCCTGATCAAAAAGATACCAGCAGGGCCGGAACTTGAGGCCCTGTTCCTCCATGGCCTGCTTGACCTGCAGGAGGTGGCGCTCTTTCATATCTGCAAGGCGCACCCAGACACCATCACACTTTTGCCAAGAATAAGCCCTCTTGCCGTGTTCGTCGATGCGATAATTGATCTGCCGGGCGGGATTGATGGTAAAGGGGTTCATGGTTTCAGCTCCTTCCAATAATTCGTTATACCTACCAGGTATCGCCACGAAAACCACAGTGTCACTATGAACACGCCCCACTGACCGCTGTAAATACTCGAATAGAGCCATAGCGGTTGCCCCACTAGCCCGATAATAAACCCATAGGGCATCCACTTATCTTTGCGAGATAAAAGAAAGATTGAAAGGCAGCTGAAAACTATGATGCCGATCTGGATCATATTGCTCATACGCTTTTCTTTCGAAAATGGGGGCGATTGCGGAAACCCTGTACGAACAGCATGGAAACGGCGCCGAACAGGCACGACAGATATGAAACGATCAGCAAGATTCCCCAGTGGATGGTTATCATTTTACTTCACCACGTAGTTTGCCGGGTGCAGATCCTTATCGGCGTGAAACCAGGCTATAGCGCGATCGTGCAACCGGCGACGAGGGCCTTCGGACGCGCGGATCTCCCGGAAGTTCGTCTCGCCTATTATGCCGTAGAACAAACCGGCTACGATGACAGCGGAGAAAATGAGGATCAAGATAAAAGATGAAAGATGTACTAGAAAACCTTTAACCGCTTGTCCTGCTCGTCTCGCTATTATCATCTCTCCTCCTTTATCTGCCTCATGGACAGGATGTAGCAGCCGGTGTCACGGCGTATACTCAACTTGAGGCCGTGGTTGAACATGTAGACCCTGCCCTTGGCAAGCAGGTTCTTGCCGAGCTCGCGGGTGGAATCTATACTCACTGGCCCGGCCAGGAGCTTTGTTAGAAAACGGATCGTGGACCCGTCGCCCTTGCGGTAGGGCTGGTATGCCTGAACAGAGAGTATCTCCGCCAACAGCGTGATCTCGGCGGCGAATGGTGAGGTGGGTCTTCTGTCCGTCATGTTGGCGGGCCCTCGTATTCTTTCAGATAATCCTTTAATTTCTTTGTATTTCCGGCATGTACCGCCTGGATAGCTTCCCGATATCTCCGTCGGTCAAAAGGTTTCAAATTATATTTTCCGGGAGGTTTCGCCGGCGCGACATCCGGCAGACCAACACGGACTCTCACAAGATTCAACGTTTCAAGAATGGCGTTATTTTGCTCCTCGATGCGGGCAAGTCTCTCGGACAATCTCATTTTAACCACCCAAAAAACATTGCCAGCAGAAAACCGATTGCGGCACTGAGAGCCATTATCGCCGCGAGTGTAATCCGACTACCCCCTATGGAGGCATTTGCTTCCACGGTTTGCCTGATCTGCTGCCGGGTGATGCCCCGAAGGTCCTCGGTGGTCGACCCGATCACATAGCCGGGGGTTACCTCGACCCCACGAACAAAAAAATACTTGCCTTCCAGGGCATCGTTCAGCTGCGCCATTTCTTCACGGGTATAGAACGATCCTGGTTGAAATTGCTTTTCATTCCGGCTTATCTCCTTCCCGTAACACATTTTCATGGTTCGCCAAAAAAAAGTCATCTATCCATTCTGCCAAATATGGCTTGTAAGCCATGGAGAGCGATCTTTTTTTTGATGATCATCAGCTCTTCCTCGGTGCTCATAACCCTTTTTTTCTCCGGCGCGGCATAACCGGCTAAATCGCAGATCCAGCCAACTACTTCGGTCATAAGCCGGTCAGGGGCTTCAATAATAAGCGATGGAATCAGTTTTACCTGAAAAGGTTTTTGTGTTTCTTCGGAATTGGTATTGAGTATTTCTGATATATAACTATATGATTTATCGTTGATCAGGGCCAGGCGATGTCTGTCTATGCCCAACGCCACGCCCTTCAACCGCTTATCCAATTCCCCGGCCAACAGCTTTGTCCTTAATTGCCGTTGCTCAATCAGAATATCGTCAAACTCCCCTTGTGCTCCCTTTCTATCCATACGACATACGCCTCCTTACGCGCTGTAACGCCTTGAAACGCATCAAAACGCATTTCTACGCCGCTTACCCGGGTCAAAAAAAGTTTAGAGGGACGTTGGCGTAACCATGCATACACAAATGTGCAGATTAACGCTTGAATTCTCTTGACTTGCTTTCGTAGATTTGATGATAATGGAGACAGGGACAACGGTCCGGTTGTGAGCTCAGATATGAAGGATGTTAATGCACCCTTTGTTGTCCCTGCCTTTTTTTGTCTGGTTGCAGGGGCCGGACTCGAACCGGCGGCGTTCTGGGTATGAACCAGAGCTGGGATCGTTTCCAGTCCACCCTGCTGCTTATATGAATTATTTTTTTTGTTTTCCTTTTGGTTTGAGTTATATGACATATCTAAGCTCACATAGAAAAATAAAGAACTCAGTTCTATATGTCAATATAAAAATAGAAGTAAGTTCTTCGTAAAAGTATGATCACCACAAAAGGCCAACGAATTAAGCAAGTTATTAAAGAAAAAAAATTGACACAAAAAAGCGTTGCCGTAGCCCTGGACATCACAGAACGCTATCTTACTGAGATTATCAAAGGTACGGCACCGAATGTATCACCCCGTATTTACGATAGTTTTTGTCTGCGGTATGACGTCAGCCTTGAATGGCTCGATACGGGAAAGGGTCCAAAATATTCCGTAGATGACAAGATTCTCAAAACCGTCAACATTCCTGTTCTGGCCCGGTGTCCTGCAGGGTTTCCCGATGAAGTGAGTGATGACGGAGTCATTGAATACCTGGCGTTGCCCGATGTACCGCCGAAGACCTATGCAATTATTGTTGTGGGGGACAGTATGAGCCCAGCGATCAGGGATGGCGAATATGCCCTTTTTGTCAGGGCCGATGAAATTCATGACGGCGACGTGGTTATCGCAAAAAACGAATGGAACGAGTGTATGGTGAAGCGGTACAGGGTTAGAGACGGTAAGGCTTTGCTCTCCAGTGATAATCCTCAATATCCTACGGTCGAACCGAACGAACATTACAAAATCATCGGCAAGGTTATCGAAATTGTCAGCAGACGGCGACGGTTTTGAATGAATCATAAAAAAAGGAAAAGAATCGTATAAAAATGTTGCCTATCGACTGGAAACGATCCTTATGGAATTTATAGCCATATGGCTTGCGTGCGGATTGATATCCGCCATGATCGGCAGCAAAAAGGGTGCCGGATGTAGCGGATTCATTGTTGGTATGCTCCTTGGCCCCCTGGGGATCGTAGCGGCCTTGATTACGAGGGGAAACAGAAAGACCTGTCCTTTCTGCAAAGAGTTAATACACAAAGATGCTGTGGTTTGCCCGCGCTGTCAGAAAGACCAGCCCAACGACGGCAAACCGAAATCATTCATGGACGGCCTCAAAAAGGGGTTGGAATAATCCATGTCCGTCAGGATCCGCAACGGGCGTTTTGTAATTGATTACTACCCGGAAGGCCGTAAGGGGCGCAGAGTGCGGCTTGCCTTGCCTGAGTCTGTCGTCGATAAGGAGATGGCCAGGGCCATAGAACAAGAGCTTCGGGGCGGTTCTAAAAACTCCGAAACGTACCCAAATAGTGACTCTACGGTTAATGAACTTTTCCCGATATACCTCAAGGATTGCAAGGACCGTATCTCAACCACGACGATAGATAATATGGAATGGACCTTCAGGAGAAAAATAGGACCCTTTCTTGGACACTTCCGGCTTCGAGAGTTGGACAGGTCGCATACAATCCTCTACCGACGGCTGCGCAAAGAGGATGGAGTAAAAAACCGCACCGTCAACAAAGAACTCACCTATTTTATGATGTTTGTCGCATGGTGCAGATCGGAACATCCGGAGATTGCCATTAAGGATTTCCGATATGAGCGGCTGCCTGAGGAAAAACCTAAGCATATTGTCTTGTCTCCTCATGAGGCAATACGATTTATCCAGGCAGCGGAAAGGCATTATAAGGTGTTTTTCCTGTGTATCTATTCCCTTGCGCTTCGATTTTCGGAAGCCACAGGCTTGACCTGGAACGATATCGACCGAGAGAACAAGTTAATAAGAGTACGGGGAAAGGGCGGCAAGGAACGCCTATTGCCGGTCTCTGACTGGCTCCTCTATGCTCTGGATAGCATTCGCCCTGATCCCGAGACCGGTCTTGTTTTTCGTAGCAGGCGAACTGGGGGACCGATTATAAACGTTCAAAAGGCTATCATACAGGCCTGTCGCAGAGCAGGAATTACAAAACACGTGCACCCCCACCTGCTGCGACATTCTCTCGCTACGCATTTTATGGGATGGCATATTAACATCAAAGTCATACAGGAATGGCTTGGTCATTCCAGGGAAGACACCACTGCCGACATCTACACCCATGCCGAAGTTGATCACCTGAGGGACGCTCAGAATTTTCTTAATGATGGATTCAATATACACCTGAAAAAAGAAGATTTTCAAAAGGAACAGCCTGCGAGACAAAAACGGGCATATACCATGTCGCCAGGCGCCCTAGAGGCCAGGCGCAAAGGGGCACGCGCAGCCCAGGCTGCAAAAGCTGCAAAAGTTGTGACTATTGATAATAAACGGTCTAGGCCATAACGGTGACTACAAAATGTCTGTAGAGGCCCGTAAAATAGTGATTGAATGTAGAACTCCGGAGCCAAAGGTCGCGCGTTCAAATCGCGCCGGGCGCGCTTAATCTAAAAGAATATCAGAGAATCACTCCTTATTTTTTTGTCGAGGTAAGGCAGATAATTGCATTGAATGCAAGCGTTAGTATTGCCAGCTCAAGAAGTATGGTTGCCTCCAGGGGTAACGTAAAAAATTGATAGAAAAGATATTTCGAATATTGTTAGTATAACTCATTCGTTCTCGGCAGTTTAATTTTGCTATCTTACAAGAGAGTTTTAACTATGGACCCATACATTAACAATGACCTAAAAGACATTGAAAAGGCAGTAGGCGAATTCTGCGAAAAAGAGTTTGACCAGGAATACCTCCAAAATCATGAGGATGAGCACAAATACCCAAGAGAGTTTTTTCAGAAAATAGGTGAGCTTGGGTTTATCGGTGTAGGATTTTCCGAAGATATTGGCGGGGCAGGGTATGGCGCACTCGGCCATGTGGTTGCCGTTACCGAGATGTGCAGAAGGCTTCCCGGCTTGGGAATGGCTATGAGCCTCGGATACATACCCAGCTTCGTTGTTGATATTTCCGGAACCAAAGAACAGAGAGAGAAGTATATCCGGCCGCTGATAGAAGGAAGATACGTGGCCGCTTTCAGCGTTACAGAGCCGGATGCAGGTAGCGACATCGGGATCTTGAAAACGAGAATGGTTGAAAAAGATGACTATTTTGTTGTCAACGGTTCAAAGATATTCACAACAAATGCAGGGTATGCCGATTTCTACACACTGCTTACTATGGATGAAAATAGTTTTACAGCATTACTTTTCGACAAGGCCGTGATCGACGACAATGGCCCCAAGCGTTTTGAAATAAACGACCTTGGCCGTAAGATGGGGATCAATACAACCATATCGGGAGAGCTTGTTTTGAGTGATTTTCACATACCGAAGGAGTGTGTGCTCGGCCAACGGGGCAAGGGCAAGAAGGCGGCACTTGCTGCCTTCGAACTCAGCAGAATAGTGATAGCAGGGCAGGCATTCGGCGGCATGCTCTATGGCTACGAAAGGGCTGTAGATTATGCAAAGAAAAGAAAGCAGTTCGGAAGCCCCATAATAAAATTCCAATCCATGGAGCACGACCTGGTGGATATGTACGTAGAAATCGAAAAATGCCGGAATCTTCTGTACAAGGCAGCCTGGTTGTATGACAGGAAGGATCCGGAGTCGAACAAATACGCCTCCATGGCAAAGCTGACCATACCTGAGAGCGCGGTAGCGGTATTGAACAGGTCTATAGATGTTTTCGGCGGCTATGGCTATATGCGCGACCAGGGGCTTGAGGGGGCCCTCAGGGACATACGTATAACATCAATATATGAGGGCACCAACAAAATACAGAAGAACGTCATTGCAAGAATGCTCTACTGATTTATCCCAGATTTTTCATTAAGATGAGCACCTGTGTCGGGATTTTCCCCGCAAACACGCTCATTCGCTCCAGCGACGACCTTCGCTCGCGTTCGACTATCGGAACTTTTGCTTACGCAAAAGACCAAGCTTCCTCGTCTCACGACGGTTTGCTAAAGGAAAACCCGACACCTTACTCTAATGAATTTTATTGAAATGCAGTCACTCCTTGTATGTACCGGCGAAATCGATGACACACATAACCCTGTAAGATTTATGGGGACCGCATGCGACGCCGACCACGTGAAAGTCTCTATCGAAAATATAGTGCTGACCGTCTTTAACGGCTGAGCCCTCATCGATAGCCATCCTTGCCACTAAAGCCTCTGCTTCAGTATACCCGTAGCCGAGATACTCTCCGGCCTTTCCATCCCATTGGCCGTAAGTGTTCATCCGTTCAAATATGGATTTTCCATCTTTGCCTACATGTCCGGTAAGTCCTTCCGGACCGCGGTCATTTAATAAATTACGAGCGGCGAGGGACAATCCTTTTGAAATTCTAAAGGGTGGCAGGGGTTCCTTCTTTTCAACGAAAAGAATTGTCTCATCAAGCCCCTGGTTCCATTGGGGTCTTCCGCTCAGGCTTTTCAGGAAATCAGCATATCGTTTTGGGTCTGTTCTCACAACGTTTAGTTCCATAACTATCTCTTTTTCCATATCCGTCAGGAAGTATACATTATTCACCCCGGTGTTGAGCGGGATATCACTGGTAGCAGTTTTTTCTGATTTAGCGCTGTGAAGCGTGCATGACCATATTCCTATCACAATCATGATAAAGATGAGGATCAGCTTTGAATGTTTTTTCGTCATAGTGAGACACCTCTTTTTATTGATGCTCTAACCACTCTTTCCAAGCGTCAGGTTTATAACCAACTGTTGCCCTGCTGCCGTTTCTCACAATGGGGGTCTTTAAAAGGAGAGGGTGTTGGAGCAGTTCATCCTCTATGTTGTGAGTGAGGTACTGGAGGTTTAACCGCCCGTATTCCTTTCCTTCCCGGTCAACAAGGTTGTCCGCACCTACGGCTGCCTTGACAGAATTCAACTCTCCTTTGCTGAGCCCTTTTTCCGACAGGTTGATGAATTGGAATGGTATACCTCTTTCTTTAAAATACCTCTGAGCCTTTTTGGTTTCCTGGCATTTAAGGGTACCAAAGATCTGGATATTCACGTGTGCGGGAGTTCCCGACTCCCTTAGCAATGACTTCAGCTATGTCCAGGTGCAGAATGAGCAGAGCCACCTGATGTAACCCCTTTTGACGTTCCGGAGCAAAATGCTGAGAAGATCTTTTCGGGTTTATCAGTGTTGCATTTCGGGCAGCACAGCCCTTCATTACCTTCTCCAATCTTCTGAAGTACCTCAAATCTCTCCTTGCAGGTCCTGCATTCGTACTCATACATAGGCATGGTTTCTGTCCTCCATTTGTGACGTTTAACTCTTATATATAGTATATTCAGGGAGCAGCGAAAAAGAAAGAGGGAAGACCGCCGAAGGACGATGGACGACCGTTCCGCTAAAGCGGGACTAGGAAGAGGGACGAAAGAATTCCCCGATGAAGGACATTGAAATAAGAATTTCTTGACACCATAAGGTTCACGATCATTGGTGTGCAAACAACCTCGATACGTGTTAGAATGAGGGGAAAACCAGGCTGAAAAAAAGGAGATTGTTTATGCTGGACCTTTTTGAAACAACAATGATAAAAAGTCTGACTTTGCCAAACCGTTTTGTTCGGTCAGCGACTTGGGAAGGCTTGGCCGGTGATGATGGATTTGTCACCCCACGGCTTATTGATGTTGCGGTACAGCTTGCAAAAGGTGGAGCTGGGCTAATTATTTCAGGCCACGCATATGTAAGCAGAGAAGGACAGGCAGGATCATGGCAGCTTGGCGTATATTCCGATACGCTTGTCCCTGGCCTTACCGAGATGGTAAAGGCTGTTCACGACTGCGGGGGAAAGATTGCCATGCAGCTTGCCCACGCAGGTTCCAGGGCAGCATCCCGATTGAGTGGACTCGATCCTATGGGCCCCTCAACTGCAGAGTTTGAGGGTAAGCAGGTTGGGCTGGAGATGACCAAAAAGGATATTGAGCAAGTTGCCCAGACATTTGCTGCTGCCGCATTGAGAGCACGAACTGCGGGCTTTGATGCTGTCCAGATTCATGCAGCCCACGGTTATCTTTTGAGCCAGTTTCTCTCTCCTTATTTCAACAAGAGAACAGATGAATACGGTGGAAACATAGAAAACCGGACGCGGCTCGCATTAGAGATTCTTGAAGCGATACAGAAAACAGTGGGACATGATTTCCCCATTTTCATTAAGCTCAACTCCGAAGATTTTTTGCCTGACGGGCTGACAGTGGATGACATGATCAAAGCCTCTGAGATCCTTGAAAGGGCCGGCGTTGATGGCATTGAGATGAGCGGTGGAACCTTTCTCTCCGGGAAAAATTTCCCATCGCGTCAGGGAAAGCCTGGCCCGGGGGAGCCAGAGGCCTACTACGAGGACGCAGCAATACGATACAAAAAGAAAGTTAAGGCACCTTTGATGCTTGTAGGTGGTTTACGAACCATTGAGACAGCCGAGAGGTTGATAATTAATGGCGTGACGGACTACATTGCCATGTGCAGGCCATTCATCAGGGAGCCCGCGCTTGTAAATAGATGGAAGTCAGGAGACAGAATGCCGGCCTTATGCGTTTCAGACAGCGGGTGCTTCAAGCCTGGCTTTGAGGGAAAAGGGGTGAGTTGCGTCGTAGAGGCTCGTCAACAAGTCAAGAAAGGAAAACAGAACTGACTTCCTATCAGACTTCTTACTTCTTTTCTTACTTTTCACTCGCTCTTAAACAGCCGTGCATGCTCCAGTTTGATGCACAGGTTCTGGACAAAGTCTATGCCGTTCTTCCCGGCAATTGCCTTCGCATCATCGTTGACTATATCAAGCTGAAGCCATATTGCCTTGGGTTTTAGTTTTACTGCTTCTTCCACAACGGGTGCGACATTCTCTGCACGCATGAAAATGTCAACTACATCAATCCTGTCCGGTATATCCGACAATGATTTGTAGGATTTTTCCCCGAGAACCTCTTCATACTGCGGATTAACAGGGATTACCCTGTAGCCATGAGCTATCAGATATTGAGCAACACGATTGCTTGGTTTGTCAGTTTTTGGCGAAAGGCCTACCATTGCGATGATTTTTGACGATGAAAGGAGTTCTTTTTTTGTCTGATCAGAAAGTTCCATAAAAACCTCCAATTGTTGCACGGCCTTAATTTATTCTTTTTCTATCTTGAAAAAACAATGCCATGAATTATACTTTAATATACTCATGGGAAAACAAAATTCAATAGGAGGATTAATGTATGAAGGATTTTAGGTTTGGCAAGAATATGATGTTGGTATGTGGATTATTGATTGTGCTGGGTATAGTGCTTGGGCCTGCCATGGCAAGCGCACAGGCGACCAGCAAGGCAGGCAAGCTTGAAACGTATCGGACCGCCATCAAGAAGGATTATGGGATTGATATAAAAGAGTTCAAGGACCAGCTAAAAGGCGGAAAGGCTGACGGAAAAGACATCACGAAATATGATCTGAAACAGATCCTCATGGGGATAAAAATTGAACAGGAGCATACTACCAATAAAATGATCGCCCTTGAGATAACCATGGATCACCTGGAAGAAATTCCCGACTACTATACACGGTTACAGGAAATGGAAGAAGAGGCTGAAGAAGACATGGAAGAGATCAAGGAAAGCTCAAAGAAATAGACTTCAGGAACTAAGAAGCCAGTGGCTATTTTAATAGATCGAGTGCTTTAATAATATTATCTACGCCACTGAAGAGCTGTTTTTGTGATCCATTATCAATGACGACGGTGGGGGTGGCTTTTACCCCATCGTTTTTGATGTATTGACTCATGGCATTCAATGTCGATTTAGCATCAAAAGGCTTAAATCCTATACTCTTTTGGGTAAGGAATTCTTCGAGTTTTTCCTTGGCAATAATCTTGATGCTTGCTGCATCGAAAAGGGCCCTTCTTGCGAAAAGGGCATGTTCGAAATCTTTTTTGTTATTGAGCACATAGAGAAAATACTGTGCATAAAGAGTGGTTTCACGATGACCAGGAGTGTCTACAAACATGAGCTTTATTTTGTTTGCCTTTACTAACTCTGAAAACAGGGCCTCAATTTTTGGCTCACCGGCACGGCATGGCCCGCAGAAATAGTCTGTGTAGACCCTTACGTTAATTTTGCCCTGGCCATAGGAGGGAAGGAGCACACCCTGCGCATAGAGAGAGCCCGGAGTCAATGAAACAAAGGCTAATAGAGAAAGGATGATGGTTGCCATGGCAGCTGACATCATGCCTGGTGATCTTTTCATGAATTTAAATATACCCAAAGACTGTCTTTGTGTAAAGAGAATATTGTCACATGACATATTATTTTATGGGGATTGTCCCATGCAAATGTGTATATAACAAGCACATAAATCGTGCAGGCATGAGTGCCACAGATGCTCCTGGAAACCTATAATCGTTGACAGGTAGACGCGTGGCTGATAACATAAGAGAACGAAAACGCACTACACTCCATGCGCTATACCCTTTGCGCTATGCGAGGTCGGAGGTTTACGTGGAAGACCAATTTGGTAAAGACCCCCAGGTTAGATACTTAAGGCGGATTTTTGCCGGCATGGAACGGAAACAAAGCGAGCTATTAGGACGTATCGGCGTTGTGACGACTGATTACAGGTTGAAAAGGATTCGCGAGGCAGCGCTGAAACACTTTGAGAAAGCCTGGATGCTGGCTGGCAGGAGAGGGCTCGCAGAAACCGAGGATGAGGTTGAAGACTTGTACATCCTCTGTCTGGCAAAAGTTCTTTCAGGGAACCGTATCAATGTTTCAGGCGAGCTTCTTCCTTCAAACACTAAGATGAGTGATGTTGTCAAGGAGGTATTCAAGTGATCCGTCTGCGTCTCTTTGGCCGATGTCGAATATACCATGATCCCGTATCTCCGGTCTTGCGAGCTCCAGCACAAATTGGTTGGGATGCATGGTTTCGCTCTATAGACCTTGTTACCCCCCAACCCCTCAAAGGGGAAGAGTTGCTGAAAAGAACCCGGGGATGGTGGACGGTTGAGCCAACTGAAATTGCCGAGGTTGTGAAGAAAAATGGCCGCCTCGTTGTTGGTGATGGTGGAGAGCTGATGGTGGAGTTTGAAAATGAACGAGCTGCCGAGGCATTATCTGAAGCTCTCAAAGAAAGATTCGGTGATCAGGTTCAACTAGCACCATGAGCACTACGTGCTCAGCAATAAGCTTTAAGCAACCG
>Ga0351958_1114_pt1 | contig 24375 bp, 18 predicted proteins | sample TotcelT113001L15_FD_206843 | JGI IMG/M metagenome (GOLD analysis project Ga0351958, IMG submission 206843) | Enriched cells from coal bed in the Powder River Basin, Montana, United States - Total cells T11 rep3 HSBNCT.T11.300.1.L15 ...
GCGACAACATCTTCACCGTGCATGAAGAAGTTGAGAAAATGGGCCGCGGCTCTTACAGTCCACACAAAGTCCACACCCATTATCTCTTGGACTGGCCCCAGGTAACACCCGACGGAAAACTTGCGTACGACCCCAAAGAGGCGAGTTAGCCCCCCCCACAAAACCAGACTTGCGTACAAAAGACTCTAGATCAAGAGATCAAGCGCGCACGGTTACCCAGCGTACGCAAAGAATCACTCAAATTACACAACGCCTTTTCGAGTTTAGCCCTGGCAATCTCCGCTCGCGACGTGACCAGACGCTGCCACTCAGCCATTTTCTCCTTACTGCGACTGTCCATAAACTGTTTAAAAAGTTTTTCTTCTTCGGGGTTCTTTTTACCAATCAAAGCGTTCAAACCACTCTCTTTCCAGCCAACGGAGATCAAGATACCAGCAAACCAATCTTTCAACCCTTTCCCCGCCACCTTTTCTGCACTACGCTGCCGAGCAATGCTGGCCACTTCCGCACTCTTTTTGCGATAGACCAGTAGATAGCAATGCTCTTGTATATAATTCACCATAACGGGGGCATCCTTAATGAGCTTTACGCTGCTATCATTGCATTCGTACCACGGACGAGCGGGATCAAACTGATCCTTGATAAACGCATAGTAATGCCCCGGGGTATGAACGGCAACCCCGATCAACGCGTAGAGCGTATCAGTATCTTTCGACCCCGGCACCACAAAATCCTTCACATCAAGCTCAAGGTCTTTGTTCCCTAACGTTATGGGACCATAGTACGGGCTCCCAGTAAGAGTATTGAGGCGCGCAAGATTAACCAAAAAGAATTCTGGCAATTTCCCTGTAACTTCAAGGGGGGCCATCAAATATCTTTTCGTCGCATCAACCTTCTTGCCCTGCCGCTCATCAAACCACTGGTTTTCACCCTTTAACAGCTCGGATTCGAATTCGCTCCTCAACAGCAAATCACGAAGAGTGGGTGGATTTTGTGGTTTTACCTCGGGGGGCCGTGCAATCGCTATTGTCGCAAGATCAGCCTTGGTCATCAATGGAGGCTGCCCGACCGTCTCCCTAGTAGTTTTTAATAAAAAACCGGTATAAAACGTAACAATATCATGAAAAGTTACATAGGGGACTTTTGAATCCTCCTCGAGCCGTTCAGAATAGTTGGTCCAGCAGTTCAGCCCTTCAGTCGTATCTTGTTGACCCCCAATACGCTCTTTCGGCATAGCCCTCCCAAACATATCCTGCATGGCTTTATTAGGGCTTTCGGGAACTTTTGCTTCACCCTTCTGCGTAGCCAATCGACGCGCCGTAATTAATCCCATAAAGGGAGTAATGTCGGCCCGCTGCTCTTTTTCGGGAATAAGCAACAACCGTTCGACCAGCGTCTCCATATTCATAAAACACTGCAACAGGGCATTCATCCAACACGTATTGCCCACATTGGGCATACCAACCGGCTTTGCATCAAGCCCCGCAGCCGCCACCAGGCAGCCTGCAAGCAACCAAAAAAAACGCATTCTCGCACTCCCCAAAAAAAACTTCTACTTTTTCACTTCTGTGGGATGAGCCAATTCCTGCATCGAACCACTAAAGGCACGTAGGGCCCTATCCAATTTGTCTCGAGCCTCACGCTCCTCTACCGTAAGCTTCTCGCGTTCGATACGCTCTTTTTCAGCCTTTTCTTTTTCAAGGCGTTCTTTTTCAACCTTTTCAACCCTCTCTTTTTCAAGCCGCACTCGTTCTGCCTCTTCAGCAATTTTCTGATCGTTAATGCTCTTTTGCTCAGCACTTGCTTTGCGATAGAAAAAGATATACCCATCCTTAAATTGAGCTGCCACGGCCTCTTTCTTTGTCGCATCAAAGACAATTGGGGTAACAACAGAACCCACATCATCATACCGGTACCAGGCTCGTCCCGAATGGTGTTGATCCTTGATATACGCCGTATAGCCCTTTGCGATATCGTCACCAACATGCGCAATAACGCCAATCAAATTATAGACTAGATCAAAGTTATCCGGAATTGCCACGGTATCCGATCCACGCAACCAGGTACGATTTACCTGCAATGTCATCGGAATTGTCGTAAATTCGCGATTAATTTTAAACGGTTTGTTGGTCTCAGGATGCAAAATAAATCTTTTGAGCTGAAAAACAAGAAACTCTGGCAATGGTACCAATAACCCTTTTTCGCTTACACGTAAAAAAAGCTGTACCCCTTTACCCTCTACAATTTTGCCTTCAAACAACTCATCCAATAACGCCTCAACACCCTGCCCGCGTGCCATTGGGACAGGGAGTGGAATAGGCCAGGCGTCACCATCATCTACACACTTCCAGCTAAAAATATCGTCCTTGAATTCTCCCGTGCATGATGTCTTGTAGAGTGGCCCCGCAAACTTTGTTTTTACCTGAGGCCCAAAAAAGGGATCCGCCTGCATGGCAACAAAAGCAACCGCTGCATCGTCTGGGCCTTTCTCGGTCAATGTCCCTTTACTCTGCAAACGAATCGCTACATGAAGTGCCTTCGTATCGCACAACACCGTTGGATCTTCTTTCATGCCCTTTGCAAGCGCACGGAAGGGCGTCAAAAAGGCATTCTCAGTCTTATCTGCTGCAATAGCCGTTACCAGCGGCTCCATATTAAGCACATTCTGCAATAGCGCGTGCAAACACGATGAATTATCGTATTCCTGAAGCTTTGGGGGAATTGCCCCTATTGCCACCATGCTCGCCAACAAACTGGCGCCTATAAACTTTAATATCGTCATGTTTTCAGCTCCTCTTAATTACTAGAAACTATTGGCACCGTTACGCCTTGCTGACCTTGCTGCTTAATGTTCTCAAAGAAGCACTCAGCTGCTCCAGCCGTTGCTGCAAAATGCTCTGCTGTTCAGCGCTGCTTTTGCGATAAAAAAAGACATACCCATCACCAAACGTCTTATCGATCACGTCTTGGTTTTTTGCATCAAATAGCAATTCTTTAACTTGAGCGCCCAAATCATCACACGTATACCAGGTACGTTGTGGGTCATATTGGTCCTTTATATAGGCACGATAATGCCCGGCATCAGGATTCCCATACTGTTCGACAACGCCAATTAAATTATACGTGCGGTCAAAGTCGGCTGGCCACGCTATCTGATTACCACGATCAAGCCAAGGATCCATAACCAACTCCAAAGGCACCTTTTTCATTTGTGGACTCAGTTTGACCTGAACCCCCATGACTGAATCGAAGTAGGTCCGTTTCAAGAGGAATATTAAAAATTCCGGCAATTGCACCCAGGCCCCAGAATCGTAAACGGTAATCTTGTCCTTTTGTGGCATAGAAAAATCGGTGGTCTCAAATTTTTTGCTTTCTCCCTTCTTCTTAACCAGGTCAAACATAAAGAAGTTCTCAATAGGGGTTGTAAACTGAGAATCACCCGGTTTCAGCGGAAGCAAGAGAGGCATATCCAGACTCTCGGGCACCATACCAACAAAAACATCTCCATGCATTTCAGGTTTCATTTTCTTCGCGCACACCAAAGGTCCAGAGATGAGCATGGGATCTTTATCGCGCTTCACATTGAGTGCACACTCGGACTTAAACATCGGCCCGCCATACTTCGTTCGCATAAGAGTTCCAAAGCGCTCGTCCAAAAGCATTGCTGATAAAGCCTCTCCCGAGTCACATTGCCCCTTCTTGCTCAATACACGTTTATCATCTGGATCTTCTCCACGCCATCTCTTCTCTCTGACATCATTCAACAGCTCTGGAGGTGCTAGGGGACTCAGTACGCGTACTGCCTCACGAATTGCCTTCGTGTCTTGAAGAGCTTTAGGAGATGCAAACATGCCATTCGCAAGCGCCCGCAGGGCATTTAAGAAGGGCGTATTGGCTCCCTTTGTCTCTGGCTTATCCTGCAAGATTTCTTGTATGATGGGCCCTAAATTAAGCACGTTCTGGAGCATCGCATGAAAAAAACATGAATTATCATAATTTTGAAATGCTGGAGGAACCGCCCCCATGGCAAGCACGCCGGCCAGTGCCCAGGCCCCTATAAACCTCACTCTGTTCATTACCACAACTCCCTTTTGTTACTAGTACCTCTTGCTCTTTTTTTCTGCTCAAGCCCCATGCGCAGGCCCCCGCCATAATCCCTCAATTTCTAAGCAACCTTTTGACACAGCGTACTCAGCGACGCGCTTAACGCCTTTATTCTTTGCTGGAGTACGCTCTGCTCTTCCGCACTTTTTTTGCGATAGAAGAAAAAATAACCATTGTCGCTTATGTCTTTATACTCTTTTGCCCGCACCGTAATATCGGGACCTAAGGCCGTCACCGTACTGTCATCACACTCATACCAGATACGATTTGGGTCAAACTGATCTTTAATGTACGCATAATAATGCCCGCCACCCGGATCACCAATATGAATACCAACACCGACCAAATTATAAACTGTCTCCTGTCTGGGAGCATCTTTGTCAAAAAATGGGGCAATATCAAGCGTCACCGGAATCTGAATACTCCCCGCAAAGCGCTTTTCTACGCCGCCAACCATCACGCCTCTGGTCAAGTTAATCACCAAAAACTCGGGCAATAAGTTGGTCGTTCCATTGGCCCCAATATACCGCCAGACCATGGCGTCAAAAATCGGCTTTTTATGCTCATCGACCAACCAATCACCTTCCGCAAAAGTCTCCGGCTTATACCACGCTGCAAGGGCCTCCGGCAAGCTTTCGCAGCCAATAAAGGGGCGCGCCATGATAATCCGTGCAGGATCCGGAATGGCAGGAGGGTCCTTCGGGTCAACCGGACGTGTTTTCCAAACCCCCCACTGATCTTTATCACGGAGTAAATAATAGTTCTTATCAGAAGCAGAGGCATACGTATCCCATACACCACTAAAAGACATTTTAAGGGCCTCTGCCAAAGGTTTTGGTTTCTTGAAATCCCAATATCCCATCCACGCCGTAAGTCCGTCACGCATATCCTGCTGTCCAAAATCAATCTTTAGATTCGTAAACAAGAGCCGCATGGCCATCATAACCTCTCCCGGCACCTGAGCCTCTTCAGGCTTTTGTCCTGGCGTGGGGATACTTCTTGACGCCCGTGCAAGGTTCGCAAAACCCTTCATGTCGTCCAGCAGCTGGTCAGAAGAAACAGCAAGAGTGGCTTGCACGAGGGGTTCCATGTTTACTATATTTTGCAGCAGCCCATTCATCCAGCACGTAGCGCCGACATTGGGAAAACCAACAGGATTTGCTCCAAGTCCCGCTCCAGCAAGAACCAGACTGAGACTTGCTAACGTAATACCTCGCATACTCGTCTCCCCCAATGGAAAAAAATCACTCTTAAGCTCGCACGCCGGGCAAAATGCCCCTTTTACCCTTCTCGACCAGCGCCCCACAACCACTCAATTTCTAACACAAAACAGACGCGACTGGCAAGTCATTGGGGGTATCAAGGCAAGCGCCCCAAAACCGGGCCGGTTATTGACAACCAAAACCAACTCATGCCAAGTTAACGGGGATATTGTTGCAGCAAAGTGATAAGTTCCTCTCATAGAGCAAAGTAAAAAGTTCCGGTTTTGGTAGATTAAGATTTGTCTAAAATCAAAAAACCAAAACCTGGAACTTCTATGGGAAATCTTACCATGAGTACAAAAGAACGGGAACAGCTGGTTGTATTTGAAGAACTGAAAAATGGTCAAATAACGCAGCTAGAAGCTGCAAATAGACTAAAGGTAACTCCGCGCTGGATTCGTAAAAAACTTGGCCGTTTCAAGAACGAAGGCGCAAGTGGGCTCGTGCATAAGGGCAGGGGTAAACCAAGCAGGCGGCGCTGGGATCCCGCACAAGAAGCACTGGCGCTCGACTTGTTGCGCGGCAATTGGCAGGGTTTTAGGCCAACAATTGCAGCTGAAAAGCTTGAGGAGTTGCATGGCATTAAGGTCAGTAAAGAAACATTGCGCCAGGCAATGATTCGCGCAGGGTTATGGCAAGGAAAGAAGGCGCGTGTAGTTCATCGCAAGCGTCGAGAACGAAGCCCGATGTTTGGCATGCTCGTTCAACTGGATGGATCACCACATGATTGGCTGGAGGGGCGCGGCCAGCAGTGCACCTTGCTTGTGTTTATTGATGACGCGACGAGCAGGCTGCTTTGGATTGAATTTGTCCACAGCGAATCGAAACATGCGGTTATGACCGCAACCAAAAATTACATACAAAAATGTGGCCGCCCAATTGCATTTTATGTTGACTTTGGGGTGGTTTTTTCGGTTAACCGCAACAATTCTAATCGCACCAAAAAAACAGAATGGAAGCGCGGGTGCGAAGCCCTTTCTATTGAAGTAAAACATGCTCACAGTCCCCAAGCAAAGGGCCGGGTAGAGCGTGCCAATGGGGTCTTGCAAGATCGATTAGTCAAGGAATTGCGCTTGGCAGGAATTTCTACAATTGATGGCGCAAATCAATTTTTGGCGACAAGCAAGTTTCTTGACAATCACAATGCACGCTTTGCTGTTGCAGCAGCTCAAAGTGGCGATGCCCATAGACCAACGCTCGGCTACGACCTCAATGCGATTTTATGTTTCAAGTCAACTCGCGTCGTAGCAAATGATTTTGTTGTGCAATTTAAACGTAGAATTTTTCAAATCTCTCAAACGCAAGACATAATCGTGCGGCCAAAGGATCGAGTTTTGGTTAGCGAGCTTCTGGATGGGGCAATTTTATTGTCCGCAAGAGACGTAGCGCTCAGTTTTATTGAGTTGAAGGGACGCTCGCATAAGTTAAGCCCAGAAGAAACATGCATTACTCAAAAGTCATACTATTCTGGAGAAAGCGAATATGCGCAGACGGTTAAATTGCCGCTTGAGCAAAGGGATTTTGATGCAAAACGAAGAGAAGTGAGAGCAGGGTGAAGACCGCCCGCCGGCGGCAGAGGCAATAGTTAAAAAGGGGAACTTTTTACTTTGCTAGAAAGAGGAACTTTTTACCTTGCCTTGACAAAGTTAACGGGGATATGGTACCCCATCTTATGCTTCAAAAAAGGAGAATTTCATGAGAAAACTATTATATCTTGCCTGCCTGCTGAGTATAGGCACCTTGAGCGGGATTAAGATAGAAAAAGGAAAGGAATGCACGGTCTGCCATGATGAACCAGCAGGGGAACTAATAGCCCTGGGATGTGGGCACTTTTGTTGCCCCGACATGTGGGCGGGCCATCTGCAGAGTAAAATAATGGGGTCAATAAGTGGCGACTACAAACCCGGAACCACCACTATCACCTGCCCGGCCGAAAAGTGTACCCAGGGCCTCACCAAAAAAGATGTTCTTGATATTCTTGGCCAAAAAGCTGTTGAAAACGCTCTCAGCGAGACAAAGAAACTCGATGCAACAAAACAAACCGCTGATCAACTCAAGCAGGAGTATCTGGAGCTAGAAAAATTGAGCGAGGAAACTAAATATATCGAATGCCCCGCAAAAAACCTCGATGGGAGCAGGGCATGCAAAGGACGAATCAAAAGAGCGTCGTCCGGCAAAGTCAAATGTGACACCTGTAACAAATCCTACTGTTTTGACTGCAGCAATCAACACGAGGGCACCAACAGCAAAGACTGTTTCAAAGCTCGTAGGGCTAACCTGGCGGCAGCAAAGACCATCAAAAAAGCACTTTTCTCGAAAAACTGCCCCAAGTGCAGCTTCTCCATTGAAAAAGCAGGCGGATGCGCGCAAATGACCTGCCCAAGCCCAACCTGTGGATTCAAGTTTTGCTGGGCATGCCTACGAGAGCGCGAGAGAAAAGACCGAACTGGGTGCACCAGCGCCTATAGATGCATCGGCACAACACTTTGCCCTGTCTGCCGAAAACCTGTAGCAGACGTTACCATAAATGAAGTAAGCGGCCAGGCGGAAGACATTCACTGGCACAACGACACCTTTAAAATACATGGAGCACAACACGATTTTGGCGAACACCGCATGCACCCAGGATGCCTCTTGAAATTATTGGGGCATGACCCGAAAGAAGGACTCCCGTACATTCCAGAAACACTCTTTCGGGAACTTTTAATACCCTTTTATGACCAGACAAGAACGAATCAATGCGTCGTCTATGCAAATAAAAAAGCCGAAAAGTACCCGTGCCAGACCAAACCAGGAATGTTTCCCTGCCCGATATGCGGCTATTGGGTCGAAATTTCTCTCTCCCCAGATCGCAAGAGCCTTCAATTCCAAGAAATTGATGTTGAGGAAGTTAATACAGCAGGAAAAGTTGATAAAAAAGAGAGTGGCATTTATGCGTTCAAGGGAACTATTGGCGGCAAAAACCTCTTGCCATTGGCAAAACCAGCACCCGAGCTCATTGACATCGATTTTTCTGCCGACTCCTCGACATTTGAAAACGCCCTAAAAGCGATTGCATCTCCCGAAGCACAAACGATGTATCGGGCCTTTTATAATCAGCTCAACAACAAATCGCAACCCCCAACGGTCCCATTGCACATAAAAGAGCTAGCCGAAATGTACCTGCCATCGGAGACTGCAAAACTCCTCACTAACAAAAAAACTCTGGCGACCTATGTACAATTACTGGTTGAAGATACCGTCATTATGGGAAATAGAGAGATCTTTTTTGTCGACCTCGTAACCCATCCTACAAAAAAACTTCAGGAGAAAGAGCTCCAAAAGTTCTTGGAATATGCAACAACACAAAAACATCCCTGGTGGCACCTCGCCGGACCATTTACCCAAAACATTCTTATGAACAGTCTGCTCCCCCAGCTTCCTGAGAATGATCAGGTAAACGCGCTTCTGGTAACCATAAGCGACATAATGGACAACTTCCAAAAAGAGCGAAAACTCAGGGACCTTGAGAAGAACTGCAAGAAAGCCCTCGCAGACTTCTCAAACTCGCTCCAATCGCTCAAGGCACGCCTGCCACACAGGTAGGTCCCGCATCAGAAAAAACGTCCGGCATGGGGAGAGAACTCTCACACATGCCGGACGCCTGTTTTTAGACGAATTTTCCGGTTGCAGATGCACATATTAGCCAGACGAGATCAGTATTTGCGCGCTGTTCCTTTGGCATCCACGCAATCGACGTAAGAAATTCTGGGCTGTGCAGCCTATAAAACGCTAAAATCTCCCCGCGCAACACTTTAAAACCAGCCAATGTGTTGAAAAAATCGGCAATTTGGGACCGGCGCTTTTGAGAATCTTTTGAGGGGATATACGGCCTGATTGCCGCACCCATTGCGCCCATAACCCGCAAAAGCCGCGTCTGTTTTCGCTCAAAAAACGACCATGACTCCCAGCCCTCTTTGGCCGTGGCAACAATGGCTGCCAGAGCGACTTTTTCCTGTACGCTGAGTGCCTTCATGCGTGGCACGTCAACAACAACCTCTTTTATCCCAGCAAGCTGCTTCTGCAGCGCCGCCAAGCTGTCGCTGAAGTCGCGCAAAGGCTTCTCCAGCTTTTGCTGCCCCTGCTCCCCCTTAATGGCCTTTTTCTCTATTGCAAGTTTTTTCTGCGCAATGCGTCCCGGCACGAAATTTTCAAAAAGCTTCTTGTCTAACTCGCTTTTTTGTTTCGGGTTTTCAATACTGAGCGTTTCCGACGTCTTTTTACGATAGATCAGAAGAGAGCACCGATTTTCAATATCCTCTTTCATCGCTTTCATATCAATAATAGGCGTGACCGTAGAATCATTACACTCATACCAGGGCCTCTTGGGATCAGACAAGTCTTTGACATACGCATAATAATGCCCCCCTGTGTATTCCGCCACACTCACCAACAGATAGGCGGTATCTTGTTTCTTGATCCCCGGGAGTACCCACGGGGCTATATCGATCTCAAAATCAACGGGTATGCTTTTTTTCCAATGGCTCTGATTAAAAGGATCATAACGGGCAAAATTGACCATGAAAAACTCGGGAAGTTCCCCCGTCGCCTGATTGGGCACAATATAGCGCTTCTGCTCCGCATCAACATGTTTTTTCTGCCGCTCATCATACCACTGCTCTTTACCAAAAAACATCACAGACTCGTAGTCAGCCCCTATTTTTTCGGTTAGTGTCGCTCCCTTATAGCCCGGCTTAACCATCACATAGATCTCAGGATCATATCTCTCAGGCAGCCTAACCGGCTGATTCGCTGTAAAAAACTGAGAGGCCGTCAAAAAACCCTCATAAAACCAACATAAATCGTAAAAAGAATTTCCTATTTGTAGATCGTATTTATGCAACTCTTCGCGATCAGAATAATCAAGCCACAAGGCTAACCCCTCGCCAATATCCTGGTCGGCGCCGCCTTCCTCCGCCATCTGAGGACGGCTGCGCATAAACATTGCGCGCATCTCTTCTACAAAGCTTCGCGCAACCGAGCTCTCCCCTTTGAGGGCCGCAGCCCGGCACGCTTTAATCAGCGCAATAAAAGCACGTACATCATCTTTTTGTTCATTTTCGGGAATCGCAAGCAAACGCTCACAAAGCGGCTCCACACCCATTATCGATTGCAACAGCGCATTCATCCAACAAGTTGCGCCAACATTAGGCAAGCCAACTGGCTTTGCACGCAACCCCACTCCCACCAGCAAGCCACACAATCCTAAAACCCGGACGGCCCGGCTCAACATGCCATATCGCATATTCACCTCCCATGCTCTTGAAAAACAGGCTTTTACCAACCACAAAACGTTTAATCTCCTTAAGTCCCCGCTTTTCTGCTATACTAAAAATAGAAGCAACTACCCTTTATCAAGTATCCACCCATATGAAAATTTCTCCTGAACATACCATTGGCATCTGGGGACTTGGCGTCTCTGGCCAATCGATCATGCGCTATTGCATCGGGCAACATGCCCGTGTCGTCGTTCTCAACCAACATGCGCCATCACCAGAAATTGCCCAATTTCTAACCACACATGCTTGTATTTTCTACCACGACCCACAGGACCGTGACAAGTTTTTTGCATTGTGCGATACCGTTGTCCCCAGCCCGGGGATCGATCTGGCCCAGCTACCGCCCGAATGGCAAAAAAAGTGTTCTACAGAGCTTGATATATTTTATCAGGCCTGGCACGAAGCCGGGCACACGCAGGGCATTGAGAGAAAAATTATCGCTATTACCGGCACCGTCGGCAAAACATCGATCACGCACCTACTTACCAATCTGCTCCAACAGGCAGGGGTAGCGGCTATTGCCGGTGGCAATATCGGCACCGGCATGCTTGATTTGCTTGATCACCAAGAAGCAACCCACGCTGTACTTGAGCTTTCAAGCTTCCAACTTGAGCAAAGCCGTGAGTTTGCGCCTGATTTGGCAATCTGGACCAACTTGTACGCCAACCATCTAGACCGACACAAAACTATGCAAGCCTATGCGGCGGCCAAGGCCCAGATTTTTTGTCGCCAAACGAATGGCCAGCAGGCGCTCCTTCCCCTGGCTGCACGCGCGATTATTGAACCAGTTATTGCCTGCGAACCACAAGCAAGCAAGCCCCTGCACGCCTGGTTTAGTTCAAACCCAGAACCGGCGGCGCCAGCCCCAGAAAACTTTTTTTATCGCAATACGGCCACCGGGGCATTCATGTATCACCAACGCAAAAACACCCAGTACATCCTGTCTACAGAAGAGATTCCGTCAATCTCGTTTGCCGAAAATTGGCTTATTATTGCCGCAGCCGCGACGCTCTTGGGCTTTGACGCTCGAACATTTATCGCCGGAGCCCGCGTCCCTGACTTGCCCCATAATCGACTCGAGCCGGTCGCAACAGTACCGGGCATTACGTTTATAAACGACTCAAAATCGACAATCATTCAGGCGACTATCGCTGCCATAGAGGCGCTTGCGCCACAAAGTATTATTTTATTATTGGGTGGCCTAAGCAAGGGCGTTGACCGCATCCCCTACCTGGGGCAATTACGAACAACTGGCGCCGTCCGGCACGTCATCTGTTTCGGGGCAGAGGCGCAAGCGCTTTTTGCCGGCTGCCAGCAGGCTGGCCTGCCTGCTTCGTGCTGCGCAACACTCGAAGAGGCCGTCACGCTGGCGTATGAGCAAGCGCGTTTGGAGCAAAAAAATACCTGTGTGCTTCTGTCACCTGGTGGCACCAGCTTTGATCTCTTTAAAAATTACGAAGAACGCGGGACACGCTTTACTGAATTGGCAAAGGCATTACTATAGAGAAGTTACTTCAAGTGCGACCAAACGCCGTTCGTCCTGAGCTCGCTCATCCTGAGCCTGACGAAGGATCGAAGGGCGCGAACGCAATGCGATTAGTTGTTTTTAAAGTACGAGCTCCATCACCGTTGCCGACCAATCAGCACCATGCTTAAGTAATAACGCCATAATTTCTAACTTGTCAGAAAGCCCCTTTCGCATTGCAGCACGGTGCAAGGCCGTCCACCCGAAGCCACAAAAATTATTAGGCTCGACGCCAACCTCACACAGCTTTTCTACACAGCAAGGGTCACTGGTCCTACAGGCACGATGGAACGCGCTTTCAAAATTCCTATTGCTATCATTAGGAGAAAATCCGTATTTGAGCAAACAGTCGACCATAGCAGGTGTTTTTGCAAAAAACAACGGGGTTTCTTTACGATCATTCTCACCGAGGAGCTTCTCTTTTAAATAGTCTTCTTCAAGATATAAATTCAACCAAACGGTGGAATCCTGCAACATCGTTATCGAGCACTAGATAATGAAATACCGTATTACCCTCATCATCATGCCAGGAGACCAGTTGTTCCAGCACCACAGGAACCTGTTCCATCTGTTTTTCGCCAAGATGGTCAAGACAGAAACAGATGCCACCTGCGTCCCTCCCGTATAATTTCGGCAAAATCTTGACAGCGGCGCTTGTCGATGCCTAGAGTAGCACTACTATGAAACGCACAACGGTACTTTTAACCAATTTCCTGACCATAATCACCACGCTGGTGATTATTGGTTTTGTGTTTATCTACTCGGCCAGTTCAGTCTATGCACTGGAGTTGTATGGCGATGCCGGCTATTTTGTTAAAAAACAGCTTATGGGCCTACTGCTTGGGCTTGGGGCACTGGGAGCCATGGTCATACTCCCATCACAAACGATTAGAAAATATACACCGTTTTTTTTCATTGGCACGCTCGCGCTGACTGCCGCAACGTTAATTCCCAATCTTTCGTATCTACCCATTCATGGCACTACCATTAATGGCGCTCACCGGTGGCTTTCGATTGGCGGGTTTTTATTCCAGCCAAGTGAACTATTAAAGTGTGCTACCGTCTTATTTGTAGCCCACTATATCGACCGCAAGCGCTTCCAGCTCACGTCGTTCTGGTACGGATATCTGCCATTTTTGTGCATTATTGGCGCCCCCTGCGCCCTCTTGCTATTGCAACCTGATTTTGGACAAGCCGTAACCCTCTCCTGTACGGCCCTCTGCCTCTTTTTCATCGCCAATGGATCAAGCAAACACCTGACCATAACGGCAATCGCTGGGCTTCTAGGCGCTTCGATTTTAATTTATTTTAAAAGTTATAGGCTCCAACGGCTCCTGACATTTCTCAACCCCTGGGATGACCCGCAAGGAAAAGGGTTCCAGATAATTCAATCAATTATCGCCATCGGCTCCGGCAACCTCTGGGGAGCGGGGATCATGAACTCAAAACAGAAATATTTTTATCTCCCCATGCAGCACACAGACTTTATTTTCTCTATTTTTGCTGAAGAGACGGGCTTTATTGGGGTGCTCTTGCTCATTACACTCTTTATCGCGCTGCTCCTGACGGGGACCAAGCTTGCCCAGTCCTTTACTAATAATTTTGCTGCGCTTGCCACGTACGGCTTCGTGCTTCTTACCAGCCTTCAGGCCCTTATTAATATTGCAGTCGCCAGCGGGCTTGCCCCCACCAAGGGCATTGGGCTTCCGTTCGTCAGTTACGGAAACTCGGCTCTGTTGTGCAATTTCTTGATGCTGGGAATTATTATAAATAGCGTTCTGGAAGAGCGGGGGTAGGTACCCATGTGGACCCCTTGCTTTTGCGAGCCAAAATAAGTATGCTTGACCCAACAAATACAGCTGGGTCAAAAAAAGGAGAGCGGCAGTATGAGTAATCGAGTTGCGATCATCGGAATCGGGAATGTCGGAGCCACGATAGCATATACGTTTATTCTCCGCGGCCTTGCAGCACATATTATGCTTGTCGATGCAAATACCAAGCGCTGCGAAGGAGAAGAACACGACCTTGCTGATGCGCTCGCATTTTCACGGACCACCACCGTCAAACAGACCTGCTGCGCCGAAGCACGTAATGCCGATTTTATTATTATCGCTGCCGGCTTTGCACAAAAACCAGGAGAAACCCGCCTGGATCTGGTCACCAAAAATGCTGCCGTTATCAGGTCGATCATGCAGAACCTGGAGCCCATTAACCCAAACAGCATAGTGCTCATGATCACCAATCCGGTTGACATTATGACCTCGGTCGCCCAATCATGCTGCTCACTGCCCAAAAATCGTGTTATTGGTTCGGGCACCTGGCTCGATACCCAACGACTTCGTCGCTATCTGGGAGCAGAACTGTGTGTAGCCCCTGAGTCAATCACCGCCTTTATTATTGGCGAACACGGCGACTCTCAGTGCGTCGCCTGGTCACAGGCAACCGTCGGTGGCACCCCCCTTGAAAAAACAAATTTGAGTGCCGAACAACGGGTCTGCATAGCTGAAAAAACACGGCAAGAAGTCTATCTTATTATCGAAAAAAAATGCGCGACTTTTTATGGCATTGCAGCCTGTGTCGCCGATATTTACGAATCAGTTCTGTTTGACCAGAAGCGCATCCTCCCGGTATCAAGCTACCACCCAAGCCTGGGCGTCTGTCTGAGCCTACCAGTGGTTCTTGGGTGCGCCGGTGTCGAGCAGGAACTGCTATTACAGCTCTCTACCGAAGAACGTACCTGCCTCCATGAGGCACGCGATACGTTAAACACCTATATTTCTCACCTCTCTACCTAAAGGAGACCATAAACGTACATGAAACAAATGTGGTTCTATCTCATAGTTTTGGCAGTATTGGTCGGCACCGTGGCACTTATTTATTTTTTAAAATGCCGGTGTTCGTAAGTTCGAGCATATCAATAGGTTGAGTGCCTGATAAAAAGGGCCTTACTAAAGGAGTATATTATGGAAAAAATGATGTACATAGTCGTTGCTGTAGCAGCCGTTATCGTATGCATGATCGTTTATTATGCATTCATGAAAAAATAGACTTGTCTTGCAGGACATTTTTCCTGCACCTATCAGGGGTATCCCCCTGAACTCCAGAGAAGTTACGTGAAAACGTAATTCTGGGGTGTCAAAATTGAGCGCCGGTGAAATGCCCGGCGCTCTCTTATTATAAAAATTATACCAAACCCGTAAATTAATCTTGTATGCCCACCGCTCATCCTGAGCCTGCCTGCCCTCCGGAGCTTGCAGGCACTCGAGAAACCCTTTGCCATGGCAAGTGCGAAGGACGGGTCGAAGGGTGCTAACCGCAAGACACAAGTTTATATAACGTGATTGGTATTACTCTCGTTCGCCTACCGATGGCTTGGCTTTATCAGCGTCCACAAGGCCCCCAGGTATGCCCCTACGGTTGGCCAAGCGCAAACACCACTCCAGTATATCAACTTATGGTTCCCGCTCTTGTTCGCAAGCACGGACCCAATACTCAACGTAATCGCCGTCGCCCCAAGCTTCGAGAACCTATTCCATTTCGACTGCAGGCCAGTGTAATTGACTTTAACGGGTACTTGCTTGGTACCAAGGTCTAAAACAGATTTTGACTCGCCTTCCACCTTGGCAAGGGTATACGCTACCAGATTCTTAACGTTCTTAATATCAGTTTTTTCAGTTTTCTTTTTGTCTCCACCGAAAAACCAGCGCCAAAAGCGCCACTCAAACGAGCTCGTCTTAGCCGCTTCGGCGACATAAATATATGTAACCTCTTTTTCTCTTGTTTGGGAATAGAGCCCCGTGTCTGCAAATGTTTTCAGGTCCTCAGTCTCAAGCTTTTTACCCTCCCCAACAACTTCAAGCGTGTAGATCGTATTTTTAAAATACCCGGGCTGCACCTGCACCAGGTTTTTATTTTGCATACGCAGGTAGTTGTTAGTAACCGGCAATTTCACCTTTTCGAATTTTACATCCATGGCCCCGATACGCGCCACCAGCAAGAGTGCTCCCAGCACCACTAAACCTCTTCGACACAACATACCCAACTCCTCATCGTTGTGGGTTAAAAACATATCACGTACAATAACAGCCTACTCAGCCACGCTTTTCAATAGTATTTCCATTCTCGTGGTGCCAGCGCATGAGCAGCTCAATCAAAAGCCGCACTCCAAAGCCCGTAGCCCCCGGCCTAAAATAGGCCTTGTCAGGAACATTAAACGAAACGCCTGCAATATCCAAATGAGCCCAGGGAACATCGCCCACAAAGTGCTCGAGAAAGAAGCCGGCCGTAATAGCTCCCGCGCGATACTGGCTTTTGCCAATATTACACACATCGGCAACATCAGAGGCAACCGCCGGTTTATAATTATCATGGAATGGTAGTGGCCAGAGCCAGTCACCACTCGTACGCCCTGCCCGTAACAGCTGTTCTTGCAAGCCATGGTTTTTAGTCATGATACCCGCAAAGAACGGCCCGAGCGCATGGGAGCACGCCCCCGTTAGGGTCGCTAGGTCGACCAGTGCATTAAGTTTATATTTGTCGACGATATACGCCAACGCGTCTGCAATTATAAGCCGGCCCTCTGCATCAGTATTTTTAACTTCTGACGTCACGCCATTATAATGGCGCAAAATATCACCCGGCTTCATAGCCGTGCCGCTGGGGAGATTTTCGGCAATCGCCATACAGGCCACCACGTTCACATGTGGCTTAAGATGCGCAATCGCCTGCATTGTAGCTGCAACAGCAGCTGCCCCGGCCATATCGTCTTTCATTTCGTCCATACAGGCCGACGGTTTAATACTGAGACCTCCGGAATCAAACGTCACGCCCTTGCCCACCAACCCGATACGGGGTGCATTTGGATGGGGCGAAGCATACTCGATTACCACAAAACGAGGCTCGTGCTGAGACCCCTTTGCAACACCGGCAAGACCCTCCATGCCGAGCGCCTCGATCTCTTTACGATTAAAAAGCTGGCACGTCAAGCCATCATGCCCATGCACGACTGACTGGATACATTTGCCAAATTCGACGGGGGTGAGGGTATCTGCCGGCAGGTCGCACCACTGGCGCGCCTGGTTTACCGCATGGCCTATACGCTGGCCATATTCAACGCCAACCTGCAGCGCCTCATGTAGTGGCTCAGAAACACTGAGCGTCAGCTCGTACTCCTGGGGCAGATGCCTGGCAGGATCAGTAATAAATTGATTAAATTGGTACGACGCCATAATAATGGTCGCCACCGTCTCTTTGCCACAATCGCACTCATCAACACCCAAAAGCACTGGATCAGGAAGATCAAGCGCGAGCTGCGTAATTTTTAGACGTTCACAAAGCCGAACAATCTTCGCAATGCCACACCGGTAAAACTCAATACGATCGGCTTTATCGACCGATGCGGCCGCTAAGCCAACATAAAAAAGATAGACCGGTTTGCCATCACGCAAGCCCATAACCTCGCCAACGGTACCACTGCCCGCACGCCACCCGGTTTTTTTCAAGAGCGCGCCAATATCAGTCGGAACCTGCACATCAGCGGGAATAACCGCCCTACTAAGGGCGACTTCAGCAGATGTTGGATCGTGATGACCCCCGTCGGGAGAGACAAAAAAAACGTACCCTTCGGCACGCAATTCTCTCACTGGTTTATTTGTAATCGTAACTTGTACCATAGGTACCCCATATACTTGTACCACCCACATACCATTCATATCCCATTAAGGGTACCTGGTTTTTAGGAATGATCAAAAAATGGCATTCGCGAGCGCAATAAAAGTTCGTCAGGAGCTCTCGCAAATTTAGGCGTACGTAAAAACATGTTCGGCGTTATAGGAAAAGCGTGTATCTGCCAGCACACGGGCTAAAGAGCCGATTCGTCGCGCCAAGTTCTTTTCCCGTTCTTTTATAACACGCAAAGCCGGCCGCATGCACGATGCAAAACAGGGTGTACTTTTGCCTGTATCACCGGAACGACGTAGCTGATCAAGCACCAATGGCAGGACTGAGTATCCCGGTAGGGGCATAATCTCATGCTCTCGCGCACAGGTCCCGTTTAGCCTGAGCCAGAAGGCATAATTTTTTGTGGTATTAAAAAGTCCCCCCAACGCCACACCCTTGAGCAATGCTTTATGATCACTATTACCCGACGTTACCCAGATAGGGCCCGCAAACGGCGCACTGTACCGACAAAGCGTTTCTTGAGGCCTATACGTATCGTCAAAAAACGGCGCAAGCCCCTCTAAGAGAATTGCTAATTTTTGTGCAAGCGCTTGGGCTGCGCGCTTAGTACTCGTATACACGACCATGGTCGCCAAATACCCTTGCCCCTCTTTTTTCTCCGGTTGCAACGCAATCAAAACTTTACACGAACGCAACTCCGGCAGAAAGATAAGATTTTGTGCAATACGCATGAGCGCACAGAGCGTGTCAGGAACCGTTTGCAGTATTACGTGTAGCTTGTACTCGTCTGTAAGCGCTCGATACTCAGGCTCTTGTAGCAAGGCAAGCTGCTTGTGGCCCCGGCAAAGATCGCCGGAAATTTTTTGTGCCAATTCAAACCCAGAAAAACTGCCCTTATAAAACTTATTAACCAGGCGCAAGACCGTTTTTTCGAGATCGTCCTCGACGCGCACGCCGTATTGCGCACAAATGGCCCGAACCAATAGATAGTGATATCGCGCAAGATACGTGCGCGACGCATGCTCTGGGTAGCACGACTTCTGGGCCCCTGTAATAGCTTGGCTCGCACGAGTCAACAGGCGATCAAGCTCATGCTGCTGTGAAGCATTCCCCAAAGCGCCACACGAAACCCCCGTCTGAGACAAGAGCACAGATGACAAAACTTCACCATTTTGCGCAACACTGTGCCACACTATCTTTCTAAGCAACGCCCGTTCATAAGAGCCAAGACGCGAGTATCGTCCCGCGGAGACAACAGCCTCCCTTAAAATCTTTTTACCCGCCCACACGGCCATACGCGTCCACCGGGCCCACAGGGCACGAGCAACCTGCAGGGGAGCTTGCTCAAAAAACGGCGCAAGTCCCTCACCAAGACCCTCAGCGCGAAGCGGTATGCCATGCTCAGATTGGGTTTGGCCCCCAAGAGCCTCCCGGCTGCAAAAAAACATAAGTGCCGCAAAACTTCGATATGATATGCAGCGCGACACGACCCGGCCATCGGTCGTTGTAACAGATACATTGTACAGAGGCGCAATGCCCTGCTCGGCTCGATCAAGCTTCTGTACAATAGAAACAGACGAGACCGACGCCCTGGTACTGGTATTTAAGAGAAGCTCTTTTTCGTTGCTATTATTATCCATCGCACCCAATACGCACCAGCAGCCCAAGCTCGCCAGAAAAACGCGCGCCAAGCACCAGAACAAAAATCTCGTATCGCTTATAGCCAAGTATTTGCTTGAATTCATATACCCCCCTCCAAAAAGACCTCTGCCATGCAAGCGAGCTTGTCGCGCAAGAGCCCATTAGATGAAACTTTTATTTTAAATATCAATAATAATATTTCATAATTTTAATTTTTTGTAAAGTATAAGCTCTCGACCCGAATGCCAAAAACAACAAATTTTGCCCCCTTTGGTCATTCTTGGCAAAATACAAACACGGCCTCCTGATTTAAAGTTAAAAACTTTTGGCCTATAAAGCTGTTATCTAAAAAACAACCAATCGCTCGGAGCTGCCTTCGGCCCCCTGCGGGCATAGAAATTGGGCGTGGGGCCTGCGGCCCCACAAACTCCCCGCCTATATTTTCGCAAATACAAGGCCCCAGGGTTAGTTGCTTTTAAAGTACGAGCTCCATACAATGTAGCCCGCTGTCCCGTTTATAACGTTTAGAAAGATTGCTATGTTCAAGAAAACAACGCTTCTTGTCCTCATGCTGCTCATGGGGCTTGGGAATATGCACCAAAGTGCCTGTATGGATTCCAAAATCGCACAAAAGGTCGGCGAAGACATTTGGATCCAAGCATGTGCCAATGTGCCTAAGATCGACGCAATGGAGGACGCTCTGATCGAGATCACGACTAAAGTTTTTCCAGAAAAATAATGCCAACCCCGTTGCCCAAAGGGGCATTCCTACGGCCCGCTCATCCTACCTGTCCGCTTGGTTCGAGTGCGCAAGCACAAGTTGCCCTTCAACCCAGCTCTGCATTGCCCACAAGTCCCTAGTAGAAAATATCTGGACTGAACCGTGGGGGAAAAGATGCAAAAAAGAGGGTTTTGGCAACCGCTCTGCCGCCCACCATAGCTCGTCCACGAGCGAAGGCTGGGTCGAAGGGGGCGATTGTGAAAAGCGAAGGCTTGGTCCTGAGCGTATGGAACTCGTATTTTAAAAACAACTAATCAAGTTGCGTTCGCACCCTTCGATCCTTCGTCAGGCTCAGGATGAGCGAGCTCAGGACGAACGGCGCTTGGTCGCACTTGAAGTAACTTCTCTATAGTTGAAGGGTTGGATCAGATAGCAAAAAGCTTTGAGTGCTCGATGACAAAATCATTCTCGTTATGCCCGTAAAACCAGTCAACAACAAAGTTGCCGATCCCCGCTTTTACCTGATCCTGTTTTTTTTTCTCAGTGCCCTTTTCATCAACAACCGTCTGTGCAAGCGCTTTTATTCGTTCGTCTTGGCTATTGCCAATCGTCTCATCTACCCTGGAACAATAGATGGAAACAAACGAAAGATCGTTCTTTTTTGCAACTAAACGCTCAAGAAGATCTATGGCTTCTGTTTGCCAAAAATGATAGTCGGTTGCTATAGTCATCCATAGTGGTGCAAGGGGACGAACAATTCCTCCAATAAGGCTTTTTAAGCAGTTCTTTATAACTGACAAAACTTTACCTTTCTTTGTAAGCGCATATGGCGCTCGATCTTTCAAGAGATCATCTAAAACATTCGTAACAAACTGCTTTATGGCAGCAGCTCGATTAACAGCAGGCTTAGCAAGTACCACGCCGCCTTTTTTGATATTCGCCAGAATCTTTGCAACATCTTCTCGCGAGCAACCCAACACTTTCCACCACGAAGCATAGGCATCATATTCATACAGTGCGTGCAGCAGGCGAATTATCGTCCCGCCACCCCGAGACTGCCCATAGAGCTTGAGAGGAGCGTCTGGATACGCTTTATAAATACTTGCAACCGTATGCATAAGCGTCATTTGATCGCGCGTGCCACCTAAATTAAAAAACCGAAGTGCTGCGATTCTTGCAAGGATACCATTATTAAAACAATAGCCACTGTCACGAAAGTTTACCGATACGATCCTACGATAGCAACGGAAGTGATCAGGTGAATATTTTGTTGCAGCCGGGACATCTGGCCAACCCTCAGCAGTAATTAAGATCGTTTCTTTTTTGTTGTTAATATCATAGTGAGTATTGTTTTCGTAAGTTCCAATCAGCGGATAGGTGTTATAACCTAAAACTCTCTGCGCATCAACAGCCATTTTCTGTGACAACTCCCAGGTCTCTTCGGTACCAAACTCTTCACGAGGCTTAAAAAAATCATAATATTTAAGTTGATATGAGATGCCTTGAGTTTTAAGCATTGGGTTGTCACTCAACTTTGGGAATCCCATCCCCACGCCAAGGACTGATGGCCACCATCGCCAGGCAACAAGACCAACAACTAGCGCAGCCACCGTTTTCTTGGTAAAACGGTGGCCAATAATACTTTTGGAAAGAGCAACATACGGCCAATCCGACATAGGCACACTGGTACCAATAGCGGTCACCATTGCGCACAAAAGTGCGATTCTTATTCTTCTAAAGCACATGCTAAAATAGAGCTGCATAAAAAAACTCCGAAGCCCTTTATAAATCTCACAAGAAGGCCAAATTATAATTAAAAAATATTATTTTAAATTATATCATGCGCGATGATTTTTGTCGAATTAACAACTAAATTGCCAAATCACCAAATTATTATTTAATTTTTTATAAATAAAAGATCTCGCCTTAAGCGCCAACGACATAAATTTTACACCTTTTGTCATTTTTGATAAAATATAAACAGGCTGCTTGTTTCGATATATTAAAAATAAATAAAACAACCAGCATGAAACAGTCGGGACTCAAAAGATAATTAAAAAATTTTAGCCGACTATACCGTTTATAACGTTTAGAAAGATTGCTATGTTCAAGAAAACAACGCTCCTTACCCTTACACTCCTTATAGGCCTGGGGAGTATGCCCCAGAGCAAAGGCTTTTCTAGTTCCAAAGTTCTTGGAACTCTTACAATCGCCACCGTAGGCCTTATTGGAGGCTTCTTCCTGTGGGGGATGTGGAAAAGCTACTCGCACAGAAAGCAAACCATAAACAACCACCAACAGTTAAACGGTTTAAAAGATCACTTTGAGGATATCAATCGCAGTATCGTCAGAATATGGCGCAACTGGAGAAAGTTGTACGACATAAACAAAACAAAAAACATGGTGCAATGCGCACTCAATAAAGGTTTTGATATCAACTCCAGCGACTATGCAGGAAATAGCATTATTCATACCCTGTTTACATGGTCTTATGCATGCCCCACACCAGAACTCATCGGCTTCCTATACGAAAAGGGTATCAATATAAAACTGCAAAATAACAAGGGCCAGACTCCGCTCCATCTTGCCTGTGCCTGGCCATACATAGAGCTTGATGTTATCAAAGAGCTCATAGATAGGGGCGCCGGAATTGATACTGTTGATGCGCGAGGGAACATGCCCCTCCACCTCGTCGATGAGGCGAATATAGTGAAACTCCTCGTTGAAAAGGGAGCCCCCCTTGAAGCCAAAAACATTTACGGCAAAACGCCCTTGCAAACAGCGCTCGACAACAATAACTGGGCGGTATGCCTCGAGCTGCTCAAATGCGGGGCGGATATTAAAGCCAAAAGCGATGACAACACGCGCATATGCGACAATATGCTGGCGAAAAAAAGGAACTATAGTCTGCTTGATTTTCGACCTGACGTACCTGACGCACTCCTCAATCGCATCCCAACAACATAGGGCTCCACTCGATGTTCAAGAAAACAACGCTCCTTACCCTTACACTCCTCATAGGCCTGGGGACCGTCCATCAAAGTAATGCCATGAGTTCCAAGATCGCCCAAAGAGTCTTCTGGACACTCGCCGGCATTGGAGCAGCCGCCGTGGGGATATACGCCCTCTGGCAACTCTTTCAAGAACCAAAAAAACCCGAACACTGGGCAAAAGAAGATTTACAAGAAAATCGCCTTTGGCGAGAGGACATTTTTGAGCATGTCATGGGAATTTCTGAACGCGAGTTCCAAGAGTCTGTTTTCCCCCATGGCATCTACCAAGGTCTGGATAAATTTCCACTACTCAAGGCTATCATCGAAGCTGGTGGCGATGCAACCGTCAAGAGCACACAACATCCAAACGGGATTGATATTAACGATGCTGCCATTGCCGAAGAATTAAAAAAATTCCCCCAGCGGTATATTTTCTTGGAATCGCGGCTAGTTCTTGAAACACTCGGCGATTTGCAGACCAAAATGACCAAGCTACAGAAAAAGACAGGAACTCAAGGTAGTATTGATCTTATAGACGGTTATGCGCTTGCCGATGCGGGGAACATTGAAGAAGCGTTACGCTGTACTGACGTTCGCTATCGTCTTTTAGAAGCAAAAAAAGATAGGCAACGATCCGGCAAGTATTTTGCCTCTCAAATAGCATCGAATTGGAATATGCTCGAAGGCGGGATGGGAAAAATAACCAGCCTGCTGATGGGCATGCAACATCGTGCAACGAACGGCGAACATGCGGTATTATCGGCGATAGTTGCCGCTATCATACGCAAGCTACTCCTTTTTGCCGGCAAGATTCCGGGCTTTGGCAAAAGAACAGACTTTACGCTCCTTGCAAAGCTCCCACAGGTTACAGCCGAGGATGGGGGCAATCTAACCAGCATTGGCAACATAACTGAGCAAGATGCTAACAATGTTTTGATTGCAGGACACATAAACGTGCCAATCTCGAGCGGCTATTACCCACTCTATATTAACACGAAGGATTTGAGCACCATCCGATGGGAAAAAAACTGGCGCTGGGACCAGAAATATGAACGCGATTTAGGCCCATCAAAAGATCGCGCTCAGTACATGTTTGATACCGGGATTGTACAATACGGGCGCAATCCAATGG
>Ga0351958_1112_pt3 | contig 23832 bp, 22 predicted proteins | sample TotcelT113001L15_FD_206843 | JGI IMG/M metagenome (GOLD analysis project Ga0351958, IMG submission 206843) | Enriched cells from coal bed in the Powder River Basin, Montana, United States - Total cells T11 rep3 HSBNCT.T11.300.1.L15 ...
AGCTCGACAGGGTGGGCTCTGATTTCTTCCATGTTGTGGACATGCTCGTGGAGAAATTTGGCGCAAATCCCATTCCTCTCCAGATACCCCTTGGAAGGGAAGATGGATTTTTCGGAGTAATCGATCTTATCACCATGAAGGGATTGGTATGGAATGAAGATGATCTCGGAGCTACGTATAACCAGATTTCTATTCCAAAGGAGTATGAACAGCTCGCCCACTCGCAGAGAGAGAAAATGCTGGAGAAATGCTCCCTCCTTGACGACCAGATTATGGAGCTTTACCTTGAAGGAAAAGAAATCGATGAAGCAATTATCCATGATGCTTTACGGCGGGGCACTATAGCGTTGAAATGTGTTCCTGTCCTCTGCGGCGCCGCCCTTCGCAACAAGGGAATCCAGCCACTCCTTGACAGCGTCGTGCAGTATCTCCCCTCTCCATTAGAAGTCCCTCCCATTCAGGGAACAAATCCACAGACCGGGCAGATTGAACAGAGAGAAGCTAGAGACGATGCAGACCTTGCTGCCCTTGCCTTCAAAATCGTCCTGGATGAGGGAAGAAAGCTTACCTATGTCAGGATCTATTCAGGCGCAATGAAAGTGGGTGATGAGGTCTATAATGTGAACCTTGGCAAGAAGGAGAAGGTATCAAGAATCTTCCGGATGCACGCCAACCACCGGGATAGGATAGAAGAGGCACATACCGGGGCAATTGTGGGAATCGTAGGTCTTAAGGAGACGACCACCGGTCAAACCCTCACCAAGGTAAGACCTCTCCTCCTTGAGTCTATCGAGATCTATCAGCCCGTTATTTCCATAGCAGTGGAACCGAAAAGAAATGTTGACCAGGATAAACTTCTCCTTACCCTTCAGAGGATCTCTGACGAGGATCCAACCTTTGTTTTAAAAACAGATGAAGATGCATATCAGACAGTGGTGTCCGGTATGGGTGAGCTCCACCTTGACGTCATCGTGAGGAGGATTAAAGACGAGTTCGGCATTGATCTCCATGTAGGTAAACCCCAGGTGGTTTACAAAGAGGCCATAGAAGACGAGGCATCAATTGAGCATATCTTTGAAAAGGTTATCAATAATGTAACCTGCAAAGGCTGGGTATCCCTTACGGTAAAACCAAATACCCGTGGAAAAGGCATTGACATAATAAACAACATTTCTGAAGAACACCCTGCTTACCCTTATCTCATGGCCATCGAAGAAGGTGTCATGGAGGCTTCCAACATTGGCATTCTGAAAGGCTTTCCCGTTACCGACGTGAAGGTTTCCATCCATGACGCGACCTTCAATAACCCCGAGTTTGCACGGCTTACCCTGAAAATGTCTGCCTACGAGGCTTTCAGGGACGCATGCCGATTAGCAAAACCAATACTTCTCGTTCCCGTTATGTCCCTCACAGTAACAGTGCCTAATGAATTCTTAGGCGACATAATCGGGGATCTCAATGCGCGGAAAAGCCAGGTTACTAATTTAACTACCAATGACAAAATCACTATTGTAGAGGCTAATGCGCCCCTCACAAAAATGTTTGGATACTCAACGGATGTTCGCTCCCTCTCTCAAGGCAGAGCATCCTTCACAATGTATTTTTCACGCTATGATAAGATAGAGAATGGATAGATCGAAAGAAGTCCTGGCTTACCTGAGAAGTGCACAGGATTACGTGTCCGGGGACCATATGTCAAACAAAATGGGCATCTCACGGACCGCCATTTGGAAATACATCAACCACCTCGAACAACTCGGTTATGATTTCAGCAAGCTCAAGGGCAAAGGTTACCGGCTGTTGGCATCACCGGACAAGCTTTATGCCTGGGAGATTGAGCGATACAGCGAAACGAACCTTATTGGAAAAAAAATAATTTATAAGGATGAACTTGATTCAACGAATGCCTTCGCCTTCAAACTTGCCTATGGAGGAGAAGCGGAAGGCACATGTGTTATTGCTGAAACCCAGGATGCCGGGAAAGGTCGTCTAGGACGCAAGTGGTTTTCGCCTGTTGGCAAGAATCTTTATATCTCCATTGTGCTCAAGCCGCACATTCCTCCGGCAAGCGTATACCCAATTACATTCCTCTCGTCTCTTGCCGTATACGATACTATCAAGATTTTAACAGACGCTGAGCCAGTGCTTAAATGGCCTAATGATGTACTGGTTGCCGGCAGAAAGATTTGCGGAACATTGCTCGAGCTTTCCACAGAGGCAGACATGGTCCGTTTTGTTATTGTAGGTATTGGATTGAACATCAATATGGAAGAGTTCGAGATCGATGAAGAAATCAAAGATAAGGCCACTTCTCTTTTTATGCTGACAAAAAAACCGTTTGAAAGGTCAATGGTGTGTGGTATTCTACTAAAAAACTTCGAGCGGTATTACTCCGTATTCATGGAGAAAGGCCCTCATGAAATCTGCTCGATCTGGGAAGACAGGGCAAAAATAAAAGGTAAGCTTCTAGAAATAACCCAGATGGGTGAGGTATACAAAGGGATTTCGGAAGGAATTGACAGAGATGGGGGCATACTCCTTACCATCGATGGAAAAACAAAAAAGATCATCGCAGGAGACGTGAGTTTTTAATGTGAAATACGAACGACTAACTTACAAGGATTTCTACCATGCTATTAGTCATTGATATTGGAAATACGAACATTGTATTTGGAGTATATGATGACAGCAAGCTCGTCAATCATTGGAGACTGAGCACTGTCATTCAGAAAACCGTTGATGAGTATGCAATTCTGCTAAACAGCCTCCTTTACATCGAGAAGATTAAACTGAATGAAATTAATGCAGCGATCATTTCATGTGTTGTACCTCCACTTCTTATCCCATTTGATATACTCTGTAGAAAATATGTAGGCATACGACCCATACTTGTTGAGCCAGGCATCAAAACCGGCATGCCTATCCTCTATGAGAATCCTCAAGAGGTGGGCGCCGACAGGATAGTAAATGCCGTTTCAGCATATGAAAAGCACAAAAAAGCCCTCATTGTTGTTGACTTCGGAACTGCAACAACCTTCGACTATATCACCCCCAGAGGAGAGTATGCTGGTGGGGCCATTGCGCCTGGCATAATGATTTCTCTCGAAGCGCTCTTCGAGCGGGCATCCAAGCTCCCGAGGGTTGAGCTGGTGAAACCGAAAACGGTCACCGGAAAAAACACGATCCACGCTATGCAGGCAGGCATTGTCTATGGGTATGTCGGGCTTGTAGACGGTATCGTCAAGCGGATGAAAGAGGAAGTAAAAACAGACCCCTATGTTGTCGCCACAGGCGGTCTCTCCGGTCTCATGTATCGGGAATCATCGTCTATCGACGAAGTTGATGAATTCATCACCCTCAATGGCCTCAAGATTCTCTACGAGAAAAACAAGGACCATCATAAGTTCAAATAAGAGGGCAAACCTTTCATTATTGATATCTTAAACATGTTCGGGTAAAATGAGGCATGGTTTCCAAAAAAAGTCCGGAAATTGCACCTTTAGTCCTTACGCAGATGCAAGCAGCTCTCATTGCATACGATCATACTGGTAAGACAGTATTTCTCAATGACAAAGCCAAGGTAATTCTTGGTTTAGGAACAGACGAGAAAACGATCAAGAAAGATCCTCTTGAGGGGCATGTTGATATAGTCAAGGTAATCAACACGGGCGACCCATCACTTGATATGGTCACACCATCAAAAAGTCAAAAAACATTCTTTGCCCACACGTTCTCTTTGGAAATCAAAAATCATAAGAATGGAGCCATAAGCATACTTTTCCTGGCCGATAAGGCTGAGCGTATGTTGCTGAACAGACAAGGTCCGTCCGTTGAAATGGTCTCCGACCTTGAAGCAATTATCGAGAATACCTATGATGGCATTTATATCACGGACGGCAACGCCAACACCCTGAAGGTAAATCGAGCCTACGAACGTATAACCGGAATCAAAAGGCGAGAAATTTTAGGGCGGAATATGAGGGATTTGGTGGCCTCTGGCACCTTTGACCGTTCTGTGAGCCTCGAAGTAATAGAGAAAAAAACCCCTGTTACTATTATGCAGGAACTTCGTAGTGGTAAAAAAATTTTAGTAACCGGCAGCCCTGTTTTCAACAGTAAAACCCGCGAGATTGAGATTGTCGTCACGAATGTAAGGGACATCACCGAGCTTATAGCCCTCAAGGAAGAGCTACACGAAAGGACTCTCGAAGCAAACCGATATTACGCTGAACTTGAAAAGATGAAGACCATGCAGCAGCAGAAGGCTAAGTTTATAACAAAGAGCAGAAAAATGGCTGAGATTCTGGAGACAGTTATCCGCGCTGCCCAGTTTGATTCGAATATTCTGATAACCGGGGAGTCCGGAGTAGGTAAGGGACTTCTTGCCGTGCTCATTCATGAGGCGAGCAGCAGGAAGGAACATCCCTTTGTTACCATCAATTGCGCGGGTATTCCTGAAGACCTTTTTGAGAGCGAGCTTTTCGGCTACGAACCAGGAGCCTTTTCCGGCGCAAGCGCGAAAGGCAAAAAAGGATTACTCGAGGTTGGCGACAAAGGAACGGTTTTTCTTGATGAAATAGGTGATATGAGCCTGAGGCTTCAAGCCAAGCTTCTCAGGGTTATAGAAGAGAAGGAGATGACGCGCCTGGGATCGACACGCACCATAAAACTCAACGTACGAATCATAGCAGCCACCAACCAGGACATTCACTCCATGATTGAACAAAAAAGATTCAGGCAGGATCTGTTCTTTCGCATCAACACCATCTCTGTGATGATACCTCCCCTCAGGGAAAGGGCTGAGGATGTCGTTCCTCTTATCCAGCATTTTACAAAAAAACTGAACGAAAGGTATCATATAAGAAAACACTTCAGCCCTCAGGCGGCCCAGATACTCATGTCATACCAGTTTCCGGGAAACGTGAGGGAGCTGTCTAACATCGTCGAACAGGCATTTCTCATGAGTAAGGACGACCTTGTTGATGCTTTAGATCTCCCTGTGCAGGTTATGGGCACACTTGATGCACAGAGGTTCATTGTCAACAGTGCAGATAAATCATATAACGATATTGTGAACCTCATGGAATACAAGATATTGAAAAATGCTGTTGACAAGTATGGCAGTACCCACAAGGCTGCGAGAAATCTAAAAATCAGTCAGAGTACGATTGTACGAAAACTAAAGAAGCTCAATACAATGCTCATTGATGAAAAATAGGTTCAATTTGATGCATATTTGCATCAATTAATGAATGGCTTCGGAAGGCAACTCTATGCATAACAACCCAATAGGGAACTATTTGCAGCTGTAGAGCGTAGGATCACACCATGGCATGGAGATTGCTCCACTTTTAATGTTACATTATAAACATCAATAATAAACAAAAGGAGGTTTTTCATGAAACGTAAGCTTGTCGCGTTATTGCTTGTCGCTGCAATTCTGTTTCCACTTTCTGCAGTATACGGTGCTGAAACAATCAAGATCGGCGCCCTTTACACCATGACCGGTCGCGGTGGCCAGTATGGCAAAGACTCAGAGGTTGCCATTAAGATTGCCCTTGACGAGGTTAATGCCAAAGGATTACCAGGTGGGGCCAAATTAGATGTAATTATTACTGACGATAAGAATCCCCAGTACGCAGTCAGCGTGGCGAAGCGGTATGTCACTGATGAAAAGTGCAAATTCCTCTTCGGCATCATATCTACAGCAATAGGCCTTGCGGTCACAGAGGTGAGCAAAGAGCACAAGGTTATCTTTGTGGGCACTGACCACGCCGGAACCGACCTGACTGCCAACAAATTCCAGAAATACTATTTCAGAAGCAGCAACAACACATTCCAGTCTATGATGGCAGGAGCATATTACCTGAAAGATGAGGTAAAGAACTGGAAAAAGATCGCCTATATCGGCCCTGACTATGCGTATGGAAGAGATCAATGGATGGAAGTAAAGTGGGGTCTGGACAAATTAGGGGTAAAATATGATGTTGTCGGCGAATACTGGCCGAAACTCTATGAGCCTGACTATACAGCCTATATAACTGCAATCATGAAGGCTGCCCCCGATGTTCTGGTAAACGGCATGTGGGGTGGAGACACCGTAGCCTTTATCAAACAGGCAAAACCATACGGTCTTTTTGGCAAGATGAAGTATTTCCATGTTGATGCAGGCGGGAACTATGAAGCGCTTGCAGCCCTTGGTGCTGATATGCCTGAAGGGATTATCATGTCTGCACGTCACCATAACAACTGGCCTGAAACACCTGCAAATAAGACCTATGTGGATAAATTCTTCAAAGCAGCCGGCAGGTACCCATCATACGCAGCAGAAGGAGCTTATGTGGGCATACACATGATTGCAGAGGCAATCAGGAAAGTGGGTAACGCAAACGACACAGAAGCCCTTGTAAAGGCCCTGGAAGGCATGAAAATCCCCTGCCCTGAAGATCCACCAGGATTTACCTCCTATATCGATCCAAAGACGCACCAGATTGTCCAGGTTCAGGCCATTGGTACGACGGTAAAGAACGATAAATTCCCGCCGGCGAAATACATGCTTGGCAATTTTAAGGTATACCCGGCTGACAAACTGTGGCCAAGTTTCGAATATATTGACTATATGACAAAGGTAAAAGGTAAATAAATTCAGGAAAGGGAGCAGGGCTTAGGTATGGATATTAATACTTTCTTAGCGCAGTTTTTAAGCGGACTTTCTACTGCCATGTTGCTCTTCCTCATATCGAGCGGCCTCACCCTGATATTCGGAGTTGTAAATGTCCTGAACTTCGCTCACGGTTCATTTTATCTCCTTGGCACCTATTTTGCCTACCAGCTCATGCAGTTGTTCAACAACTTCTGGGTAGGGCTGCTCGTTGGCGCTATTGGCGCCGGGATAATAGGGATGGTGATCGAATTTCTTTTCCTCAGGCGTATTTACGGTAGGGCGCAGGAAGGGGCATTCCAGCTATTGATGACGTTCGCGTTTATCCTTATCCTTGACGACGTGGTAAAGTTCATCTGGGGTACTGAATACAAGACCATACCTAAGCCTTCTTCTCTTGCGGGTTCTGTAAACATTGGATCCGTAATGGTTCCAACGTATAACATTTTTATCATTATTGTAGGTTTGCTCGTTGTTGTGCTTGCATGGTATTTTCTCACGAAGACCGACAACGGCAGGATGGTGAGGGCATCGTCCCTTGACAGGACTATGCTCGGTCTTCTGGGGACAAATGTGCCCATGATCATGACGCTTGTATTTGGAGTAGCTACAGCAATGGGCGGCCTGGCCGGTGTGCTGGCAGCGCCTTTAAGAACTGTTACACCCGGAGCAGGCGTCGAATTCATTATCGACTCAATGATAGTAGTGGTGATCGGGGGATTCGGCAATTTCTGGGGCGCCTTGCTGGGTGCCCTTATCATCGGAGAGGTCCTCTCTTTCGGGATCTTGTGGATGCCGGAACTGGCCACGGTCCTGACCTTTATTGTTATGATTATAGTGCTGATTGTAAAACCTGAAGGGCTTCTTGCGAAAAAAGCGGTGGGGAGGAAATAGCACCTTGAAGAAGATAAAAGAATATCTGCCCTGGATCGTTTATTTCCTGTTCTTTCTCGGGATACTTCTTGTCAATCCCGGCACCCATTACATCCATCTTGTCGCAAGGGTTATTATCTTCAGTCTTTATGCCGTTGCATTCAATCTTTTGTATGGCACAACAGGGCTTGTATCCTTCGGACATGCCCTCTTTTATGGAGTCGGCGCATATATTACCGGCATGCTTGTTAAGGCAACAGGTCCTGAATTCTTTCTTTTTTATATACTTCTTGGCGCTGTAGGGGCGGCATTCGTTTCTTTTTTCATCGGACTTTTAACGCTGAGATTAACAGGCATATATTTCACCATGCTAACGCTGGCCTTTGCTCAACTGGTATGGGGCCTGACCTTCAAGCTCTATCACTTTACGGGTGGCGACGACGGCATTCAGGCAATAGCAAAACCTGAGATTCTCAGCGGAGGTGTAACGAAATACTATCTCTTCAGTTTCATAATAGTAACTGTTTGTATATATATCTTGTGGAGAATCAGGAGATCGCCCTTTGGCACTGTTCTTAACAACATAAGGCAGAATCCGCAGAGGATCACATTCCTTGGTTTGAACGTATATAAAAACCAGCTCAAAGCATTTGTTATATCGGCCTTCTTTGCGGGCGTCGCCGGTGGACTCTATGCCGGCCTTGACGGAAGTATCCATCCTGATATGCTGCACTGGCCAACATCAGGAAATGCCATACTCATGGCAACCATTGGCGGCATGGGCACATTCTTCGGTCCCGTTGTAGGCGCCGGGATACTTACAGGATTGGAAGAGATAGTAGGGAAATACACCGAGTATTGGTCATTTTATATCGGTGTTGTAGTGCTTATCGTTGTTCTTTTGTTCCCAAACGGCGTGTTGGGCATTAAAAAGTTCAGCGGACACAAAAACAATGAGGAAAAGGAGACAGAGGTTGTCTGCAATTCTGGAAATTAAAAACCTTGACAAGCATTTTGGCGGTATTCATGTTACCAACCACGTAAATATCGCCTTCAAGAAGGGCGAGATGTCAGCAATCATCGGACCTAACGGGGCAGGGAAAACAACCTTTTTTAACCTGATAACAGGTTTTATTCCTTGTGATGACGGGACTGTTACATACGAAGGTCAGGACATAACAAAGGAAAGGCCTGAAAGTATCGTTAAGCTCGGGATGGTTCGTGCCTTCCAGGTAGCAAACGTATTCCTGGAGGAGTCTGTCTATGATAACATATATCTGGCATCCCTGGCTCATTTCGAGAAGAATTCAAAGTTTTTTGTAAACAAGATGGCCTTTCAAGATGCCCGCGAACACACTGAGTTTATCCTTAACAAGATAGGGCTTTTTCATTGCAAGGACCTGAAGGCTTCGGAATTATCCCATGGCGATATGAAGGTTCTCGATATCGCCATAGCCTTGACGTTGCAGCCTAAAATATTGCTGCTCGATGAGCCGACCGCCGGGATGGCACCCGATGAACGGATGAAGATGATGGCCCTCCTGAAAGAACTCCATGAGTTTTTTCAGTTGACGACAATCTTTATTGAACATGATATGGATATGGTCTTTGGTATTGCAGAGATTATCAGGGTCCTCGTACAGGGCCAGCTCATTGCAGAAGGCCCGCCGGATTACATACGGCAGCATGAAACAGTAATTGAAGCCTATCTTGGGAAAGAGGTACTCTAAAATGGCCGATATCCTCGTTGTAGATAATATCAATTCCTATTATGGCAAGAGTCATATATTGTTCGATGTCAGCTTTACGGTAAGTGAAGGTGAAACCCTCTGCCTTATGGGACGGAACGGAGCCGGAAAAAGCACAACCTTCAAAACCCTCGTGATGGACATCGTGCCAAAAAGAGGAAAGGTTTATTTCAAAGAAAAAGATATAACCGGGTTGAAACCTTACAAGATTGCCCGACTCGGTCTCGGGCTTGTTCCTGAAGACCGCAAGATCTTCGGCCCTCTCACAGTAAATGAGAATTTGATCCTGGGCACGACAATGGGCAAGGCAAGAAAAGGCATCTGGAACCTTGACCTCGTGTACGAGTTCTTCCCCGTGTTGAAGGATTTCCAGTCGCGCCCGGGTGGGACTTTATCCGGGGGTGAGCAACAGATGCTTACGATTGCGCGGACCCTCATGGGGAACCCGTTAGTACTGCTCCTTGATGAGCCCTCTGAGGGTCTGAGCCCTGTTATGGTGAAAAACTTAAAAGACCTTGTTCTGAAGCTTAAAGAGGTGGGGACAACCATCCTCCTTTCAGAGCAAAATATCAGGTTTGCCATGGCCGTATCTGACCGGGTTGTCATCATCGACAAGGGTCATATAAAATACGAGGCAGACATCGAAACCTTCAAGAAAGATGAGATTATCAAGAAACAGTATCTTGCTGTATAGCTCGTTTATGAGCTGATGCAATTATGCATCATTACCTTCTTCTATTTACAAAAACCTTTCTTTATTTTTCTGAGGAGCTGCAAACACACTGCTGGAGCTAGTTTAAACTACACGAGTATTGTAAAGTAATGGCATATATTTTGCTGAATGATTAACGCGGAAGTTGTCTTCCGTAATTAAAGCATAAAGGAGGTAATCATGCCCCTCAAGACACGGGATGAATACATTGAAAGTTTACGGAAAATGAACAAGAAGATATACATGTTTGGCGAACTTGTAGAGAATTATGTGGACAATCCGATTATAAGGCCCTCAATTAATGCCTGTGCAATGACCTACGAACTCAGCCAGCAGCCTGAACATGAAGAGCTGCTAACAGCAACATCAAGTCTGACCGGGGAAAAGATTAATCGCTTTACCCACCTTCATCAGAACACAGAAGATTTACTGAAAAAGGTCAAAATGCAAAGACTCCTGGGGCAAAAAACAGGGTGCTGCTTCCAGAGGTGCGTTGGTTTTGATGGCTTCAATGCTGTTGACTCTGTGACCTACGAAATGGATGCTGACTTGGGAACAGAATATAACAAGCGATTCCGTAATTACTTGAAGTATGTTCAAGAAAACGATCTTGTTGTAGACGGTGCTATGACTGACCCCAAGGGCAACAGGAAGCTTGCACCTGCCCAGCAGGCAGACCCGGATATGTTCGTACGCATCATAGAACGAAGGGATGGCGGTATCGTTGTGAGAGGCTCGAAGGTACACCAGACTGGAGCAATAAACTCCCACGAGGTGCTTGTGATGCCTACACAAAACATGAGGGAAGAAGATAAGGACTATGCCGTCTGTTTTGCAATGCCTGCTGACGCCGAGGGAATTATCTATATATATGGAAGGCAATCATGCGATACACGAAAGCTGGAGCTGACCGAAATAGATGTGGGAAACGCTATGTTTGGAGGCCAGGAAGCCGTAATCATCTTTGATGATCTCTTTGTACCATGGGAGCGGGTTTTTATGGCAGGCGAGTACAAATATTCAGGAGCATTGGTGGAACGATTTGCCGGATACCACCGGCAGAGCTATGGCGGGTGCAAAAGCGGTGTAGGTGACGTGCTTATTGGCGCTGCCCAGGCCATAGCCCGTTTACAGGGATTGGAAGGCGTGACCCACATCAAAGACAAGATAATCGAGATGATCCACTTGAACGAAACCGTTTATTCGTGTGGTATAGCATGTTCAGCTGAAGGAAAACCAACTACTTCTGGCACGTATCTCATTGATCTGATGCTCGCCAATATTTGCAAGCTAAACGTTACAAGAAATCCTTACGAAATCTCACGGCTTGCCCAGGATATAGCCGGGGGAATCCTTGTCACCCTTCCTTCCGAGAAAGATTTCAATAGTACTGAAGTTGGACATTTTCTTGAGAAGTATCTCAAGGGCTCTGCAGATTTCAGCACGGAAGACCGATGCAGGATACAGCGCTTGATTGAAAACCTTACCCTTGGAACTGGTGCAGTTGGGTACCTTACCGAGTCTATGCATGGAGCAGGCTCTCCCCAGGCACAGAAGATCATGATTGGAAGGCTTGCAAACCTGAACTACAAAGAAGAAATGGCAAAAGAACTGGCTGGAGTGAAACAGAAGCAAGAAGTGAAAAGTCAGAAGTGAGAGGCCGGAGGTCAGAAGTGAGAGCTAAAAGGTCAGAGCAAAAAAGGAAATGGGTTTGAAGAATATTAAGTATTGTGGAAATTGTAATCCGGAGGTTCATCCAAAACATATTCGTCAGGTCGTCGAAAGAATTGCTGCCGGAAAAGGATCTGACATTCTTGTCCTTGTTAACGGCTGTTCACGTGAATGCCTTACAAAAAGCACGGATGTTTATCCAGGCAGAACAACCATATCACTGAATGCAGGGGAACTTACAACGGACAATGAAGAACCCGGTGGGGAGGTTCAATGAAACTGTATAAGAAAAAGTTGCGTACTGCTCAGGATGCTGTAAAAATAGTCAAGTCCGGCAACAGGGTAGTATTCTCCCATGCGTGCGGCGAGCCGAGGCTCCTGCCGGGAGCGCTGGTAGGAAGGGCAAAAGAACTAAAAGATGTAGAAATCGTCCACATGGTTCCCATGGGCGAGGCATTGTATTGCCGTCCGGAATATGCCAAAAGCTTCAGACATGTTGCGCTCTTCTCGGGAGCGCCAACACGAGAAGCAATCTGGGACAACAGGGGAGACTACATCCCTTATGTGTTTAGCGAGATACCCTTTCTTTTTAACAGTATGCTTCCTGTTGATGTGGCAATGGTATCAGTTTCCCCTCCTGACAACAACGGTTTCTGCAGCCTTGGCGTCTCAGTCGACTACACAAAGAGCGCTGTAGAATCTGCAAAGACCGTTATTGCCGAGGTCAATAAGGCTATGCCGAGAACACACGGAGATTCCTTCATCCATGTGTCGGACATCGATTATTTTGTGGAAGTTGATGTGCCCATAGCGGAGTTGAAAAGTGTTGATTTGACAGAGGTTGAAAAAAACATCGGAAAACATGTAGCAGAGCTTATTGACGATGGTTGTTGCCTGCAGCTTGGAATAGGAGGCATCCCTGACGCGGTTCTTTTCTATCTGACAGACTTCAAGGATCTTGGAATTCATTCAGAAATGATATCTGACGGCGTAAAAAACCTTGTCGACAAAGGCGTTATTACAGGGCGCAGGAAGACACTTCATAAAGGAAAAATTATCGTAAACTTTCTCATGGGAACAAGAAACTTCTACGATTGGGCGGATGACAACCCGAATATTGAAATGCGCACGGTGGACTACACGAACAACCCTTATATTATCGCCCAGAACAAGAAGATGATTGCCATCAATTCTGCCCTGGAAGTGGACCTTCTTGGTCAGGTATGCGCTGATACTCTTGGAGCCAAGCAATTCAGCGGCGTTGGAGGTCAGCTCGATTTTGTCCGGGGAGCACGGTTGTCTGAGGGCGGAAAAGCCATCATAGCGCTACCAAGTTCAGCGAAAGGCGCATCGAGGATAGTCCCTACACTGAAGACAGGTGCTGCCGTAACAACGTCAAGGAACGATGTTGATTATGTTGTCACTGATTTCGGAATAGCCTCATTGAAAGGCAAGACAGTAAGGGAGCGTATGAGATCGCTGATCAATATTGCAGCGCCTGAAGCCAGGGAAGAACTAACGAGGAAAGCCTTCGAAATATATCATGTTATGATATAAGAGATTCCACAATAATGGCTATGATTGGGAATACTCTTATCTGGATAATCCAAGGGCATTACTGAATATCACTGGAACTGAGGTCACTCTTTTCGCAGAGTAATCATAGGCAAGAAAACCGGCTTCAGCCAGGGCAACAAGAGATGGTCCCCGTGTAATCTTATGGAAAAAACGAAAGCCGTTTTTGGTCAACTCCCCCACGTGTGTGTAGACCTCAAGGTTGTCAAACATAAAACCCTCTGCCTTTAAGTTAACCATGAAGTCCGTCATAATAATCCCTACCCTGTTATCGCCAAGATTGCCCTCACTTAAATGAATAGATTTGAAGATGTAAGCACGGGCGGTGCCAATAATTGATACTAATGAGTCAACGCCCAGATGCCCGCCGTAGTTGATGTCTCTGGGTTGAACCATTATGGGATAGCAAAATTCATAGATCGGCTGTTCAATTAATTTCGCCCTCGGCATTCTTCATTATACATTAAAATGTCGACTGAAAAGACAAAAAAACTAACATCATGTTCTGTTCGGCACCTGTAAGAGTGAGTTCACCATAAACCCTCGAAACTATTTGCCGATAGTACCTTGAGAAGATTCCAAGGGCAAAAGGTAATTTGTCGCCACAGGTTCACTGAATTGTAATGAAGACAAATACTTGCACATAGAGCCTCCACGCATTATAATCTTTGCATACAATTTTTTGTCGGTACTGGAGTAAACAATTGTACCTTATCGCATTGAAAATGCTCATGGGCGATCGCGGGAAGTACCTGGGGCTTATTATGGGGCTTACCTTCGCCGCTCTCCTGATCACTCAGCAATCGGCCATCTTCACAGGCCTCATGACCAGAACTTATAGCTTCATTAACGACCTGTCGCAACCCGATATCTGGGTCATGGATCCCAAGGTCCAGTTCATCGACGATATAAAACCTCTTCAGGATACTGAGCTTTTCCGGGTGCGAGGCGTCACCGGGGTGGAATGGGCAGTTCCTCTCTACAAAGGGCTTCTCAAGGCTCGGCTGGAAGATGGCAACTTTCAGATTGTTAATGTTCTCGGTCTCGATGATGCTACCCTCATCGGAGGCCCTCCTCAGATGATCGAGGGAAACCTGAGCGATCTTCGCAGACAAGACGCAATCATCGTCAACGACGTGGGGGCTCAGACCCGGCTGGCCAAAAGACCAAAAGAGGCAGGCGGCAAAACGACGCCGCTTCAAGTAGGGGATATCCTGGAAATTAATGACCGCCGTGCTGTGGTAGTGGGGATCAGCAGGGTTTCCCGCACCTTTCAGTCTCAACCGGTAATTTACACAACTTATAGCCGTGCCACGAGTTTCGCGCCCCGAGAACGGAAGCTCCTCTCTTTTGTTCTTGTGAAGGCAGCTGACGGTGTAAATCTGAAAGAGGTAGCTCAAAAGATCAGGCAAGGCACCGGTTTGGCGGCCTACACTGCACAAGAGTTCAAGGATCTAACCTACAATTTTTATATGAAAAGCACGGGCATCCCCATCAATTTCGGTATCGCAGTCATGCTCGGTTTCCTCATCGGGACGGCAATTGCAGGCCAAACCTTCTATAATTTCACCCTCGAAAACTTGCGCTATTTTGGTACCCTGAAGGCCATGGGAACCACAAACGGTGTTCTCCTCCGGATGATTCTCCTCCAGGCTATCGTGGTCGGTGTCTTAGGATTCGGACTGGGTGTCGGAGGGGCTGCCCTCTTCGGTTATCTCATGAGAGGTTCTGAGCTTGCCTTCAGGCTTGTTACGGAGATTCTTTTACTGGCAGGAGGAGCCATTGGCCTGATTATTGTTCTTTCCGCCCTCATCAGCATCCGCAAGGTCATGAAGCTCGAACCGGCAATTGTGTTTAAAGCTTAGGAGTGCCATGGAGTCTAATGGAAACGCAGTTTATCTTCGGAGAGTTACAAAAACATACGGCTCCGGTCCCTCACGGGTGCCGGCTCTACGCGGAGTAGACCTCGATGTGCCCATGGGAGAAATGGTCATGCTTGTGGGCCCATCGGGGTGCGGGAAGACGACACTTATCTCGGTGGTAGCCGGCATTCTCGACCATGATGAGGGTGATAGTCTTGTTTTCGGAAACGATCTTCGCGCCATGAGTCAGAGTCAAAAAACAACTTTTCGAGGAACCAACATAGGTTTCGTATTCCAGGCATACAACCTTATACCCAGCCTTACTACGATGGAAAATGTGGCGGTTCCTCTGCTGATTCTTGGAAACAGCAGGAGGGCTGCTCTCAACCGGTCGAAAGATGTTCTCGCAGGGGTTGGTTTGGGAGACAAGCTGAGCGCTCTTCCTGCAACTCTTTCAGGAGGACAGCAACAACGGGTGGCCATCGCACGAGCGCTTGTCCATAACCCACGCCTCATTGTCTGTGATGAACCTACAAGCGCCCTCGACGCAGACACAGGCAGGATGGTCATGGAAGTTCTTAGACAAACGGCCCTGTCGGAGAACAGGGCCCTCATTATTGTAACTCACGATAATAGAATTTTTAATTTTGCCGACCGCATCGCCCGCATGGATGATGGCCGGATTATCCTAGTTGAACCTCAGGTAGCTACTTCATAGGAGGTCTCATGGTCAGAAAATATGTACTACCAGTTCTTGCTGTTCTCGGGGTGATCCTTGCCATATGGACGGTAAAGCAGGGCGCAAAGCCGGTTATTCCTGCCAAGCCCGTTGCGGAACCTCCCAAGGTAGCATTCGCCAACAAGATTTCCGGTGCAGGTATTGTCGAAGCAAGCACACGGAATATCTCCATAGGCACCCATATCCCCGGGATAGTCGCCCGCGTTCATGTGAAGGTTGCCCAGCGGGTTAAAGCCGGTGACCCCCTTTTCTCAATCGATGATCGGGCAAGGCGCGCAGACCTTACGGTTCGGGAAGCAAAGGTGCTTGAAGCAGGAGCAAATCTTGAAGACCTCAAGGCACAGCTCATGATTGCTGAAAATGTCAAAGACTCAAGGGCCATCAGCATTGATGACCTCAATAAGCGCCGGTACGCTGTTCAGGCCGCTGAGGCACGGCTATCAAATGCCAGGGCAGAGGCCAATGCGGCGCGGGTGGATATTGATCTTCTTACTGTTCGGTCGCCCATTACCGGCGAGATTCTTCAGGTAAACATCAGGCCTGGCGAGTATGCACCCGGTGGAGCGACTGCTCAGCCTTTGATACTCATCGGCAATCTCGACAGACTCCATGTTCGGGTGGATATTGACGAGAACGATGCCTGGCGGTTTGCCAAGGAATTGCCGGCGGTCGCTTACATTCGTGGCAACTCCGATCTCAGGGTTGGCCTCAGATTCGAGTACGTTGAACAATACGTCATTCCCAAGCGATCACTCACAGGTGAGAGCACAGAAAGGGTCGACACCAGGGTGATGCAGGTGGTCTACAGTTTTGACCGTAAAGAACTCGATGTGATTCCGGGCCAGTTGATGGATGTCTTCATTGATGACCGTTCGTCGCAGGCCTCTACCTCACAAAAACATAGCCAAGAGGAAAAGAAATAGTGAAGAGAGCCTGGCTACTTACAATTCTGAATGTTTTCTTGGTGACAAGCTGTTTTACCGTAGGCCCTGATTATAAGAAAACAGAGCCACCAGTTCCAGCCAGGTTTGCATCCCTGGAGCAGGGGGTTTCCCGAGGAGATACCCCACCAGAGGGACTTCTCGATTCATGGTGGAGCGTTTTTGAGGATCCTGTTCTTGAATCCCTGATGAGCAGGGTGGCATCTGAAAACCTTGACGTGCGCATCGCAAAAGCCCGGGTGGTGCAGGCCAGGGAGCAGTCTGCAATTGCGTCATCAGGTTTTCTCCCGGAAGGTGGCCCGGCGGGTGAATTCCGAAGGGTGCGGCGCACCGAGACAACCGTGATGGGGGCAGCTACCTCGTCGGCTCAAGGCAGGGAGCAGAGCATCTATCTCGCCGGGTTCGACGCTTCCTGGGAAATAGATATTTTCGGGGGTATACGACGGGGAGTAGAGGCTTATACTGCAGAACTCTCTGCCTCAGAAGATGGGCTTCGCGATGTCCTTGTTACGCTGCGGGGAGAGATAGGCAGGAATTACATGGAACTCAGGGGTCTGCAACTTCGTCTTGGCATAGCCGAACAAGAGGTCAAAATCCGAACAGAGAATGTGGAAATTACCGGAGCCCGTGCAAAGGCAGGCCTAGTGAGTGAACTTGACGCAGCCAGGGCTAGGGGAGAACTTGCAAACGCAGAAGCTCGTATCCCTTCCCTTGACCGGTCACTCAAAGCATCCATCCATCGCCTTGCTGCGTTGCTGGGACAGGAACCGACCGGGCTTGAGCCAGAACTTCTTTCCATTTCACAGCTTCCTGCTGCACCACACGATCTCCCTGTTGGCCTGCCATCTGACCTTCTCCGGCGCCGGCCAGACATTAGAAAGGCAGAAAGAGAACTTGCAGCGGCAACTGCTCGTATCGGTGTGGCGACAGCAGATCTTTTTCCCCGATTTTCCCTCATAGGAAACATCGGCTATGAAGCTTATAACAGCACATTTCTTTTCCGGGATCAAAGCAATTTCTGGGGAATCGGTCCGGCTATACGATGGCCAATCATGAACTTTAAACGCATCCTCGCCCATATCGAGTCCAGTAAGGCCGTGCGAGAAGAGTTACTGGCACGTTACGAACGGTCTGTTTTATGGGCATTGGAAGAGGTCGAGAACGCTTTGGTGGCTATCTCACGAGAGAAAAACCGGGTCAAGTTTCTCGACGAGGCGGTGCGGGCGAACGATTTGGCTGTGAAACTGGCCATGGATAGGTATCTTGCCGGGGCAGAGAGCTATCTGGCGGTGATCGACGCACAGGCGGCTCTCTATGCGGCAGAGGATCAGTTGGCCCTGAGCAGACAGACCCATATTTTGTCGCTTGTAGCACTCTACAAGGCTTTGGGGGGAGGCTGGCAGCAGGTTTCAAAGCCTGGAGACGGGGGTCCTCTTGAGTGAAACATCTCTGATGTTGGTGCCTATGAATAGTGGCAGATAAGCAGTAAAGCAAGTCAAACAGGAGTGTTGTATGGATAGAATACTTCGAGTTGGAGAAATGGCGCCTGATTTTCAGGCCTTGATCTACCAGGAGGGTCAATCCTCTGAAGTACATCTCTCCCAATACAGGGGGAAATGGATCATACTTCTTTTCTACATCGGTGATTTTACTGTTGTCTGACCAACAGAAATGGCGGCAGTTGCCGTCAAACATCCTACCTTTCAGGAGCTTGGCTCTGAAATACTTGTTGTAAGCACAGATACGATCAACAGTCACAACGAATGGCAGGAGAAGGTATTGTCCCGCATGGTGCCCGGCGGTGCAAGGTTTCCTCTCATCTCTGATCCATCAGGTACGATAGGGTCACTCTACGGTGTATATGATTCAGAAAACAGAAAAGAAATGAGGAGCCATTTCATCATAGACCCAGACGGAACTATCCAATCCGTGGAAATGCTCGCCCCCTCGGTGGGAAGAAATGTGGCTGAAATCCTTCGCCAACTAAGAGCCCTCATAAACAACAGATCCACAGGAGAAATGATGCCCTGCGGGTGGGAGCCAGGAAAACCAACACTACCCGGCAAGAATCCTCCTGACGCTGAGTCGAGGCCATGGGAGTCATGGAAGCCTCGCAACGCCTTTTAGCACACACATAGAGGTCAAGCTCATTACACAACATTCATGAAGCGTTACAGGTCTTTTGATTTACTTTGCCGTTCGCCCCTGTTAGAATAACGGCCAGACAACACATGAAAAATACATTCATTTTATTTATCATCCTTGCCGCTGTTGTGTCTTGTAGCAAGCCCAGGGAGGCGAAGCTGTATGATGATCCTGGAAAGCCTGCATATGGCGACACGATCATTACGGCATCGATCGGGGAGGCGTCAAACCTTATCCCTATACTTGCAGGGGATTCGGCATCACACGACATAGCTGGCCACATTTATAACGGGCTCGTGAAGTACGACAAGAACCTCAACATCGTCGGGGTTCTTGCCGAGTCCTGGGAAATATCAAAAAATAACCTTTCCATAATCTTTCATTTGAGAAAGGATGTGAAATGGCAGGATGGCACTCCCTTCACTGCCCATGACGTGTTGTATACCTACAAGGTAATCGTGGATCCAAAGACTCCTACCCCGTACTCGGGGGATTTCAAACCGGTCAAGGAGGCAAAGGCAATCGATGATTTCACCTTTAAAGTAACCTACGAAAGGCCCTTTGCCCCTGCGCTGCAGAGTTGGACCGTTGGAATTCTCCCGCGCCACCTCCTTGAGGGAAAGGATATTACAACATCTCCCCTGATTCGGAAACCCCTGGGAACAGGTCCGTACCTGTTCAAGGAATGGATTCCAGCTGATCGCATAGTCCTCGCAGCAAATGACGATTATTTTGAAGGAAAACCATTTATTGAGCGCCGCATCACCAGGGTCATCCCTGACCTTGCTACCATGTTTCTCGAATTAAAGAGGTACACCATAGACATGATGGGGCTAACCCCGATGCAAGCCCTGAAGCAGACAGATTATCCTGGCTTCAAAAGGGAATTCAGCAAATACAAATATCTAGGCTTTTCATACGTATACCTCGGCTACAATTTAAAACATGAGGTTTTTAAGGACAAGCGAGTAAGACAGGCGATCACCTTTGCCATCAACAAGCAGGAGATTATCGACGGAATCCTCCTGGGGCAAGGCGTGGAGGCCACTGGTCCCTACAAGCCAGATATGTGGGCATACAACGGGAATGTGAAGCATTACGAACACAGCAAAGAAAAGGCTCTGGCCCTTCTGAAAGATGCTGGATTTGAGAAGCGCACGGATGACATTCTGATCAAAGACGGAAAGCCCTTTGAATTTACTATCCTTGTGAACCAGGGTAATGATGTACGGATACGAACAGCCGAGCTGATCCAGAAAAGGCTTCACGACATAGGGATTAGCATGAAAATAAGGACAATAGAGTGGGCAACCTTTGTCAACGAATTTATCGACAAAAGAAATTTTGAAGCTGTTATCCTTGGTTGGAGCTTCGGGCCGGAGCCTGATCTATTCGACGTCTGGCACTCATCGAAACAGGGGCCGAAGGAATTCAATTTCATCTCTTTCGAAAATAAAGAGGTTGACGAATTGATCATGAAAGCCCGACACACCATAGACCAGGAGGAAAGAAAAAAGCATTACTTCCGTATCCAGGAGATTCTTGCTGACGAGCAGCCATACACATTTCTCTTTATCCCTTACTCTCTTGTCGCAGTCCATAAGCGAATCAAAGGCATAGAGCCTACTCCTGCAGGTATTGCATACAACAACCTTGAGTGGTATGTACCCAGGGAACAGATGAGGTATACGTCCCGTGCTGCGCTATCTCCTTAGAAGAATGTTCTTCATGGTTCCCATGCTCTTCGGCATTACCCTCATATCCTTCGCGGTGATCCATCTCGCTCCCGGTGAACCTGACATCGTAGGCGTAGAAATGAACCCCAAGGTAACAAAAGAGGTTCGGGAACAGATTCGAAGCATCTACGGCTTGGACAAGCCCATCCACATTCAATACTGGATGTGGTTCAAACGCATAGTACGATTTGACTTTGGCATCTCTTTCGCCCCGGACAGGCGGCCCGTTATCGACAAGATCAAGGAACGCCTTCCTGTAACAATATCAATTAATCTCCTGTCCATGGCCCTTATCTTTCTCATAGGCATTCCTATTGGCGTTTACTGTGCTCAGCATAAAGACAGCATAGGAGATAAGTTGTTTACGTCCTTTGTCTTCGCAGGTTATGCAATGCCGACCTTCTGGCTCGCCCTCCTTCTCATGATGTTTTTTGGGGTTTACCTTGAGCTTCTTCCCATATCGGGCTTAAAATCATTTAATTACAGCGAACTGACCCCTCTTGAGAAGCTTTGGGACGTTGTAAGCCATCTAGTTCTCCCTGTGGGAATTTCGGCCTTTGGAGGCCTTGCAGGGATATCCCGTTATATGAAAAACAGCCTCCTTGAGGTCTTGAGACAGGAATACATTACCACCGCCCGCGCCAAAGGTCTGCCGGAACGAATAGTCATTAGAAAGCATGCCCTGCGTAACGCCCTTTTGCCGGTCATTACAATCCTCGGGCTGTCTGTGCCGGGCCTCATCGGCGGGAGCGTTATTTTTGAATCCATCTTCTCCATTCCCGGGATGGGACAACTCTTTTACATGAGCGTCATGGCGAGAGATTATCCCACCATTATGGGGATTCTCGTCATCGGCGCATTTTTGACCCTCATCGGCAACCTGCTTGCCGATATCATGTACGCCGTGGCAGATCCACGCATAAGAATTGGATGAATCATCAGGTAAAAGGAGCAAGGCAATAGGCTATAGGAAGTACATGCATCAAGAAACAATCCTGTATCGTTATAGAATTCCTATCACCCATAGCCTATGGCCCATAACCCGGGGGCAGAGTATAAGTTTATGATACAAAAACGTAAAACCAGATCAATTTTTGAGATCATCAAGAAGCTTTTTAAAAAATATCAGAAGGACCACGGGAATATCATTGTCTCATCCATTTCTTTCTATGTTCTTCTCACATTTATTCCCTTTACCCTGCTTTCAATCTTCATTCTCGGCCATGTCATCGATCTCAGCAACCCTGGTCTCCACCTGGAGAAGTTTCTCAAAACCATTGTGCCGGACCCCTATAACACCATTATTGCAAAAAAGGTTCTCAAGGAGTTGAATTTTATTTCTCTGTCCAAGAGGCTTTCTGGTCCACTCGGGCTTCTTTTTCTGTTTTTCTTTACCACACGGCTCTTTGCCATCATACGCCCCTCTTTCCAGATCATCTTCGGAAAAGCCGTGAAAAGTTTCTTCAGGGGAAAGGGTGAAGAGATCCTGTTAACGTTCCTCTTCTCCCTGGTCCAGGCCCTGCTCTTTTTCAGTTTTATATTCAGCATCATGGTCCAGACTAAGCTGGGTAGCGTCCTTCCTTCATTTCTGACAAAAAGCCCGATTATTCTGCTTTTCTCCTTGTTCGACATGGCCGCCACATTTGTCATGTTTTTTCTTCTTTATTATTTTCTCACCCCGGTGCGAAACAGGAAGCTCATTCTTACCTCGACAATCCTCGCAACCGTTTTCTGGTATATCGGGAGATACTTTTTCAAGTACTTTATTCTTCACATAGGAAAAGTAACCGCCTTTTTCGGGACATACGGCGTTTTTATTGCCTTTCTCTTCTGGATCTACTTTTCGGTTTTTGTCTTTATTGTCTGTGCTGAATTGCTCTCGGTAATGATCGGAGGCTCCACTAATCGTGGGCCTCAGCCCAGCTATGTCCCTTTCCGAGGCTCACCTTCAAAGGTACGGAAAGACTGACCACCTGTTCCATCTCTTCCCTGATAAGCGTCTCCATAGCATCAACTTCGTCCTCGCTCACTTCAAAGACAAGCTCATCATGGATCTGCATGATGAGTCTCGATAAAAGCCCGCGTTCACTGATTTTTTTGTATATATTGACCATGGCCATCTTAATAATATCTGCCGCCGTTCCCTGTATGGGAGTATTCATGGCAGCCCGCTCTCCCAGTTGGCGGATATTGTTATCGTGGTTGTTGATCTCGGGTATATACCGTATCCTTCCGAAAAGGGTCTGCACGAAACCCTTTTCACGGGCCTCTTCCTGAGCGCCCTCCATGTAAGCCTTTACTCCCTGGTGCCTGGCAAAGTAATCTTCAATGTAAATCTGGGCACCTCTCTGGGAGATGCCAAGTTCTTTTGCGAGTCCAAAACTGCTCATACCATAGATAATACCGAAGTTGATCACCTTCGCAGTCCGCCTCATCTCCTGGGTGACGCCCCCGTTTGCCACGCCGAAAACCTCCTGTGCTACCCTGGTGTGGATGTCTTCATCTCGCAGGAAGGTATCAACAAGAACTTGGTCGCCGGAGATATGGGCAAGGACCCTGAGTTCGATCTGGGAGTAGTCTGATGAAACAAGGATGTGCCCCTCTTCCGGCACAAAAGCGCCCCGGATCTTCATGCCCTCCTCTCCCCTTATGGGGATGTTCTGTAAATTTGGATCACTGCTGCTCAAACGGCCCGTGGCAACAACCATCTGGTTGAAAGATGCGTGAATCCTGCCAGTAAGAGGGTTGATAAGCTTTGGGAGAACATCGATATAGGTGCCTTTCAGCTTGGTAAGGGTCCGGTATTCGAGGATTTCCTTAGGTAATGGGTGTTCAATAGAGAGGATCTGAAGGACTTCGGTGTCTGTGGAGTAGCCTGTCTTTGTTTTTTTTACCGGCGTCAATCCGAGGGTTTCAAAAAGGACGCGGGAAAGCTGCTGGGGCGAATTGATATTGAAGGGTCCCCCGGCCATATCATAGATCTGTTTGACAATGCCGGTGAGCCTCTGGTCAAACTCCCGTGAGAGGCTATTGAGCCTCCCCCTGTCAATCTTTACCCCTTTACACTCCATGTCTGCAAGGACCCTGACAAGGGGCATTTCTGTATTCACGAAAAGTGGCAAAAGGCCAAGCCCGTCCATCTTTTTCTCTAGAACGTCCTTGAGTTCAA
>Ga0351958_1129_pt1 | contig 22424 bp, 16 predicted proteins | sample TotcelT113001L15_FD_206843 | JGI IMG/M metagenome (GOLD analysis project Ga0351958, IMG submission 206843) | Enriched cells from coal bed in the Powder River Basin, Montana, United States - Total cells T11 rep3 HSBNCT.T11.300.1.L15 ...
AAACCCTGATGATCTCCAGGTCTCCCCAAATGCCCAAACTATCACCAACAATAATCAATATACCAATAATATTGGAGAATGTTTTTCCTATCTCGATTGCCATAGCTATATCGTCCTTACTTTTTACACTATTACCAATACAAGTTGCAAGTCCGTCTGCAAAAAGCGCTGAATCAGCAACAATACACACAGCATCAGCTTTTCCGAGACTCAGGGAGTGCCCAACGGTTGCAGAGGATGTGCATACCCCATAGGGTTTATCTCTTTCTTTTATTTTGATCGCTATTTTTTGGCTAAAAGGAGATTTCTTTGCATATACAAGGATCATCCTCTCTCGTAATGTCTTGATGCTGATATCGCCACCATTTTCAATGATATACTCGTCTGTGAGGGGTGAGATGTCCCTGCCCAGAAATTCAGCAATTGCCCCTGCTACGGTAGCCATTGGCCCTACCCCAACCTTCGCCGAAGCAGAGATCATCTCTTTGACAATAGCAGGAGCAAAGGGGTCATCCCCAATGGGCACAAGACTCTCTTTGAAGATAGGCCTTCCTTGGATATACTCCTCAAGTTGGTGCCGGTAAAAGAAGACCCGATCTTCAATGACTTCCCTTAAGTCAGTTTGCGAACAGCACCAGAGGTCCGTCTCTTTAAACGTGACCTCATAGCAAAGAAGATCATTTGGTTTCGTTACGGCTCTGTAGAAACGTTCTTCATACATGTTCCACTCGCTAAAATCGCTCGTAGTTCGGAGTTCTTAGTTCAGAGTAAATTTAAGACTAAAACAAATCTAAATATACCAGCCCCTTTGAATGGTGTCAAACGTATTTCCTTAGTATTCATAAAATGTTAGGGGTACTTCTCCTGATTCAAATATGTAAGTCTTTGCAGCTAATGTATGGGGATGTAGAGGAGGGGTCGATCGCCTGGCTACTTGCCTTCAATTTCTGGTACATAGATACAAAAGTTGTTGCCTCCTTTTGCTTTCACACTATACATGGCGATATCAGCACACCGTATTAACGCCTCGCCGTTATCGCCATCCTCAGGATACATTGCAACTCCTATACTCGTTGAACTTGATAGTTTAAAACCGTTGCAGTCGAAAGGCGTTTGAAAGACCGTTAGGATCTTTTGGGCCACCACCAGCACATCCGCCGCCTTTTCCGTTTCGGGAACAATAATAAGGAACTCATCACCCCCCATCCTCGCTATCGTATCACCTTTTCTTAGCGCATTCCCTAAACGTTCCGCAACAGTCTTTAACAGTTTATCGCCTGATTCATGGCCGTATTTGTCGTTAATACTTTTGAATTTGTCAATATCAAGCATCATGACTGCGATCTTTTTTCCACCTCTTTGTGCCCGTGCTATGGCCATGTTCAGACGGTCGTTGAAGAGCGTCCGGTTGGGAAGTCCGGTAAGGGGATCGTGGTAGGCCATGTGATGGATCATTTCCTGTGCTTTCTTATAGGCAGTTATATCGCGGACAATACCATTATATTCAATTATTTTTCCGTCCTCCCCTCTCTTCGTCGTCACCGAGAGAAGGCAGTCCATTATAGTACCGTCTTTCTTGAGAAGTTCTATCTCGAAATCTCTGAGAGAGCCTCTTTCTTCCATGGTCTTTTTGAAAACGTTGCGATCCTTGGCTGTAGCATAGACCTGCTTTGCATTCGATTGAACAATCTCTTCTCGTGAATATCCGAAAAGATCCAGAAAAGCCTGGTTAGCATCAATGAGTTGTCCATCTGCAGCAGTCATATATATTGCATCCCGTGATCCCTCAAAAAGAGAGCGGAACTTCTTTTCGTTCTCCTGCAATGCCTGCTCTGACCGCTTACGCTCTGTAATATCAATAAAGCTCTCCAGGAGGTATCGGCGTCCCTTTACCGTAACAGGAACTACTGTCTTAATAACGGGCACCTTCTGTCCGTCTATTCGAATCAGGATTTCTTCCTCATTGTCTACAGTTTGCTTGAGGTCAGTAATCGGGCACATTCCCCTTTCTGCAGGACAAATAAATGAATGGCACTCCAAATCAACAATATTCATTATATCAGCCCCGATCAGACCGGCGCCCGCTGAATTGACATCAACAATCGTGTGACTTTCTGGATCAATAATAACCATTCCGATTTGCATATAATTAAAGATAGTCTTTAAATAATCCTCACTCGCCCTCAATGCCTCCTCGGTTTGTTTTCGTTCTGTAATATCAACCAACATTACGATAACCCGCCCATCATCGAGAAGCGCAGGCCTGAATTCGATCTCTTTCGTGGTCTTGTCTTTGCAGACCACATTAAAGGTTTTGTTGATACCCCCGCCCTCCATGTCTTTCTTGTCTTTCTTCCATACTTCAATGACATACTGTCGGTAGCGTTCATCAGGAAATGCTTTCGCGTACCATTCCTTTCCTGTGGGAATATCCTCCAGGTTGTAACCAGTAATTGAGGTATACTCAGGGTTTATAAAAAGATATTGACCGTCTCTGTCTATAAGGGCAGCACCATAAGGAGCCTTTTGAAGGATTCCATAGAATGTTTCCCGTTCACTCTTAATAAGTTGCTCCATCTCTTTTCGTGTTGTAATATCTTCCGAAGTTCCCTCATAACAAACAACCTTTCCAGATTCATCACGAACGACTCTCGCCGTCATAGAAATCCATATCTTTGCCCCGTCTTTCCGGTACAGTTGGGTTTCAAAACCCTCAACATATCCATTCTCTTTAAAGAGGGCTTCCATTTTATTGCGATCCTCAGGGCTCACATACTGCTGTTGAACATTTGTTATGGCAGCACTCATTTCCTCCATAGAACTGTAACCATACATCTTCACCAATGACGGGTTCGCGCTCAAATAGCGTCCCTCAGGAGTTGTCTGGAAGATTCCCTCAATCGAATTCTCAAAAATACTACGATACTTTCCCTCGCTTTTTCGTAAAGCCTCCTCAGCTTCTTTCCGTCGCGAAATATTTCGAACTATTGCCTGGACGTATGTTTTACCCCCGATCTCGGTACGATTCAGACTGACCTCTGTATCAAAAGGGGTTCCGTCCAAACGACAGTGTTGCCATTCAAAAGACTGGCGATAACCAAACAGCGCACTATAAATCTTTTCAAGGGCTTTCTCTTTAGAATCTCTTCCATCCGGCTGCACTGGAGGCGAAAACTTGTAAGGGGGCTGACCAATAACATCTTCACGGGTACAGCAGAACATTCTGAGCGTCTGTGTATTACAATCAACGAATGTGTCTTCCTTCATGAGAAAAATTGCATCATTTGCATTTTCAAAGAGTGCCCTGTACATTTCTTCGCTTTCTCTCAGCGACTTCACGGAACGTTCACGCTGGAGGGCATTTGCAAAGATCTCACCCATAACCCTGAGCAGGGAAATAGTCTCATCAGGCCAGAATCTCTTCTCCTTGACTGCATCAAGCCCGATACATCCTATGATAGTTCCTCTGCAAGCTATAGGTACAATAATGATGGACTGAATTTTTTCTTCCTGCCATTCTGCTTTCTCAGCTTGTGCCTCAGATGGAAGTTGAGTTACATCAGGGACATGGACAACATCGCCTTTACAAATTTTTTCATAGAACCAAGGGAGATTGCTCGTGGTCAATCCCTGAAGCCTATGCATTTGAGGGTCGATCCCTTTGTCGCACCATTCATGAGTATTACTCATCTCATGTCCATCCTGGGAAAACTGAAATACATAACATCTATCACCCTTGGCGAAAGCGCCGATTAATTTCAACGCATCGTCTATTCCTGTATCTATCTGATCAGAAGGGAGATTGATAAAGTTTGTTGAAACAGTAAGTATAAGCCGCAAGAAAGTCTGGGCAACGCCTTGATCAATATCTGACAAAGGTGAGTCTGGAATGCTCTTTCCAAAAGAATCATCAGGCTGAAGGTTCGCTGTCTTTGATCTTAACGATTCAGCCTTAATCAAAGATTTTTCTCCTCGTCAATACTGTCCATGCCGTTAAAAACCTTATAAAAAACCCCATAAGCATGATATGAACGTGCTTTTGCCATTTTAATTGCAAAGATGCACATAAAATATGCCTTTGGGTATTCATATTCATAATTGTATTCGGAAAGTGGTGGTTATTACTTAAGAAACGATGGGGATTGAAAAATAGAAGGTTGCACCCTCGTTGACCGTTGACTGAGCCCACACTTCGCCACCATGCCTCTGGACTATTCGCTTTACTGTTGCGAGTCCAATACCGGTACCTTCAAATTCTTCAGATGGGTGCAACCGCTCGAACACGTCAAAAAGTCGTCCCATGTGCTCCATGGGAAATCCAACCCCATTATCCTGCACATAATAGACCACCCGTCCCGGTTCAGACCAACCGCCAAATTTAACATCGGTCTGAGCCTTTAGCCTGCTGTATTTAATGGCATTGCTGAGAAGGTTGAGGATCACCTGGCGGATCATGGTCTTATCGGCATTGATTGTAGGTGTGGGATTCACAGAAAGATACATACTGCGTCCCAGATACACCGCCTTAAGCTGATCAAAGACTTCTCCGACCATCCTGCTTATATCGACCAATGAAAACTTGGGTTTTTTGCGCCCAAGAGCAGAGTAGGCAAGAAGATTGTCGATGAGTTCCCGCATTTGACTGGTACTTTCGCCGATCATACGCAGGAAATTCTTTGCTTTTGTGTCAAGTTTCTCCCCGTACCGTTCGAGAAGGATCCGGGAAAAACCTTCCACCGCAATCGTTGGTGTTTTTAAATCATGGGATATGGAGTACGAGAATGTCTCGAGTTCGGCGTTAACCCCCTTAAGGAGGGTGATATTTTCCTCCAGATCATGGTTAAGCTTAACTAGCTCTTGCGTGCGCTCGGCAACCCTAAGCTCAAGCTCATCCCGTGCCTTGAGCAAAGCGGCTTCGGCCTTTTTTCTTTCGGTAATGTCTGAGAGCATGGAGAGATATCTATCACTATTGAGTTTTGTTGAACGGAATTCAATATCTTTCTCTACGCCATCCTTGCATTGAATAGTGAAGGTCCGCGTTATTCCCTTCATGGAAATATCTTCTTTCCATGCCTTAAGCACTTCTTTACGATACTCAGGGTCAGGATATGCCTCAAGGAACCAGTCAATACCCCTCGGTACATCCTTAAGATCATAGCCTGTGATCGTCGTAAATTCTTCATTCATGTAAAGGTATTTCCCTTTTCTGTCAATGATGACTGCGCCATAAGGGGCTTTTTGCAAGACAGAGAAAAATATCTTTCTTTCCTCTTTCAAGAGGTTTGCGGCTTGTTTCTTTTTCGTTATATCATCGACCATTTCAATTGCCGCAACTACTTCACCTTTTTTGTCCCGTAGAGGTGATGCGATAATCTTGAAATGTCTCACCTTTCCGCCAGATGGGGTGCTCGTAACAGCCTTGTGCACTTTCCCGTCTTGTAAGGTTTTACATGTAGGGCAATAAGAACAAACAGAGTCACGGGGTGGGTTGTTGAATGCTTTGTAACATATGGGTTTGTCACCCATATCAATAAACGGGAACCACCTCTTCATCTGATTGTTGAGGGAAATTATTTCCATGGCAGGGCTTATGAGGGCTATTCCTACATCAACGTTATCGATAACGCTTCGATAACGCTCTTCAGAACCTCTTAGGGTCTCTTCAATGCGTTCAAATTGTTCAAGTCGCACCTCATGCTCATCAATTTTTCGTTGCAATTCTTCGATGTGGTTTGAATGTTTTGATTGGGAATCCGGGAGTTCTTTCATGGTATAGATTCCTTCAATAAGTATAGCAGATTTGTGCAGAATTAGAGACAAAATGGGGTGACTATGACAGCGGTAGAATGGGGCGTTGATTTGGGCAGTCATTGAAATTGTTATCACCCTGGAATATAATTGGTCTTTAATACAAACAGGAGGTTCTAATGTCCGTGCTCTTGGAATTTGCTATGTTTCCAACCGACAAGGGAGAAAGTGTAAGCGAGTATGTAAGCAGGATCCTCAAGGTTATCGACGAAGAAGGCCAGCAGTACACCTTGACCGCAATGGGAACCATCATTGAAGTTGAAAAACTCGATGATGCCTTGAAGATCGTCAAGAAGGCTTATAAACAGCTTGAACGGGACTGCAACAGGGTCTATTCAACGATCAAGCTTGACATACGAAAGGGCAAAGGGGGCAGGCTCAGACAAAAGATTGACTCTGTTGAGAGAAAACTTGGAAAGAAGCTATCCACGTAACTGTTATTTGCCCGAGACATCGAAAATGCTTGACACTGGCTTTCTGCACACCTATAATTGCTCTATGTTCAAGCAAACCTAAAAGGAAGGAGGATATAATGAAAAAATTATTAACAGTATTGTTTGTTTTATTTTCGGTTATCTGCCTCGGCACAGCGGTGTGGGCAGATCAGAAGAACTATGGCTGTGGTCTTGGCTCACTGGCTTTTGAAGGAAATGACGGCCTGATTTCCCAAGTCTTCGCTGCTACCACGAACGGGACTTTCGGGAACCAGACATTCGGCATTACTTCCGGAACATCAAACTGCGAACAGTTTAAGACCTTCACATCGAACGAGAAACTCAACACATTTGTGGCTGAGAATATGGACAGCTTGGCAAAAGATATAGCTCGCGGCCATGGAGAATACCTTGACACCTTTGCCGGTCTCATCGCAGTGCCCGAATCACAGAGGACTGCCATGTATACGTCACTTCAAGCAAATTTTTCAGAAATCTACACATCAGATTCAGTAAGCTACCTCGACGTATTGAGAAACATAGACTCAGTTATAGCGTCAAGTTAGGGGGTTTATTCCATAGGAAACCTTACCGGGGAGATACTCGGACCGCATGTGTTCCGTGTCTCCCTTTTTATTCTCTTCCTTATCTCCTTTTTCTTTCCTTTTTCAGATACCAGGGCGGGCAGTCCGCCTTATGCTCTCGCTCTCATAGATGAGGCAAATCACAAGGCATTGCATAGTGAGAAGTACTGGCACACTCTCCTCCACTATAAAAGCGGTATCTTTGGTTTACGAAGCCTCATAGATGATCCCAATTTCTTTCTCGCCCCAGATGGAAAGTACAATCCACAGGCAGAACTTGAGGCCACGATCAGGGCTCTTTTTCAGGAACCCAGGGAAGGAACAAAACATCCTGTATGCAAATACGTCGCTCGATACCATTGGTTGAAGGGGCAACTAAATATCGATCCCTCTCAACTCCCTATGCCCGAGTGCAGCCACTTCGAACAGCTTATGGTAGAGATTAAACCGGAAACAGTGTCGCTGATCTTCCCTACATCGCACATAAACAGCCCCGCCTCCATGTTCGGACACACGCTTCTTACCATAGAAACCGCCACGCGAAGTAAGCTTCTCTCTCACGCAATCAATTACTCTGCAATCACCACTGACACCTTCGGTCCCCTCTTCGCCGTCAAAGGATTATTCGGATTCTACAAGGGCTATTTTTCAATTCTACCTTATTATGGCAAACTGCAGGAATATAACGATATTGACCATAGGGACATCTGGGAATACCCCCTAAATTTCAACAAAGAGGAGACTTTGAGGCTCCTCATGCATGTTTATGAGCTTGACTCGATTTATTCAGACTACTACTTTTTTGATGAAAACTGTTCCTATGATCTCCTCTTTCTTTTGGATGTAGGTAGGCCATCCCTCAATATTGCGGATCAGATGGATTTATGGGTGATCCCCATCGACACGATCAAGGTTGCGAAGAAGAATGGTTTGATTAATGAAGCAATTTACAGACCTTCAAAAACTACAAAGGTACAGTATATTGCTTCTCTCCTTCCGAAGAAGGATCATGTGTTAGCCCTTGCTATGGCAAAGGGCGAAATAGAGCCAGACGACGTTCTCGCGCAAGCCATTTCGCAGGAGGAGAAAGCTATAACCTGTGATCTTGCAATTGAATACCTCCAATACCTGTATACTAAAAAAAGCATAGAGAAACAGGACTATCTTGATCGCTTTCTAAAACTGTTGAAAACCAGAAGCACCCTGGGGCAAACCGGTGAGAATCACCTTGACATACCCCACCCACCGAGGCCGGACGAGGGACATGATTCAAATCGTCTGAGCCTTGGTGCTGGAATTAAAAAAGACCGCTTTTTCTATGAGTTACGCTACAGACCTGCCTATCACAGCCTTTTGGACAATGGCAAAGGATATCCTGAGGGCTCCCAGATATCCTTTGGCGACACGGTCTTGAGGTACTATCCTTCTCTTAATAGACTAAAGTTAGAGACCCTTGATTTTATAGACATCATATCCATAACGCCGAGGGATCTTTTTTTTAAGCCCATATCCTGGAAGATTAAAACCGGTTTGGCCCAGAGATACATGGAGGATGGTCGTGAACACATGATTTACCAGCTTAATCCAGGCGGCGGTTTTGCATACAGGTACGAACCGATGGGGATCTGGTACGCCATGGCGGAGACGGACCTCAATCTCGGCGGGGCCATGAAAGAAAAGTATGCGTTGGGTGCTGGAGTCTCGGTCGGATTAATCACAAAAGCTACGGATCTGCTCAAGATCCATCTGTCCGTTCGGAATATCTATTACGGGATTGGAGATCATCACAACTACTTTGAGGCACTGTTGCAAGCAAATCTTACCCTCACCACAAACACAAGCATGGCTTTTCAGATTTCTCGAACAAAAACCCGTGCAATCTATCAGACAGAAGGAACTTTGTCTTGGAATATCTTCTTTTGAGGCATTCAGGAAAACCAAGAACATTTCTTCTCTCTTTAACCATCACGTTAGGACTCATCCTGGTGCTGGCCAACTGCTCGTCCATGTTTATATATTATCCGGAAAAAAAGATCAGGGGGACCCCAGCAGACTTGAACCTTGCATACGAATCCGTTTATATTGAGACAAAAGACAAGGTAACGGCATCAGGTTGGTGGGTACCGGTTACAGGTGCACGAGGTGTGGTTCTCTTCTTTTATGGCAATGGAGGGAATGTTTCTTATTATCTCGATATCCTCCCTGTTTTCAACGAGCTCGGCCTCACCACGCTCATGATCGATTACAGGGGTTATGGTCTGAGCGAAGGCCACCCCTCTGAGGAAGGAACTTACAAGGATGCTGAAGCAGCATGGGACTACCTCATTCATGAAAAGAAAATCCCCCCCAACAGGATAATCGTTATGGGACGTTCCCTTGGAGGGGCAATAGCAGCATGGCTCGCTTCACGCAACACTCCAGGCCTGGTCATCCTTGAATCATCATTCCTCTCGTTTGCAAAGGTTGCAAAAGACCTCTATCCGTGGGCTCCAACTAAACTGCTTTTCGGGAATATTTACAATACAGAAGCGGCTATCGGCATAATCCGATCCCCCGTTCTCATCATTCACAGCCAGGACGACGAGATTGTCCCATTCAACCACGGGCTCAAGCTTTTCGAACTTGCCGGAGAGCCAAAAGAGTTCCTAAAGATTTCCGGTTCTCATAATAGCGGTTTTTACCAATCATTAAATGCATACACGCCAGGAATAGACGGTTTCATAGCGCGGCATCTTAATTGAGGCAGCATAATGCCATGATATGAGTAAATAAAATCGCCCGACAAAAGTATTTGCAAAACTCCTTACAACAATCTACAATGGTTATGAAATTATGGCCGATTTCCGTATTCGCGAAAGGGGGTTGCTCTCATGTTTCATCCGACAAAGATTATTGCCATAGGCTTGAATTACCTTGATCATGCCAAGGAGTTCAATATGGAGATACCGGAGTATCCCCTCATCTTTATGAAACCTCCGACTGCGGTCATAGGCAACGGAGAAACTATTATTTATCCTCCCCAGACCGAAGAACTCCATTATGAGGGTGAACTGGGCATTGTAATCGGCAAAAAGACACGGAATGTGTCTGTTGAAGATGCAAAACACTACATTGCCGGGTATACATGTACGAATGATGTTACTGCCAGAGACCTCCAAAGGCTGGACGGCCAATGGACACGATCAAAATCCTTCGACACATTCTGTCCCCTGGGTCCCAAGATTACGAAAAATATTGATCCAACAAATCTTGCCATAGCCACAAGGGTTAACGGCGTTGTTAAACAAAACTCGAATACAAATCAGATGATTTTTAACGCTTTTAAACTCGTCTCTTTCATCTCTGCCATTATGACCCTTATGCCAGGAGATATTATCAGCACCGGTACCCCTCCCGGCGTTGGAGAGCTCCAGATTGGAGATGTGGTGGAAGTGGAGATAGAGGGGATCGGGATATTGAGAAATACAGTAGGTATAAAGGAGTAAATCATGGACAACATAACTTTTGATGATTTTATGAAGTTGGATCTGAGGGTTGCCGAAATCAAGACTTGTGAAGATGTGCCGGGTGCAGATAAACTGTACAAATTGACCATTGACTTGGGCGAAGAACGGACCATTGTTGCCGGAATCAAGCTCTATTACGCCAAGGAAGAACTTGTTGGCAAAAAGATTGCCGTTGTGGCAAATCTGGAACCGCGTACATTGAGGGGCATCGAATCTCATGGCATGCTTCTCGCAGCTTCCAGCGAAGACAAATCTTCTGTGGTTTTACTGACGCTTGACAGAGATATAACAAACGGGTCAAAGATATCCTAAACATTCGGCGTTAGGCGAATAAAAATATACGACAAGAAGAACGTGAAACGTTGGGCGTTAGACTCCTGGCTGAAACTATAAGAATGTCAAAACAAAAGCGTGTTGGGCAAGACAATAGAGAACAGTTGAGATTGAACTGTGCCGATTTATCTTTCATGATTACTGGCTTTTTGAAATCTATGTCCCCAAACATCAAGCAACGAACGCAGAACGAATGATTGGCGGTCTGCTCCTTTTCATCACCGGTCTCACCCTTTTTCTCTTCGGTATGATCAAATTGAGCGCCCACATGCAAGGGTTGTTCAGCGGCAAAATCCGTGGCTATATCCGTTTGTCAGTTAAAAAACCGATTTATGGCCTTCTCCTTGGAATAATCTCAACCATTCTTTTTCAGAGCAGCTCGGCAACCACACTTCTCACTGTTAGTATTGTCAGCGCCGGGCTTATCAGCTTCTTCCATTCCCTCGGCATCATTTTGGGCGCAGATATAGGAACCACACTCACTGCCCAACTCGTTGTATGGAAGGTAACAAACATTTCGCCAGTCATTATTTTCTTCGGGGGAGTTCTCTTTTTTATCGGGAAGCTAAAATGGAAATCAATTGGCGAGGCTGTTCTTTACTTTGGGCTCATTTTTTATGGGCTAAGCCTTATTGGCGATGCAACTGCCCCTGTCAAAGAAAATGAAATATTTGTCCGATTCTTCCAGGAGGCACAGAATCCATTCATAGGTATCGGTATTGGCCTGATCTTCACTGCAATTGTGCAGGCCTCTGCGATTCCCATTGGTATTTTGATTATCTTAGGCCAGCAGGGGCTGATCTCTTTGGAAGGTGCATTGCCCATAGTGCTCGGGGCGAATATTGGCACTACGGCTACGGCCATCCTTGGAAGTATTGTCACAAACATTAACGCAAAAAGAAGCGCAGTTTCTCATGTTTTATTCAAGCTCCTTGGGGTCATTGTCTGCCTTATTTTTCTCCCTGTCTTTTTAAGCTTACTAAAGCATCTCTCTCCCGATATTGCACAGCAAATTGCCTTTGGCCATTTTACCCTCAATATCCTCATCGCTGTTGTTTTTATGTTCCTTCTCCAACCTTTCTCGCTATTTGTTGAAAAAATAATTCCGGGTACTGACCAGGTTTTGCCCCTTTGGCCGGAATTCCTTGATGAGCAATGCCTTGCCACTCCAAGAGAAGCCCTCACCTGTGTAAAAAAGGAACTTGGGAGGGAAATCGTGCTGACCCAGAAAATGCTCAGCACGAGCCTTTCACTTATTCATGAATTCAAGCCTGCGAAGAAGCGTGACATCGCCTATACCGAGCTTGTTGTTGATAATGTTCAAACTGAAATTACCCAATACCTCTGGAATGTCTCATGCAGTCAGCTCACACCTGCCCTCTCAAAGAAGCTCTTTGCTTTCTCATCTATTGTCTACGACGTCGAAAGGATTGGTGACCGTTCAACGAATATCGTCGAATTGGCAGAATCAAAACACAAAAGAAATGCCTTATTTTCGGGGCCCGCCAAGGACGAACTTACAGAGATTGGTGACCTTGTGATGAAAAACCTTGATGACGCTGTCATGCTCATTGAACGACGGGATGCGAAGAAGATACAGGATGTCTTCGAACGGCATCTTCAAGTGGTTGTGGCAATTAAGGCAGCAACAGAAAAACACCTAGAGAGATTTTACCAGAAGGTGTGTCGTGCTGAGGCTGGTCCTATTTTTGTTGATATGCTTGTCAATCTGGAACGCATTTCAGACCACTGCCTCGTAATAGCGGAACATATTAAAAATATTGATGAATAATTATCCCACATGGACAATTGAAGCTACCGTTGTCCATGTGGCGGCTATGGCGATAGATTATAGGCTATGGGCAAAATCCTTTTTAATGAAGCTTGCATGTAATAAAAAACTTTAGATAATTTTTTTCCTATTGCCTGTTGCCTCACGCCTATTGCCGGGTCTTGTCACAAAAAACGCCCGTCATCACGACAGGCGTTTTTTGTGACCTTGTTCTGATATTTACTGTTTCCTGAATTCCTTCTCCATTGCATCTTTGGCTGGCTTTACGTACATATCCCGCAATTTTGGTTTCTCAATCTTGCCGGCAGGGTTTCTAGGAATGGTAGTATACACCATCTTTTCCGGCCATTTGTACTTGGCAAGTCCTTTCTCTTTCACAAAATTGATAATCTCCTCGTCAGTGATTGTCTGGCCTTCTTTTGGCTGAATAATTGCCATAACAATCTCAACAAGTCTTGGATGTGGATAACCGAGAACAGCCACATCCTGGACCTTTGGATGCTTTCTGAGGGCATCCTCAATCTCTGCAGGGAAGATATTCTCGCCACCCCTGATGATAAGGTCTTTTGCTCTGTCTGCAAAGAAGATAAAACCTTCGTCGTCTTCATATGCAAGGTCGCCGGTATAGAGCCAGCCGTCCTTAATTGTCTCAGCCGTCTTTTCCGGGTTGAATGCATATTCCTTCATAAGCCTTGGCCCCTTGAGGACAAGTTCACCAACAGAACCGTTCGTCAGTCTATTGCCATTACTGTCAACAATTTTGGCCTCCATGAAGACGGTCGCCTTGCCGATGGAGCCTGGTTTTCTCATGATATCTTCGTCATAACAGTTTGTTAAGCCACCGCCACCGCCTTCAGTAATACCATAAATGTTTGCTATGGGAAGATTCGGGAAGATCTTCTTCGAGTCTTCAAGCAAGATGTAGGGCACAGGCTGGGCACCTATCTCGATATGCCGTAATGCAGAAAAGTCATACTTTTTGATATCAACCTGGCCTGTTTTAATGGCGTTAAGAATATCAGACCACGTAGGGACGGTGTTCCAACCGCCCGTACACTTCTCGTCAGCCATAGACTTGAGATAAAACTCGGGTTTGAGGTCCATGGGCATAAGCACTTTACCGGCAGCGATATAGCAAGGAAATGACAGAAAGAGGGTGCCGCTGTGGTAGAATGGGTGGGGCGCAAGGTAGACACTGTTGTAACCCTCGTTGTAGGTAAGGGCGTTGCCCAAACCTATGAAGAACAGCGTTTTATGGGTATGGGAAACCGGCTTTGGAGCGCCCGTTGTTCCGGATGTGAACATGAGTTCTGCCATGTCGTCATCATCAGTTTCAACACAAACACTGCTGCCATCGCCTTTCTGTATAATCTCTTCATAGGATTTCACGCCTGCAGGCGCCTTGCCGAGGCAGACGAAGTTCTTGCAGTAATCCATCTCTTTCATAATGGGTTCGACCCTTGCATTAAACTGATCTCCAAAAAGAAAGACCTTACACTTGGTAACGTCTGCGGCATATTTGATATCCGCGCTTGCGAAACGGAAATTCAGAGGAGTCACCGTCGCGCCAGTCTTGAGAACGGCAATGTAGCTTGCATACCACTCCATGCAGTTCATCATAAGGTGGACAACGATATCGCCTTTCTTTACCCCACAATCCTTTATCAGGTAGTTGGCCAGCTTGTTCGCCTGATCGTCAAACTGCTCCCAAGTGAGGCTCCGTCTAATCCCCTTTTCCGCGTAGCTTTCAATGATAAACTCACGTTTGGGAAATTTTGATGCATTTAGACCAGAAAACATTCCAAAATTCATAAAACCCTCCTTTTGTGTATACGTTCATTTTGTATACAGTTTTTTTTATGCATTTTTTTGTATTGCGTTAATTTTTTTAGCATGATAAATTGATCAGTGTTTTTTGTCAATACAAAAATTATCAAAAAAACACAAAAAAATGAGGAGGTAGTATAGATGGCTGATGTATACATTCACATTGGTGAAATGTTGGCACGAAACGCACGAAAATTCCCAAATGATGTTGCTCTCGTTGAGAGAATCCCTGCAGAAAAGAAAAGGTTCGAGTTTACCTGGAAGCAATTCGACGACATGGCAAACCAGTTCTCGAATGTTCTCAGTTCAAAAGGCGTGAAGAAGGGAGATAAGGTTGTCCATTTTATGATGAACTCCTTTAACTGGCTCGTAGCTTATTTTGGTGTTGTACGAACCGGCGCCTGGGTTGTTCCTCTCAACTTCAGATTCACTGCAGAGGATGTCAAATATTGTTGTGATGTGGCCGAGCCGACGGTAATTGTCTATGACGAGGAATTTGCTCCCCGGATCGATGCGATAAAAGACCAGTTGCCCACTGTAAAGAGCTATATCTGTCTCGGAGAAAAAATTCCTGCCTATGCCGAGTCCTTTACTAAACTCTTAGGGGGTGCTCCTTCTACTGCGCTCAACGTACCTCTAACCTTTGATGATACCTGCGGACTCTATTTTACTTCAGGTACAACGGGTCAACCCAAACCAATACTGCTGACCCACAAAAACATGGCATGCGCATGCATCACAGAAAATGCCCATCACTGGCAAAGAAAGAAAGATGTTTTTATCCTCATCCCACCTCTTTACCACACGGGCGCGAAGATGCACTGGTTCGGGAGCTTTATCGTAGGCGGCAAGGCTGTCATTCTCAAGGGTGTCTCACCTGAATGGACACTCGAAGCGGTAAGCGAAGAAGGCGGAACTATTGTGTGGCTTCTGGTCCCCTGGGCTCAGGATATCCTCCTGAAGTTCGACAGCGGCGAGCTTAAACCGGAAAACTACAAGCTTGACCAGTGGAGGCTCATGCACATCGGGGCCCAGCCTGTCCCACCGGCCCTTATCAAGCACTGGAAGAAATACTTTCCGAATATGCAGTACGACACAAACTTTGGTCTCAGCGAATCGACCGGACCGGGTTGTGTCCACCTCGGCATCGGCAACGAGCATAAGATTGGGGCTATCGGCATACCCGGCTTTAACTGGGAAGCACGGATTGTTGACGAGAACGGAAATGAGGTCAAGAGAGGCGACCCGGGAGAACTGATTGTCCGCGGCGATGGTGTCATGAGAGAGTACTACAAAAATCCCGAGGCGACAGCCAAGACGCTCATCAATGGGTGGCTTTTCACCGGCGATATGGCTCGGATTGACGAGGATGGCTTCATCTGGCTTGTAGATAGGAAAAAGGATGTCATCATCACCGGTGGAGAGAATGTCTTCCCTGTCGAGGTTGAGGATTTTCTCCACACGAACCCAAATGTAAAGGATGCAGCGGCTATCGGCCTACCCGACGAACGTCTCGGAGAGATCGTTGCGGTTATTATCGATGTTACACCAGGCAAAACCCTAACGGCAGATGAGGTCCTCAAATTCTGCGAAGGTTTGCCGAAGTACAAACGGCCAAGAAAGATCTTCTTTGGAGAGGTGCCACGTAACCCGACAGGAAAAATCGAGAAGCCAAAACTGAGAAAACTATACTCAGGAATGGAAGAAGCATTTAAGATATAGGCATATAGGCTAGGGGCGATGGGCCAGAAACAATGATTAAAACCTATCGTCCCTCTTCTTATGACACCAGCAGTGTATGCGACCTACCCCGTTAGAGAAAACCCTCGAATATACATTTAAGAAAAAAGATCTCTTGCATCAAGCCATCACCCACAGCTCGTGCTTCAATGAAAAAAAAGATATTCGCCAGTCTGACAATGAAAAACTTGAATACCTTGGAGACGCGATTCTCAACAGTACCATAACCATACTTCTTTATAAGAAATATACGAATAAGGACGAAGGCTTTTTGAGCAATGCCCGATCCTGTCTTGTAAAACGTGAGACCTTGACTGAGGTTGCAAAAACGATAAATCTTCAAAAACACATGTCCTATGGCAACGGAGATCAGTATGCACCGGAAGAGTCAAAGGTTCTTTCAAACATGATGGAGGCCCTCATTGGTGCAATCTACCTTGATGGCGGCATGAGGAAGGTTACAAAGGTTATTAAACAGCTTTTTTCTCCTTTGTTCACTGATGAAAAGCTAACAGAAAAAAACCCGAAAAATCTACTTCAGGAGTATTCACAGAAAAGGTGGGGAACCCTTCCGCGATACAAGTTCAGCCGAAAGATACGGGACGGCTTCGCAGTTCTTGTTTATATAGGAAAAGATAGGAAGGCCAAAGGAACCGGCAAGAGCAAGAAAGAGGCAGAACAAAATGCAGCACGGGAACTGCTATCAGAGCTGGAAGAGCCCGGTGATCGGTAAGCGGTAATCTGTGATCGGTAGGTTAAGCACAACCATGTCGTATAGTCCATGGCTTACCATAAAAGATTGATAGGTTCGGAGTAAGGATTTGTCTTCACTGATAACTGACAACCGATTACTGTTCACTGCTTCATTATGATCGTTCCCATCTTCCTCCCCCACCTCGGCTGTCAAAGCCGTTGTATTTATTGCGATCAGGATATCATAACAGACATTGGAAGAGAAGATTTACAGAAGAGGATCGATCAAGTCCTTGCCAGGCAAAAGGGCTTTTTTGAAGTCGGCCTCTATGGGGGTAATATCTTCGGGTTGAAGCCCGAAACTGTGAAACGTTTATTCTCCTATTTCGATAACTATACATCTGTAATCACCAATTTTAGGATTTCAACAAAACCTGTTCCCCTGGACCATGAGATTATCGCGATCCTTAAGGAGAACAGGGTCACCGCCATCGAGCTTGGCATACCGTCATTCAATAATAGAATTCTGAAATTTCTGAACAGAAGACACACTGCAGAAGATTTGAAAAATGCGTTCAGTATCCTCAAGGGAGAGGGGTTTCAGGTTGCCTTGCAAGTCATGGTTGGGCTTCCCTATGAGACAATGGATGACATCAGGGAAACTGTCAAAAACATAGTAAGCCTGAAACCGTCATTCATAAGGATTTATCCACTCGCATTTATCAGTGGAACACCCCTGGCTGACATGTACACGGCTGGTGAATTTTCTACAATTACCTTTGAAGAGGCCATTCACAGGGCAATGTTACTCTATCTCAACGGATTACATCATGGGGTTACAACAGTGAAGATGGGCCTCACCGATAATGAAGTGATAAAAGACAGGATTGTCGGCGGCTACTATCATCCCGCCTTTGGCCACCTCGTAAAGAGCGAAGTCTTTTACCGCGCCATTATGGCCAAGCTCACTCAGGCACGCCTCGATGGAGAGGTTACTATCTCCCTTAATAACCGCGACATCCCCCACCTCCTCGGTCACAAACGCAACAATATCAGCCGTTTTCATGGGGCCGGCATCTCTATAACGTGGCATACGAAGGACATTCCAATCGGCACATTTATAATGAAATCAAACAAGAAAGAGATGTTGGGAGACGTTTTCGACGCCCTCGAGGTCACCTTGAATCATTAAATGACCTAATTAATCGCAGATCCTGGGCAGTGAGACCGCATTGATTTTGCTCCTTCCATACCTTAAACTATAGGAAGACATTGGCCATAAAGGATTGATTGGGGAGAATTATAGGATGTTTGGTTATCTCAAACGCATATATATCATATCGGTATGCTGTTTTATTATCTTTGTGGCTGCAGGCTGTTTTCACGTCGGACATGCTGATGGGGCAAACGAAAGCGAGGCGAAGATCGCAAGCCCCGGTGGATACAACCTCCTTCGCTCAAAATCTTTGGATAAAGGCTCAGTGAAGATTATTGTTAAGGTTCGAACCGCCTTTACTCCCGAACCTCTCTTACAGGAAACCGATAAACACGCACAGCGTGCCTCGACTTTACGGATTCAGGATCAGGTGGTAACTCAACTTGAAGCAAAGGGACACAAGTTACGTTCGATCCGTAAATACAAATACACCCCTCATATCGCCATGACGGTTGACAGCACAACTCTTGACGCTTTGATCTCTTCCCCTGATGTGATCAGTGTTGAAGAGGACATCCCCATTCCACCATTGCTTGACTTAAGTGTCCCACGAATAGGCGCCGCCCAACTCCATGAAAACAGCGTGACAGGTTCCGGGTGGGCAGTAGCAGTCTTGGACACCGGCGTGGATAAAACCCACCCGTTTCTTCTTGACAGCGTCGTTTCTGAGGCATGCTACTCGTCGAATGCCAATGACCCAGATTACGTTAGTACCTCCCTGTGCCCCGGAGGGGTTGAAGAGTCAATTCTGGAAGGGTCTGCAATGCCCTACGGTGATAACTGCCCCACGGGAGAGTGTGACCACGGGACCCATGTGGCAGGTATCGTGGCAGGACGAAGCGGGATCATTGGAAGCCCTGGGCCCGGTGTTGCTCCAGAGGCGGGTATCATAGCAATTCAGGTATTTTCTCAATTTGTTTCTCTTAAATATTGCGGTTCAAGTCAGCCATGCATCAGGAGTTTCACCTCAGACCAAATGGCAGGCCTTGAACGCGTTTATGAATTGCGGAACACCAACTCTATTGCCTCGGTCAACATGAGCCTCGGTGGGGAAGGATACCCTGACAACTGTGACATGTATTACGAATCAATGAAGGAGGGTATCGACCTTCTACGGGCTGCTGGGATCGCCACGGTGATTGCAAGCGGTAATAATGGCTATTGTGGAGCTATCTCCGCACCAGCGTGTATCTCTTCGGCAATCAGCGTTGGAGCAACTGATGAAGATGATACTGTGGCCATTTTTTCCAACAGTGCACCCTTCTTGAGCCTGCTGGCACCCGGGCAATGGATTGAATCATCTGTTCCCGGAGGAGTTTATGGTGAATGGGCTGGAACCTCCATGGCAGCTCCTCATGTGGCCGGGGCCTGGGCACTGATGAAACAGGCAAACCCGGACGCCACAGTTGACGAGATTCTGAGTTCCTTTACGTCAACAGGGCTCAGCGTTACCGATCCATACTGCTCATCTGTGACAAAGAAAAGAATCAATGTATATGAAGCAACCAGCCTTTTGAAAGGTTATGCAAACCTCGCCGTTTCAAAAACAGGGGTTGGGACAGGAATCGTAACAAGCGATCTCACAGGTATTGATTGCGGCGAAACCTGCAGTTCTTGGTTCACCAGGGATACTGTTCTGACATTAAGCGCCACGGCTGACGCAGGATCCGCATTCGGAGGATGGAGCGGGGGAGGATGTACAGGAACTGATCCATGCATTGTCAGCGTCTCGACAGGCACTTCCGTGACTGCTTTATTCAGAAAAGAAGTCACCGTTGGTACCAAGATTACCATCACTGGCACCAACTTCGGCAGCAGGAAAGGAAAGGTTCTTATCGGTGATGTGTCAATAAAGATAGACAAATACGGCTGGTCTGACAATACCATCACCTGTACAGTCAATCGAGTTCCCAGGGCATCACCCGGCATTTTTCCGTTGACCATTAAACCGAGGGGAACCGCATCCATTATCCTCGATGGCGCTATTGATGTAATGAATCCAGTGGTAGATTCCCTCTCAATCGATCATGGCTTCCCAGGGGCCAAGATTAACATAAATGGGAAGTTTTTCGGTTCAAAAAAGCGAAGACCATACCTGGAATATCAGGGCAAGACAAGAAGATGCAAGATTGACTTATGGAACTTTGACCCGAATACTGGAGATAGCGAAATCGTGTTTATCGTTCCCAATAGACTGGCTGTGGGAAAATATCAAGTAAACGTGAAAAATAGGATTGGAACCGTAGGCGCAGGGGACTTAACAATCGATCCGCTGCCACTGCCGTAATATAAATCAGGTACACTGGAGTTTGACTTTTCATTTTACATCCGGCATTTTCAATGCTGGTAAATCAGAACTTGCAACCACAATCCGGGGTGTCTGGCGTCGACAGTCAGGCCGGCACCCGCAATGAATTTAGATGTTACCAGGTTTCCCGTTTCAGTCCCCCTACTCCCTCATACACAATCTCTCTCCTCATTGACTCCCTGACAACAGCTTTAAATATAGCCCTTTTGTTAACCTTCATGGGGGAAATGAATTGGAGAAAAAATCGAATTCTATCGCAGGTACTGATACGTTTGGGTATGGTAGTATTTAACTGGATCAACATCCTTTTCAGGGCCTCCTCATCAAGGGCCCTGAATCTGATATCCTCCACATCAAGCAGCATAAACCCCCCATCATTGAGCGCGAAGATATTACATGCCTTCATATCTTTGTGAACAATCTTTTTTCGGGTAATCATAAGTAAGAAGGCAATAAACCTTCCCGTAAACAGCCTTCTTCCATGAGTATCCATATCGTCATATGTGCTATCGAGGTAACGATCAAGCTCACTGCCTTTACCGTGCATATCTTCCATGGTGATTGACCCCATCGGGCTGTCTCCGGGAAGTTCTACGTAGAATGCAGGGGGCACAATACTGAGGTTCATATATGCGAGTACTACATTGATTCTCCATGCCCTCTCGAGCCTGCGTCTACTAACATATATTTTGCGAATATGGTCTGAGTACCGCTCAACCTTCACTTTGCGGTCAACTTTAATAATGTTTTGCAACTCTCCTGTAGCCCTGTTTTCCATTCCCACCATGTAGAGTCTGCTTCCAAGTGGTGTAATCATTGATGTTTTCTGGAAAGCCCTTTCCTTCTTTTTCCTGATCCAACGATCTGCTAACCGGTCCATTGCCCGCTCTACAATCTCTCGTATGCCTGGATTTCCATAGTTAGCAAAAAAGGTTTCTTTCTCATCAATATCCAGGTACTCGTAAATAGCTGCAAGTACATGGGATAAATTTGAAACCTCATCCAGCACGGTAAATGAACCTTTTATTCTCATCTTATGAAGGTCGATGAGATACATCTGCTTGCCGGAAACGAGAATATTATCAATATGGAGATCGTTATGCCTGACGTGATGGATTTTTAGTTCTTTAAGAAGGGTCGAAAGCCTTACCATAAGTTCAGAACGGTAATCCGACTCCTTAAACGCTGCCATGAGACTTTTGCCTTCAATCCGTTGCTGGATGATGTATGAACCCATCCGTGATATGCCATATCCAAGGGGTTTGGGTGTAAGGATAGAGCGCGATAGGAGCCAATTACCCAATGTATATTCCCGTTTACCCCTTGAAGCAACCCTGTTCCTGATGAAACCAGGCAGTCCTTTCTCAGCAAAAGATTTTATAAAAATCTGGCCACCACTATACCTGGCATTTACATAACCCCTCCGAGTGCCTTCGGGTATGATAATCTCTTTCAGAGCAGGAATAAGTCCTTCATCTTCAACAAGCCATTCTATTTCCTTAATTTTCCATGATTTCATAGGCTTTTTATAATGTCCGTCACTCTGGGCCCCCACACCCTGAGCGAGTATTTTTCCTCAACACCTTCCCTTGCTGCCCGTCCTATTCGAGCCCTTTGTTTTACATCGCGAGAGAGTATTTCTATCGCGTCTTTCCAACCGTCCATGTCTGATCTTAGCATACCATTGACTCCATCGGATACTATCTCCTGCGCTGCGCCGAAGGGATGGGCAATAGAGGGTAGGCCGCAAGCCATGTACTGGATAAGCTTGAGTCCACACTTTCCCCTCGACCAGACGTCATCCTGCAGGGGCATGGCTCCTATATCAAAACTGTGAAGCAAAGATTTCTCACGGTCAGCAGTCCATTTTTCAAAAACTACATTCGGGGCGCTCGTATTGAGGGATTTATCTGCCACTATCTTGAATATCACTCCCTTTTGATCAGTGGCATTGAGAACTAACTCCTCCAGGTCCACCAGGTACCTGAGGGTAGATCGGCTTCCTATCCAGCCCACTACTACAGGCTTTGTCGCAATGTGATCTTTAACAGGGTATTCGTCTGTGTTGACCACGGTTGGAACATAATAAATGTTGCCATCCCTATGTTTTTTTGCCTCCTGAAATAGGAAGTGGTTTCCACAAAAAACAGCATTCGCATGTTTGACCATGTTTCTGAATTTTC
>Ga0351958_1126_pt2 | contig 21516 bp, 27 predicted proteins | sample TotcelT113001L15_FD_206843 | JGI IMG/M metagenome (GOLD analysis project Ga0351958, IMG submission 206843) | Enriched cells from coal bed in the Powder River Basin, Montana, United States - Total cells T11 rep3 HSBNCT.T11.300.1.L15 ...
CCACAAACATGCTTTGAGCGTGTTACGGGAAATCATTGCGAAAATAGAAAAATTCGTTGACGGTTTCTCCCAGGAAGGAATTTTCCTGAGAGCCTTTAAGCGGGCTCTCATCGAGAAATCGGATCAATATCCTTTTCTTGACCCCTTTACAGAGCAATTTGACTACCGTCAGGGAGAGCTCACCCTTGATGAAGACGTTGAGCTTGAAAATTTTGCAGCGGGCATTGCAGATTGCTTCAACTTGACCCTTTCTCATCTCAAGAAAGAATTCCCGAAAAATATGAACCTTTCACTAACTGTAAAAACAGAACTCGAATCCAAATTCAAACTTTATCAGGATGCGATGAAGCAATCCGGAGTGCAGTTTGTTCCTCCAATGTTTTTTAAATAATTATGGTGTCTGATGTTATTGCATATCATGGCGCCAAATTTTTCAAATAGAGATAGAACGATCACAAAAAGAATAGAGCTTTTTTTGTTTTCTTGGGCACAGTATGTTGCCTTGCAAAGAATATGTTTTTTAATGATTGTAAATCTTAGGGTTGGTATTACACATAATGCAATGGCTTAAAACGGACAAAAGAAAATCAGCAAAAGCATGGTTCATCAAGGGTTGTTGGTATGACAGCGATCCAACACAGGTTGAGAACGCGATTGCTGCATACAGGGAAAGCATAAAAATTGACAATACTTACACTGATGCTTATGTGAACCTAGGCTTTATATATCTTCGCAAAGAAGAATATGAAGAGGCCTTGCTATGCTTTCAGCGCGTAGCGGAAATAGAAGCAACTAAGCCTGAGGCATACAACAACCTTGGTTATGTCTATGAAAAGATGGAAAGGTTCGGCAGCGCTAAAAAGATGTATGAGCATACCCTTGAGTTTGATCCTCATGACGTAGAAGCAATGATTAATATCGCCCATATTGATGACCTTGAAGGCAATTACCATAGCGCTGTCCTCCAAAACAAGAAAGCGATCGAAATAGCCCCGCATGAAGTGGCGCCTCATTTCTGTTTAGCCGTTCTTTATGACCAGCATGATATGTTTGATGAAGCGATAGAGGAGTATCAAGCAACGCTCGAGCTTAACCCTTACCATCTAAAAGCGCTTTTTAATCTGGGAAATCTTTTCGCCCAGGAAGGCCAATACAAAGAAGCGATTATGTGTTATAAGCGAGCCCTGGCATTGGATGCTGATGATATTTCAGCGTGGAACAACCTTGGTGCCATCTACGAAGATATGAATGAGTTCGCACGGGCAGAATCAATATATAAGCGCGCACAATCACTTAATCCGTACAAAGCTGAGACAAATTTTAATCTTGCCAGGATACAGCTCTTGCAACACCAGAAAAACCTCACCGAAGATATGAGACAGGATATAATCCGCAGGCTTAATTTTGTCCTCTCCGTTAATCCTCACAACAAGGGGGCAGAAAGGTTGCTTGCAGGGCTTATGAAGTAAAAAACCAGCCCTAAGCTGCTCCTAGAACATCATTTGTTTTTTTCTTTGACACACAGCGTGAAAGAGCTGGTATTGAAGATGAAGCTTTTTAGCCCTGAATGAATGCTTTTTCAGGTTCTTGTTTCAGCTTCAGAAGGATACATTCCCGGATGTCACTCCATATTGTAACAGGGTCCATATCAACTGATCCTGTTAATTGTGGATGTTTCTGCATTGTCTGAGCCGCAAGAACTCCCGCCAGCTTTGAACGGTGCTCTTCTGTGAATGATTGGGCCTGTTCCATAATATGAGGAGGAATATTGACGTTAATCCCATACTTGCCAATACTCACCTCTTCTCCCTCTTCTTTGCTTTCAAATGGTGTTGCTTCAGCGGGAGGAGGCGGCGGCGGTTCCGGCTGCACAAACTGCTCCTTCATTATGACTACATTTTGTAACACCTTCAGAGGTTCCACTGTTTCCTGTTCCTCAATAGGTGTTTCCTCAGGCTCCTCGAAGTTGGCCTCTTCGCTTGACCTCAATCTTGGCTTTCTCTTTGGCATTGCAGGGCCGGTCAGCTTCTGGAAACGTTCAGAAATTTGCATGACGATATTTCCATCAATTTCTTGAAGGCTGTTCGTTTCTCCTGCCTTCATGCTGAGCTTACAGATCTTATTAATAAGTCTTGGTACTCCATTTTCTGAATAAATCCAGATCGCGCTGATCGCATCATCAGTAAATATCTTCTTGGTTGCACCTGCAAGGGCGAGTCGAGTTTCAACATAGGTTTTGACAAGCTCTTCTGACTCTATCCTTTCGATGTTGCAGTACGTCCCGATTCTCTGAAAAAGGTTTGCCCTTCTTGGGTGTTCAAGTCTTCGTGCCAGCTCAATCTGCCCTGCGAGAACAATAGTGAAAAGATTTCGGCTATCGTCCTGCATATTGGTAAGAAGCCTTAAACTCTCAAGGTTCGCAGGCGACATGGCGTTTGCTTCATCAATAAAGATTAAAACCTTTTTCCCTTCATCGGCTGTCTGAAAGAGAAGCTTATTGAAAATCTCCAGAAGATCGACTTTGCGTTTTTCTTCGCACTGTTGGCCGGTTAGCTGTCCAATAATTTCTCTTAGGAGTTGAATAAAAGGAATATCGGGGTTTGTGATAAAAGCTATTTTATACTTTGATGGTTCAAGGGAATCAATCACCATCCTGAGCGACATTGTCTTACCTAGACCAACATCTCCAACAATAACGGCTATACACTCATTTCCTTCCTCAATGGCAAAAAGTGTTTCGGCGATTGTATTTTCAACAGATGTATGTGATGCTACATACATCGACGGGTCAGGAACATTATCGAAGGGTGGTTTTTTAAGTCCCCAGTAATCAAAATACATGCCTTGCTCCTTTTTTCAACTCACCGGCTATTTGCAAGTTGTTCTTTCGTGAGAACCTTTCTGGTCTTGTTTGGAACTCGCCCTATAGCTCTTTGTAGCACTTCACTCTGGCTTAAATAATCGAGGATATCTTCCAGTAAGAAACGCCGCAGCCTTCCCATTTTGTAACTTTTGATTTGTTCGGTTTTGATCAGCTTCGAAAGAAAGCTCCTGCTGATCTGCAACATCTGGCATACGCCTTTCGAGTCGAGCATGTCTGCTCTCTGCACATGCTTAAGGTGAAGATTGAAGACAATCTGTCCATCTTCATAGCGTTCGAAGTCTAGGTTAATGTCCCCGAGGATTCGTCCAAGGATATGATTAAGACTGCCGTTCGACTGGACCACCTTGCATTGGTCTGGAGTTAATTGAATCCTGATAACGTTATCATCATCTCTCACTGCACCTCTGAATGGAGAGATATGTTGCTTACCATTGCCATCAGGCACAAGAGAATTCAGACTGGTCAATTCATTTGTTTTTCCTGTTTCTTTTTCTTCACAGAAGGACTGGTGATCTTGCAATGCAGGGATTTGGATTCTTCTTCTTACAATGCATATTTTTTCCATTAATAGGTCCTCTATGCTTGTATTATCGTCCCTTCCTGTTTTCTCCTTAAATTTTTTTTCTTCACAGTAATTGTTGTCAAAATCAATGTCAAACATGGTCAGCCTTTCATGATTTATATAAACTAAGCCCGTGAAGGTCAATGATGTGAATCACACGGGTAGCGAAGTAGAGTTCAAGGGGACAAAAAAGATGGTAGGACGAGAGGCGACAGATTGAACTGTCAGCTCATAACTGTAAGCTCATGGCCTCTGAAGAGAGGCAGAGGGCTCTTTGGATGGAAAAAACTCTGAGCACCAGTATGAAACCATAGAAAACGGAAGAAGGGAGGTAGACGAAAAACATGCCTAAGCTCTGTAATTGTATTGACTTATGGGCGCTCCAAGCATCATAATTATAACTCATGTTTGTACTTATAAAGGAGGACCCATGAATGTAATAAAGATTATGCCTTGCCTTGATATGAAAAATGGCAAAGTTGTAAAAGGTGTGCATTTTGTTGATTTGCGAGAAGCCGGTGATCCTGTTGAAAATGCAGCCTTTTACCAAAAGGAAGGGGCCGATGAGCTTGCGATGCTTGACATTGCAGCGACCCTTGAAAACAGGAAGACAAGGCTTGATTGGGTTAAACAGGTTTCTTCCGTTATTACTATCCCTCTCACTGTTGGAGGGGGCATAAACAGCCTTGAAGATATCCAGCTCGTACTCGAAGCAGGGGCAAGAAAAGTTTCAATGAACAGTGCTGCGGTGAACAACCCCGGTCTGGTGAAAGAGGCAGCAAAGCGATTTGGTTCAGAAAGGATTACTATCGCCATCGATGCTCGGAGAAATGCAGCTTTACCTTCAGGCTTTGAGCTTGTTGTATCCGGAGGAACAAAACCAGTAGGGAAGGATGCAATAGAATGGGCAAAGATGTGTCAGGATTTGGGCGCTGGAGTTATTTTGCCAACCAGCATGGATGGCGATGGAACCTTTACTGGCTATGATCTTGAATTTACCAGTGCTGTTTCAGACGTGGTAACAGTTCCTGTTGTTGCATCAGGCGGCGCCGGAAAGCTTGAACATTTTTACGAAGGGGTTGTAAAGGGGGGAGCGCAGGTCCTGCTTGCTGCATCAGTCTTTCATTTTCGGACTTTCAGCATAAAACAGGTCAAGACATATTTGCGTGAAAGAGGTCTGACCATCGTCGATTAATTATCTCTGGAAAGCAGCAGGTATCGCTGCACTATTGACTAAATATTCTTGTCTCAAGAGACAAAGGTCTTTCTCCGCCAACCGTAATATAGTCTTTCTATAAACGAACGATAATGTAAGGTTTTCGGTAAAGGTTTAAAAGATTACTGGGGCAGTACAGACGTCATTGCATTGTGTAATCTGCTTCCCCTTTTATAATTTGTTCCGCGATATAGTGATGTGTTTCAGGGGGCACATCGCTAACGTGGAAGGCATCGACCCGTTCCTCAATCTCACGATCCGAAACTGTGGAGCGTTCATGCTGCCTGAGGTATTCTATCCATGATTCAACAATAAAAGACTCGATAAAATGGCTTGGGTCAGTAACATCTCTGAAAAGGTTCCATCGAATTGCACCATCACGAAGTCTCAACATTTTGAGGGGACGGACGGTTTCAAGAAAATTGGCTTCTTCTCCTTGATTAATCTTCCTATCAATAACAATAAGAACAGGGCGCTCTTCGTTTGTTATCCCCTTTGCTGCCAGATACGAAGGAAGCTGTTGAACAGGAGTCAGGTCAAGATCTTCTCCGGTTGGAAGCTTATATTTCTGGGTAAGGACAATGCCCATTAATAAGAGAACTGCAACTCCCACAAGGGTGTGCGGAATTCCCACCCAAACAGCAAGGGCTCCCCAGAGCATGCTGCCTCCAGCGAAACCACCGAAAAACACAAGCATGAATACCGATAGTACCCGCCCCCTTACCCAAGAGGGAATCACCGCCTGAACAGCGATACTAAAGACAGAGATAAGGATCAGCCAGGCCATACCGCCTGCCGCCAGAATACCAAGAATGATTATAAAACTACGAACCGTTGCCAAACCAGCAATCGTCAATGCCATAAGGATTGTGGTTCCTGCTACAATGTTGTTGAGAGAAAACCTCGATCTGATTTTCGGCAATAGATAAGCGCCAACAAGGGCACCGCTCCCAAAGAAACCAAGAAGCATTCCATAACCTACAGAACTCAATAGAAGATATTCTCTGGCAACGATGGGGAGAAAGGCCCAGAGAGCGCAAGTAAAGACTGAGAAGATAAGGGTGTGGATTAATACCGACTTTACCGGAGGGGCATTGCGGACATAACGCAATCCAGTCCGCATAGCTCCTATGAGGCGCTCTGCAGGCAGGGTGCTCTCCTGCGGAACACGACGCCAACGCTTCAGGACAACAACAACACCACAGAATGAAATTGCATTGAGAAGAAATGTGAACCCTGGTCCAACGAGAGAAACTATAAATCCACCAAGTGCTGGACCGATTGCGCGGGCTATATTGAAGCCTACTGAACCCAATGTCACTGCTGACGCCATTTCCTCTCTGGACACCAGTTCAGGGATGATTGACTGCCACGCAGGACCATTGATCGCCGCTCCAAGGCTTAGCACAAAGACAAAGAACAAAAGCAAAATAGGCGATACAGAACCAGCAAGCGTTGCGATTCCTAACCCAAGTGCAGCCATAAGCATCCACACCTGTGTGAAGATCAAAAGCCGTCTCCGATCTACAATATCTGCGAGGGCGCCAGCCGGGAGGGCAACGAGGAAAATCGGCAAAGTGGTGGCCGTTTGTATCAAGGACACAGTGAAGGGCGACATGGTGAGCGATGTCATGAGCCATGCAGTCCCAACTTCATGCATCCATGTCCCAGTCAACGACACGAGATTGGCAATCCAGAGGGCCCGAAAAAATGGCCGGCAGAGCGGACTCCAAGCAGACTCGGCAGATTTTTTGTCAGATTGTACTATGCTAAATTCTCCTCAATCCAAACACAGTATAACAACCTGTCTGAATGGTTTTCAAGGTCCCATGATTCTTTGTTACCCGCAAATGAAAATGCTTTCTCATGAAAGATCAAAAAATTTGAGGGAATAAAGGTTAAGGGTTTTACTGATATTTTTTTAGATAATAGGCAAGTGCTTCTTCTATAATGGTATTGAGCGATTTGTCATTTTCAATGCCAAGGTGTTTTAACTTCTTTTTTAATGCAGGATCGAGCCTTACTATGGTAGGCTTCTTAATTGCCCCTCCATTGCTCTTTGGAACAGATTCCCTTTTGAAAGTCCCTGCTTTCATACTATCCATGATATCCTGATTAGAATATTTATACCTATTATCGAAGTATAGTGAAATAAATTTAACTTTGCAATCTTTTTTTCTTGACAATATTATAAATATTAATATTATGATATATTGATATCTTGTTTATAAATCAATATGGCTGATGTTGATTAACATGAAATAATTTATTTTCAGAGGAGGTTGCATGAAGGCAAATAGGCAAGCAACTATTCCAATGAGAACTTTTATTCATTACGAATCAGAAGAATTAGACACTCACACTCAAATATTCCAAGGGATTCGAACGGGCATTATCATCGCCCTGGTTGTTTTCTGGCTTCCCCTTTCAATAATAGTCTATTTCTGGGGATGGTTGTTCATTCTTGCATACGGGGCATTGCTTTTGGCAATATTTATTATTTTTGGACTTATATCCAGACATTATGGCCTTTTGCAATCCAGCGCACGTTCCAAACCCTCTGCCAAAACAATCGGGTCATGAATTTTGTAAATCAGAACCGCGAAGAAGCGTTTCGAAGATATCCTTCAGTTCCTCCATCTTGTATGGCTTCAATATGGCCATTTTAAAACCATACTCTTGATACTCGGACATTATGGGATCACCAGAAAACCCGCTTGATACAATTGCCTTTATTTGAGGATCTATCGTAATAAGGAGTTGAATGGCCTCCTTGCCACCCATACCTCCTTGCACTGTTAAATCCAGAATCACTGCATCAAAGGGATTATCAGACTCTTTTGCCGCGCGGTAAAGAGCTATGGCCTCCCTTCCCTCTCGCGCAAATTCCACATCATACCCGATGTGGCTAAGCATCGCCCCGGTAACTTCACGGACAGCCTTTGCATCATCCATGACAAGAATCTTTCCTTTTCTCTTCGTTTCCTCAAAAGATACCTCTACAGGCTCTTTACCGGGGATTACTTCTTTGCCAAACGCAGGCAAATAGATATGAAAGGTTGTTCCGCCGTCAACGCTTGACTCAACTGCAACATGGCCATTATGTTTCTTGATGATAGAATAGGCAATTGCCAGCCCAAGGCCAACCCCTTTCTGACTGCCGGCCTCTTTTGTCGTAAAGTATGGGTCAAAAATACGCTCAAGATGCTCTTGCTTAATTCCTAAGCCCTCATCCTGGAAAGAAATCTTCACATAATCGCCGTCCCTCAGAGGGAGATAATCTTCGCGACTAATCCTTACATTCTCAAAAGATATTGTAACAGTGCCTCCTTTAGGCATAGCTTCTTTGGCATTCCTGAGGATAATATGCATTACCTGCCTGATCTGTCCCTCGTCGATCTCCACAGGGAACAGGTCATCAGACATGATATACTTTCCTTTAATCTTGGTGTTGCTCAGGGTCGAACGTGTTATCTCCATAACGAGGGGTGTAATCATAACGGCGCGCTTCGAGAGTTCGCCTCCCTTCGAAAAGGTGATAAGCTGCTGGATAAGGTCTTTTGTCATCAAGGAGGCACGTTCTGCGTCGATCAGTCGTTCAAAGGCCTTATCTTCCTGGGTCAGGCTTGTCTTAGCAAGGGATATATTGCCTAATATTACAAGGAGGAGGTTGTTGAAATCATGTGCTATACCTGCCGCCAGCGTCTCTATTGACTCATGATTTCTCGATACAGGGGCACGATCAGCAGGGAGTTGCTTTTTTGCAACATCAATGATGATCATTGCCACCATATCATGAATAGGGATGAATCGCAGTTCCTTCTCCAGGGATGAGCCATCCATCGTTGTGATCTTGCTCTCGATAGGTTGAATAGTCTCCTCAGTAAATTCTTTGGTTGCTGCTGCGTGCAGCCATGCCCCGGATACAACGTCTCTCACGGATTTATCAGGATAGGCCTTCTGGCACCAGGCATCCATTGATGGAAGGTCCACCCGGGAAAATCTAAAGGTCTTCAAAAATCCTTCGCTTACATATTCTACAGCTCCCTTTCTGTCAGATATCATTACAGCGCCAGGCATTACATCTATAATTTTTTTCAGGAGTATTTCATGTTCTTTCAATATATCTTGTCCCTGTTTCAGTTCTGTTATATCTTGTCCTACACCGTAAACAAATCTTTTTCCGGAGAGCGTAACGGGAACAAGATTGAGCAAAAAAATTCTTTTCTTATCATGGACCTCGTGGTGGGTTTCAAGGCTTCTTATCTGGTTCGATGGCGCTTGAGCTTCAAACAATTGGGCAAGCAAATTATCAGGAATAAGCTTACGGGCATCGATAGCATGAAGCTCATCGAGGGTGCATTCAAGAAGTTCAAGCATTTTTGCGTTACAATCGACATAGTGAGAAGTTTCATCCACTATAAAGACGGGGTTAGGGGCCTGCTGAAAGAGTGTCAAGTGCTTTAATTGACTCTCGGCGAACGCGGCTTCAGCTTGTTTCATCTCAGTAATTTTTTGCCTGAGATCTTCATTGGATTTCATCAATTCTTCAGTACGTGCTTCAATCTTTTTCTCGTGATCACCAGAGGGCTTTTCGTGAGATTTTTCAGTGCTCCTCCGGGATCGCATGAAGAGGGCAAGGAGAACTCCGATAATGGCGAGACATATGAAGATTGCAGATGTAGCCCAGAGCATCCTATTGTTTTTATTGTTTTGCATAGGCGGAGTTTTCGGTTGGTTAATTATTGAAGCGCCTTCCGGTAGCGCCCCCTGGTTGATGCCAAACTTCACCATTTGATTATAATCAAACATATACCGGTTTGGACTCTTGCGCTCTATGGGTATCTTTTCAACGGGCTCACCCTGCAGGATTCTAAGCGCCATTTGAGCAGCAAGCGCTCCCTGATAATAACCACTTATCAGCTTACCGCCAATTATTCCATATCCGAGGTAGTTTTCAAGGAGACCATACAAAGGTACGTTGTATCTGGTAAGAATTGGGGTGCTCACCTCAACGGGTACCGTAGCTCCACTCTTTTCTTTGAATGACCCCAGGAGGATACCTACACATTCTTTGCCCTTATCTTTGATCAACCTGTCAAAATCTGCAAGAGTCGGGTCATCAATAATGGAGGCCTTGATGTTTTTTCCCATAGCCGCAACAGCCTCGATGAAAAGCCGTTTTTTTACATCACCAATCGGTGTAACATTATTTACTGCAATAACTTCTTTTGTATTTGGGTGGAGTTTCAGAGCAATTTCCAGGGTCGCCTTCATGTCATACTCTTCCACCACGCCTGTTAAAAGGGGTACTTTCTTCGACTGCATCTCGTTTAATACATTCACACCGCAGAAAACGATTGGTATCCTGGGAAATAAGGCATCTCTATATCGGAGGGCAAAGTTAAATGCATCGTTATCGGAGACTATAATGATGTCAATTTTAACCTGAGCGAATTTTGACCTGTAATATAAGAAGAGCCGGTTGAAGTGGTTTTGATCGATCACCCTCTTGGTGTCCATATACTCTATGTGAAGCTCAATATTGCTTTTACCATCTTCGAGAACTGATTCAATACCAGCCAGCGTATTGTCGGTCCAGGGGTATCCCTTGTGGTAAGAATTGATTATGAGCACGTGCTTGTTTGGATCAGCAGTTTCTTGAGGTGGGGCAGCACCGGCAAACGGGAAGAAAGCAAGGAGGCAAACCACCGCAATAAACAGACAAAGTCTTGTTTTCACCTGTTTTCCTCTCTGTTTTTCCACTTCTTCATGGTAAAAAACTCTTTTTTACAAAGGCTTTAATGAATTTTCGCACAAAAAACGCATGTCTTAAGTACTATTATAGTATAAAAATCCCGATATCATACTGAAAAACCACTTGTTTCGACGCTACTAAATTATGTGGTAGAAATCTAATAAATTCTGTTAAGATATCTCTCATCTCTTTGCCATGCTCAACTTGGGGGCATGCCTCCATGATGTTGAGCAGGTTGCGGCAGATGAATAATCAGCCTTGTATGGGGAGGTTATTATGAAGATTACAAATCTTGGCAACACAGTGAAAACAGAAGTAACCATGGAAGGAGCAAACCAGGTAAAAAAACAGCTACCCATATCAAGTCAGGACGGCTCGCCAATATTCTCCTTTCGGGTATTTACTATTGAGCCGACCGGTCACACACCTTACCACACCCATGCCTTTGAGCACCTCAACTATATCATTGAAGGTGAAGGGGCAGTTGTAATGGCAACGGGAGAAGAGAAACCGGTTAAGAAAGGTGATTTTGTTCTCATTCTTCCCGGCGAGAAACACCAATATAAAAATAATTCTGCCTCTGCGCCTTTTGTGATGATTTGTGCAGTACCGAAGGAGTACGAATAGTAAAGCAATGAATGCCCTGTGACGTATCGACCTACCACTCTTTAAACATGAAGAAGACTGCGCCAATGATCATCATAAAAGCAACGACATAGTTCCATCGCAAACCCTCTCTCAAGTAGAACATCGAGAAGACCGCAAACACAATCAGGGTTATCACTTCCTGAATGATCTTCAGTTGTGCTGCGGAATATTGATAATGTCCTATGCGGTTGGCCGGAACCTGGAAGCAGTATTCTAGAAAGGCTATAGACCAGCTAATGAGGATTACCTTCCACAGGGAAGAATCCTTGTATTTAAGATGGCCGTACCACGCAAAAGTCATAAAAACATTCGATATCGTCAAAAGAGCTACCGTCTTCATTTCAACCTCTTCGCCTGAAGTGTTTTGATTATCTGCGGGAAGATTACCCGGTATTGTATATAGTATATTCGTGCATTCTTTACAAGATATTAAGCAGGCGACTCAGAGTGCCTGGCTCATACTCTTAATGGCTTCGGCAAATAGAGCGCCGTCCATCGAAACCTCCTGGTAAATAGCCTCCACGGTAGCTGCATCCAGCAGCTCAAAATCTTTTTCCATTGGGGTAACCAGAACGCCGGCCATCTCAACCACTCCCGGGCTGACAACAATCCGTTCATCACCTTCCCTGTAGAAGACATCCGGACGGTGTTTTTGTCTGGGAAATAAGGCAACAAGCCATGATCCTTTGTCGTAAAAACCAGCGACATTCACCATAGGCTCTTCATTGGTATGCATGGCATTCTTGAGGGCAGCGAGCACTTTTGAAAAAGCCTGTGTCATTGATTCACGGTTATTTCCTTTGAGCACTAAAGTCTCGCGCCCAAGGTCATTTGCTGCATAAATAGAAACGCTCCCAACCCGGGCAACCAACAAAAGACTTGTCTCCCCAAGGATTTCGTGCTCAATCGGCATATGCCCTGTAGGCAAAGCCTGAAAATGAAGATGATCCGGTGCAGAAGCACCGCATCTGGGCCCATTATAGAGGGTTATCCATCCATTGCCAAGATCTTCCGCAAGGTGGAGGAAAGCGTCAAGCCTTTCCGAGATTGCTTGAGGGCGGTGTTCAACATGGGCAATGGTGAAGTGAGACGGCAAAACTGGCCTGGGATTACAGAGGATCAAATAATCATTCCGATAGAAAATCCCCTTTTGTTCGGAAGGCAGATTATCAAGGCATAGGAAACAGGGCCGCTCCTGGACATCCTTCTTCCCCACGGCAGCAGTAGCACTTGTCAGTCTTCCCGGGTTGTAGTAGAGAAGAACTGAGAATCCGTTCAAGAGCACGCTCCTTGTTCTCACGGTTTTTAAAGCATTATAAGCATTCTTGAGTTCCTGCCACGATTCCCTTTGTTCTGCGAGAAGGACAAGGCAGTGTTCGGAAAGACTCGCGGAACTATCACCACCTTCGAATTGAGCAAATGTTTTTTTGATGAGAAGTGAAGGGGTCGAGGGGTCGAGGGGTCGAGGGGTCAAGTGTTAACTCCTTTGTTTATCTTCCGTCTCGCAATAATTTCTTCTGTCCTGATCTTGTCTTTGAACAAATTGTTGCGGTTTGTCTCCCCAATGGTCAGACCCGCATCGGTATTTTCCTCCCACCTCCTGGCCAGGTAGAGGCTGTCATAAATCCTGCCTATTCTGTGCTCACGGCAAATCCTGAGCGCTGCAGCGTAATCCTCACCGTAGCTTACATTGAGAAACCCTACTTTCCGGATAACGCTTGTGTCAAATGCCCTCGGTGCTCCAAGTCCATTTATGCGCAATGCATTGTTGTGGCCATTCTCATCCGACCATTCCCGGTGATCGATAAGGCCGGGCATAATCTTCTCCAATTTCGAGTTGACAATAGTATAGGAGCCGATCACCATGGCATATTTTCCATCCCGGAGCTTATCAACTATTCTTCGAAGGGTTTTCTGACTGCCGTAAAGATCATCCGAGTCGAGCTGGACTGCATACCTGCCGCAGAACTTCGAGTTGATGGCCTCGTTCCAGCACCCGCCAATGCCCAGATCGGTTCTCTCCGGGACGATATATTTTAGCGAGGGATGTTTAGAAGCAAGATCATAGAGGATGTCTGATGTTCCATCCGTAGAATGATTATCAACAACAATGACATTGAAAGGAAAATCTGCTTCCTGCGAAAGAGCGCTCTCCACTGCATCGGCAATCGTTCCACAGCGGTTTCTGACTGGAATAACAACTGAAGCCTCAACCGGAAAGGATTCCCTTGATTGCTCGGCCTGTTTCAATTCATCGGGAGGTAAATAAGCCCCAATTTTTTTCAGATAGTCAGTAAATACGATTTCCATCTCCTTCTGAACTCCGGTATTCCGTGGATCAACGTAGGCAAAGAGATGGCTGTCGCTGGAAGCCTCTACCGGATAAATGACCGAGTAGAGCGGCTCGGAAAGATGATGTATGGGATAGTCAATGGAGATCTTCAAACGTAGGTCATAGATGCCGGCATAGTCAACACTCGGTGTTGCACCATATTTCAGCAGCGCCGCTCGAACTGCCTCTGTTGAGAAAACCATTACACTCCCGAAGTCAAAATCATCGCGGACGCTCCCCAATTGGTAACCACTGAGTGGATGCAATGCCCTTCCCTGCCCGCCTTCATCGTAGAAATCAGAAAAAACTATACCAGCCTTCGTTGCCCTTGCGGCAACAACCAGCTTCTCTAATGCTCCGGGCTCGATTGTAATCTGTCTTGCCCCTGTTAAAAAAAGGAGGTACCTGGTTTTCGCTTCGTTGATAATCTGTGAGAGTACTTTCTGCGACTGAAGGGCTCCTCCAGTCAGGATACGACATTTCGGTATTTTGATGTCGATTGTCTCCGGGCATACGATGAGCACTTCCTCAATGAATTCTGATGTGGTGAGGGATAAAAGGGCCTTCTCAAAATGAGGCTCACAATTATACGTCGTGATTATGGTCAGGGGCTTCATTATTCAGATATTGGCACACCCTCTTCCAACATATCCAGGGGGCTTTTTGGCACATTCGCCATGTTCCTCAGTACGTGAGTGTAGATCATTGTAGTTTCCACATTCTTATGCCCCAGGAGGTCCTGTATCTCTCTAATATTAATGCCATTCATCAGCAAATGGGTGGCAAAACTGTGTCTCAAGGTATGTACAGTCGCATGTTTGACAATCCCCGTGCCTTGAAACCCCTTTCGGATTGCAGACTGTATGGCTTTGTCGGTAATATGGTGCCTCCGTATCTTTCCACTCCTGGGATCAATGGAAAGTTGTTGAGCCGGGAAAACATATTGCCAGCCCCACATTTTCCCCGCGTTCGGATATTTTCTGTCCAGTTCATCCGGCAGATACACTTCTCCGTACCCTGCCGCAAGGTCCTTCTCGTGTAATGCTTTTACCTTTTCCAGATGGCTCTTGAGTCCTGCCTTGGCTGCTTCAGGCAGGACTGTAGTCCGATCATTGTCGCCTTTGCCGCTTCTCACATAGAGAAGATTGCCATCAAAGTCTAAGTCTTTTACACGGAGCCGCGCACACTCCATGAGCCTCAACCCTGACCCATAGAGAAGTTGAGCAATCAAAAGACCCTTGCCTGAAAGATGAGATAGCAGCGTTTTTACTTCCTCAACCGAGAGTACAACAGGTAACTTCATGCCACGTTTTGCCTTAACAGTCCCGGAAATATTACACAAATCTTTCTTAAGCACCTCGCGGAAAAGGAATAGGAGGGCATTGAATGCCTGATTCTGAGTTGATGACGACACCTGATGCCTAAGAGCCAGATGACTGAGGAAGTTTTTTACATCATTCCCATCACACTCAACAACATTGATCTTTTTTGTCTCGACGATGTACGCAAAGAACCTTTTCGCCCAATCAAGGTACGTTTGCTCTGTGCTATATGAATAATGCTTCAGTCGTATGCAGCGTTTCATTTCTCGTATAACATCAGCCGACGAAGATAATGCGAGATGATCCGCCTGTCCAAACCGGACTTCTCTGAAGCGTATCCCATCCTTATAGTGATAAAGGTAAAGCTTTATTGCGTCCTGAGCTTGCCTTATCAGCGCGTCGCCGATATTCTCCTTGATCCTTAAATGGTCGAGAAATTTGTGAATTAGGATCTCCATATCCTTGTCCTCTTCCCTATTTGTGAATGTCAGGAACTGGCTGACCCGAAGAGCATAGAAGGGTATGTATTTTTCATCCGTAAGTTTCTTGTCTGCAAGAAAGCCCTGAAATTGAGGCAAAATATCTTTTAATCGTGGATTTGTCAATAATACCATAAAAAACGATCTTCGCTTTTTATGGTATTATGCAGTAATTACGATCAATTTACAAGGTCAACCTTTAATTTTATTATACTTTTTTATTGTCATTTAAATAACATGAGAGTAAAATTCCAAAAAAAAGGAAGTTCGTATATTAATTGTTGGGCTTGAAGAAATGGATCACATATGAATAATTGGCAGACCGAAACTTCCGTTTACGTTCCACGCCTTGAAGCGGCTTCGCGCTATATTGAACTGAAACCGCCATTCCCGCGGAATATACCACCCGCTCCTTTCGATACACCGCCGTCGCTGTTGCAGTCTGTTATATACAGTGCGGTCACTTTCTATGAACTCGATTGGTATAGAACAAAGGAGACAACAGAAGCGATTGTCATACTTTGGCGAGAGGGGTTAATTTCAGCAGCAGCGTCGCTTATACGTCCCGTGTTTGAATTGTGGGGAGCAACTCATTTCATGACCGACGAACTTCGGATATTCCACAAAAACAAGGATATTAATCGACTGGCGCTTGTTGTTATGAGACTCGGCACGGGTGTAAGAAGTGAGGTATTATTACCTTGGGGTACACCCGCCACCGAAAAGCCGATTCATGTGCTCGATACTATTCGGGCGCTGAGTGAAGTCTTCCCAGATGCCATGGCCGTTTACGAAGCCCTGTGTGAATCAACGCATGCCAACCAGCCGCGTTACTTGGAATGGTGGTTTTTGGGAAAAACAGGTGACAATTGGACAAACGAAACTGTACAGACCCGTGGACACGCGCTCATTATCAGGACTATAGATGCATTAGAAAAGACAATAACAGGAATCAAAACAGAGGTTGAAATCGGAATGAAACTATGCGGCGAACTATACTGAGAGCCCAACAAAGCAATCCAGCGGACGTCTTGCAGCCGCCGCTGATTTCGTCGTTAAATATAAAATGAAGGCAAGAATCTAGAGCATGTGGTATTTTTAACAATGAGCCCTTCAGTTTTCAGAGAAAAAGGCTATCGGTTTTACTTCCTTTCGAACGAAGAAAGTCGCATCCATATTCACGTAACATGCGAAAACGGAGAGGCAAAATTCTGGTTGGAACCTATAGTATCTCTGGCGACGTACCACAAACTTAATCCAACAAGACTGGGCGAAATCCAGAACATCATCGAGGAGCATAAAGATGAAATCATCCAGGCATGGAATAAACACTTTGGTAACCGTTGAAAATATAACACCTTTTGGTATTTGGCTCTTTGTCAAAGGAAGGGAGTATTTTCTCAGCTATAAGGATTATCCTTACTTCAGAGAGCAAACACTGAAATCAATTCAGGCTGTTCAACTGCTTCATGGTTACCATCTATACTGGCCGGAATTGGACGTGGACCTGGAAATTGATAATCTCGAAAACCCAGAGAAATATCCTCTGAAATCAAAGCCAATAAGATCTCATTTAACAGGTCAATCCAGCGGATCGCCCAAAAAGCCGGTCTCCCGCTGATTTCTGCGTTGCCTATAAAAAAAATGAACGAGAGTTCTTGACGAAGTGATAGGTTGGTGGTACTATTACAAATGTCATAGGAGGTACAACCAATGCCAAGGACACCAAAAATCATACCAATTTCCGATTTGAGACAAAACGCCAGTGATGTTGTGAAAGGCCTTGTGGCATCGAAAGAACCTGTGTTCATAACCCAGCGGGGGCGGGCGGCTGCAGTTATGGTCAGCATGGAAGCGTATGAAACCTCCCAACATGAGCTTGACATTCTACGTCTACTCGCTTGCGGCGAAAAGGAGATAGAGGCGGGCATTGGCTACGAACTTGACGAGGTATTGAAAGAGGCCGATCGTTTTCTTGAGAGTTCAAAGCCTTGAGAGTACTTTTCACTCCTACAGGCCGCCGCCAGTTCCTTGAAGCAGTTGCTTATATTTACCGGAATAATCCTTCGGCGTCCCTGAGTTTTCGCAATAAGGCAGAGAAGACACTTGCTCGCCTGAAGAAATTTCCAGAATCGGGGAGGCTTATTCCCGATTTCTCAGACCTTCCTTTTCGTGAGGTTATTGTTAGACCATATAGGTTTTTCTATAAAGTCAAAGATGAGATGGTATGGATCATTGCTGTGTGGCACAGCGCACAATTACCTGAGGACCCTGAAAGTGAAGATAGGTAACAAGCCATTGGAGCCGATCGCGCACCGCTCCGGCTTAACTCGTTGTTAGGCATAGCATAGAACACATAAATGCGATAAAATAGACAAATGCAATTTGAATGGGACCCGAGGAAGGCCAAAGAGAATCAGAAGAAACATGGTGTTTCTTTTGATGAAGCTGTCACAGTTTTCTACGACCCGTTTTCAGCCACCTTTGATGATCCTGACCGTTCAGTTGAAGAACAACGTTACATAACAATCGGTTTCTCCTCTAGGCCACGTCTTCTTGTTGTTGCACACACAGAGAGGAGGAAGAATACTCGTATCATAAGCGCCAGACCGGCAACAACCCGTGAAAGGAAAAAACATGAAAAACAAAATAAGTAAGCCATCCGCTGATGATCTTCGTCCCGAATATGATTTTGACTATTCTAAATCAGTAAGAGGCAAATACTATCGTCGGCTTCTTGAAGAGGGGTCGAACGTCATCGTCCTTGATCCTGAAATAGCAAAAGCATTTCGAGATTCTGCCTCAGTTAACGAGGCGCTGAGATCGCTCTTGGAAATCGCTCAATCTACAAAACGCTTAACAAGTCGTTCCACCGGATCGCCCAAAAAACGGGCCTCCCGGTGAACTCCGCGTTATCCTTCAAAAATGACCGGTGTGATCTTTGGTTGCATTATGCAATCTAGTGAGCTATAATGAGTGCATATTGCAACATAGACTTCTGGAGGAACGATCATGGCTACAGCAGTAAGAATATCTGAAGAGCTTGTAGGTGAAGCAAAAAGATTTGGGCGGATTGACCACAGATCTCTGGCCGGCCAAATCGAACATTGGGCTCGCTTGGGCAAATGCGTCGAAGAGAATCCTGACCTGCCGTACTCCCTGATAAAGGAAATCTTGATTGGGCTGGATGAGTTGACTCAGAACGAGAAGACGGAATACAAGTTTGGGTAGTCCGTTATGAAAATCTACCAGTCTGCGTCCTTTGAGAAGAAGGTGAAGAAGATGTCGAAACCCGAAAAGGAAGCTTTGGATCGAGAAGCAAAAAAGATAGCGGAGAATCCGGCTATCGGGGAAGAAAAGAAAGGTGACCTGAGAGGCGTGTTCGTTCATAAGTTCAAGCTTAAAGCAACTCAGTACTTGCTCGCCTATCGAAAGATTGGCAGTGACCTAGAACTGGTTATGCTTGAGCCTCATGAGAATTATTACCAAGACTTGAAGCAGTACTTGAAGAACCGATAATGCAGACAAAAACGGGATAACAACTTGATGGAGCCGCCTTCTTTACAGTCGCGGCTCATCATGGCGTTATGCCCTGGTAAGGAAGATTGACAATTGTATATGATGACGATATACTTTGACTATGATATCTGACATTCTCTCAAAGTGCACTGGTTTTGAATGGGACAAGCATAATTCAGAAAAGATAAAGGCAAAACATAACGTAACGCCAGGTGAATGGGAACAGGTCTTCTTTAATCTTCCGGCTATTGCCGGTGACGATAAAAAGCACTCGGAAACTGAAAACCGTTTCTACGTGCTCGGGCAAACGGATGCAGGCAGGCTATTGTTTCTGGTCTTCACAGTTCGAAAGGAAAAGCTAAGGGTGATATCTGCGAGAGATATGAATAAGAAAGAAAGGAGGGCGTATCATGGCCACGAAGAAGAAGGTTCCTCAGTTCAAGAGTGAAGAGGAAGAAAGAGATTTCTGGCAAACCCACGACTCCACGGAATATGTTGACTGGAAGAAAGCGGAAAGACTTACCCTGGCTAACTTGAAACCATCGGTAAAAACGATTTCTCTGCGCCTTCCAGAGTCCATGCTTGAAGAACTGAAACTGCTGGCAAACAAGCGTGACGTACCCTACCAGTCTCTAGTTAAGGTCTTCCTGTCTGACAGGATTGAGCAGGAACTGTCGGTTAAAGGGCATAACAAATCGTTGCACCGGATCGCTGATAAATCCCGCTCCCGGTGAATTTTGTGTTAGGCAGTGACCGAATCTATTCACATCCATAAGGAGGTTTACTACATTGGATACTCCACGGATTTTCAACATCACCGAAAGTGCTCACCGTATCCATGACCCGTTCACACCTGAAAAGCTCGCCACTCTCGGCGCGGCGCTGCGTCTGGAAAGGGGGACCCGAGTGCTCGACCTCGGCAGCGGTTCGGGGGAGATGCTGTGCACCTGGGCACGCGATTACGGAGTCATCGGCACCGGCATCGATATGAGCCGGTTGTTCACCGAGCAAGCGAAACTCCGCGCTGAAAAACTCGGTGTCGCCGATCAAGTCAAGTTCATTCATGGCGATGCTGCCGGCTTCGTCTCTGACGAGAAGGCTGGTGTAGCAGCCTGTCTCGGCGCTACGTGGATCGGCGGGGGCGTCAGCGGAACTATCGAGCTTCTGGCGCAGAGCCTCCGCCCGGGAGGGATCATCCTCATCGGAGAGCCATACTGGCGGCAGTTACCGCCGACGGTAGATGTCGCCAGGGGGTGTCTTGCCGGCTCCATCTCCGACTTTCTCCTGCTTCCGGAACTTCTCGCGTCTTTCGGCCGCCTCGGCTACGACGTCGTGGAAATGGTTTTGGCAGACCAAGACAGCTGGGACAGATACGAGGCGGCCAAGTGGCTCACCATGCGCCGATGGCTTGAAGCCAATCCCGACGACGAGTTCGCGAAAGATGTTCGAGCCAAACTAACCTCGGAACCCGAGCGCTACGCCGCTTACACGCGTGAATACCTGGGCTGGGGCGTGTTCGCGCTGATGACGCGGTGATGTGGGGATTACAGGGCGACTCAGAAAGTGGGGAAAATCCAATCATGCCTAACAACTCATTCAAGCCGATGCCGCTTCACGACGCGGTTTAATTCAGGCGTTATGCCTTTAAAATGATTGACAGATGCATAAAGCTCCGCTATTCTATAAAGGGAATACAATGGGCACACCTTTATGAAATATTATGATTGGACTGATGAAAAGAATGAACTGCTCAAGAAGCTACGTGGAGTGTCATTTGAGCAAGTCGTATTGGCGATTGTTTCCGGTGATCTGATTGACCGCGTGAAACACCCGAACCCTGAAAAATACCCCAATCAGCGGGTGTTCTTGGTGAAGATTGAAGACTACATTTATTCGGTACCATATATCGAAGATGATGAGAAAATGTTTTTGAAAACCATAATACCAAACAGGAAGGCAACAAAGAAGTATCTGGGAGGCAAAAAATGAGAAAAGTGCAATACATCGATAAAGAAGAAATGGAATTGGCGAAATCGCTTGAGGTCGAAGAATGGGCCTCTGATCTCACCAAGAAAGAGAAGAAACGGTATCAGGAATATGCACGCAGCAGCCTGACAAAACAGAAGAGGATTAACATCCGAATGACCGAGCGAGACCTAAAAAAAATCCAGGCAAAGGCGATTGAGGAAGGTCTCCCCTACCAATCCCTGATCTCTATGCTGATTCACAAATATAACGAAGGGAAAGTATCCGTTCAAGAGTGGCATAACCAAGGCACGCAGCGGCTCGTCGATAAATCTGGCTCCCGGTGAACCCCGACATTATGCCTTGAGACAATATTGACTGTTACATTTAATGTACGCTATAATGTACATTATTTATGTGAGGTGCTTTATGAAAAGAGTTAGAGTCAATGAAGACATCAGACCAATGTCGGAGTTTCGCACCGGCATAGCCTCCTTCCTTAAGCAGATACACGACACTAAGCGCCCGCTGATTATCACCCAGCATGGCAAGGGGGTAGCTGTCCTACTCGATGCAGGCGAATACGAAGCTATGCAAGAGAGAATCGAATTGCTTCAAGACATACAGACTTCCATTGGGCAGATAGAAGCCGGTCAGGGAATTGACCATGACCATGCGAAGACCGCCGTATTGAAGCGGATCAGAAAATGAAAATAGTCTGGTCTCCCGTTGCAGTGGATAGAGTCTCGGAGATAGCGATATACATAGCTCAGGATAATCCGGTTGCCGCAGAAGGCTGGATAGAAACGGTTTTCCAAAAAATAGAAGAAC
>Ga0351958_1153_pt1 | contig 19983 bp, 16 predicted proteins | sample TotcelT113001L15_FD_206843 | JGI IMG/M metagenome (GOLD analysis project Ga0351958, IMG submission 206843) | Enriched cells from coal bed in the Powder River Basin, Montana, United States - Total cells T11 rep3 HSBNCT.T11.300.1.L15 ...
AATATGTTTATCAGAGACAAACAATTCATCAACTATCAGAGAAGCACAACAGAAGCAAAGACTGGATAAGGGAACGCATAAACAATGCGACAGCCAGAAAACATCCGTGCACCCCTCAGCCTATCGTCGGTATCGCCGATGTCACCTTTTTCACAAGGAGTTTCGGGATCTTAGTCATACGAGCGCCACACCTGAAGAAAAACCTCTATATCCAGGAAGTCCAGAGCGAATCCATTGATGCATACAGGCAGGGAAGGATTGCATTGGAGAAAAAGGGGTACACCGTGCAAGCAATCGTCCTTGATGGAAGGCCTGGGGTACGACAACTCTTTGCCGATATACCTGTTCAGATGTGCCACTTCCACCAGAAACAGATCATCACCCGCTATCTTACGAACAACCCTAAACTAGAGGCAGGCATTGAGCTAAAAAAACTCACTGCAACCCTTTGTGAAAAGAATGAGAGCGATTTTACCACTATCCTTGATGTCTGGTACGTCACATGGTCTTCCTTCCTCAAGGAAAGAACAACAGACTCTGCAACAGGAAGATGGCACTATACTCATAAACGACTTCGCTCCGCCTACCGGAGCTTAAGACTGAACCTGCCCTTCCTGTTTACCTATCAGAAGTACCCTGAACTCAATATCCCGAATACTACCAATGCCCTTGACGGGTGTTTTGCCTACCTTAAGGAATTGTTGAGGGTACATCGAGGGTCAACAAGAAGCCTCAAAAACAAGATCATTGAGGAGGTATTGGGGAGATAAAAAAGCCCTTAAAAACCTTATTAAGCCAAGACTGACATGTGCATCAGAAATGTTTAGGATACAAGGTAACCTAGACAGGTATGGCTTAACTGTTATCATCAAGTAATTGTTTGTAAATGACAGAGTATTTAGTTTTTCACTGAAACACGCTATGCTGCACCTTTGACAATTATCCAACTTAAGCTTGGTAATCATCACGATATAAAGCATCTGACTTTTCATTCAAACGGTCAGGAGTTTTTTCCGGATGGGGCCATGTCCTGTTTAACCGGACACAATCCTGTAACTCAAGACAATGCTCCTCTTTGAACAATTCAATCAGTGTTGTTAACCCATTGATATCTTTGACCCTCTCAGCATTACACCGTGTGGCCCGATTCTTGATTACGCATCACGGTATACGGGACACATTTTCGACAGGAGGTTACTATGGTAAAAGAGCATTCTATGCTTGACAATGCCGGAGAGTCAGGAGAAGCGAAAGAGGATGATCACTCGCCGGCCAGGCATGATACCTTGAAGGCATACATCGCAGGGGTGACAAAATACCCCGTGCTTTCCCGGGAAGAGGAGCAGGAGGTTACGCGAGCCATTTACAAATATAAGGATCTTGATGCCGTTGAAAAACTCACTGTGTCCAATCTTCGGCTGGTGGTCAAGATCGCCATGGGCTATTATAATACCTACCTCAATATCCTCGACCTTATCCAGGAGGGCAATGTAGGACTACTTCATGCCGTAAAGAAGTACAATCCCTATAAGGGAACAAAATTTTCAACCTATGCGCAATTCTGGATACGGGCCTATATATTGAAATACTTGATGGATTCCTGGAGTCTGGTAAAAGTTGGGACGACCCAGAGCCAGAGAAAACTCTTTTTCCGGTTGAATAAGGAAAAACAGAGGCTTGAAAGCCTTGGCCTTTATCCTGCCCCGAAGCTTCTTGCGAGCACCCTGCAGGTGAAGGAGGAGGAAGTGGTGGAGATGCAGACGCGGCTCACGTGTAACGATGTATATCTGGAAGCCCCTCTGTCCGATGAGGGAACGGACACCATGATGGACGTGCTCAGCACTGATGATGATGTTGAGGATATAGTCAGCGAAAAAGACACGCAGTATGTATTAAAGGAGAGAATCAAGGCATTCAAGACCACCCTGAATGAGAAGGAGGCCTGCATACTTGATCATCGTCTTATGGCAGAAGAACCCAGAACCCTCGAGGAGATCGGGACACGGTTTCATATATCCCGGGAGCGTGTGAGGCAGATAGAGCAGAGGATTCTGAAAAAAGCCAGAGCGAGTTTCAATGGGGATTTGGCAAAGTTAGACATATGGCCGGCATGTGATATGAACAAAAAAGACAAAGAAGAGAGGTCAAGGTTAACATCGAGTAACAGATTTGGCGACAAAAGCCGCAGTTCTCCCGGAAGGCGATCACCTGACGTCTATCGTGGAAGAGCTGAGGTAGTTCAAATATGAACATTATGAGATAGCTGCTTACCTATCAAAAAGGAGATTGAATGACCCTGATTCTGAAAAATCGTCTAGGGTTATGAAAGCGATGCTGCGGTACCTGGGAACTGTCGCTACCATGCAGCAACGAGGAAGGCCAAATAGAACAATTTCGATCCTGACTTCTCAGCGCACAAAGTTTTTGAGGCCTTACTTTTGGGCGGCTCCATCGTAAATAGAGGAGCTGCACTCCAACTGATAGGGAGGACAAATTATGAATCCTGTCGTTCACTTTGAAATGCCGTATGAAAATCGGGAGCGAATGGCGAAATTTTATGAGTCAATATTCGGCATCTGGATGGCCACATCTGGGAGGTTATCTATATGGAGCCAAGCGCCGAACCGGGGCTAAGAATGCAATGTGATTCGTCCTGTAAAACGAGACAATGGTGCGATTGAAGCAGACCGCTTTTGAATTTCGGAAAACCATATTTTCAAGCAAGCTCCTTGTAACATAACGTAATAGCTACAGATATTTACGAATCTTGTTATGGTGTATTTGATGGCACAGGATTTGTAAAGCATTAGCCAGTGCAGCATCTGTCATGCGCAGCTTGACCATCTCTGAAGGAGGCAATGACATGAAAAGATTACTTTTTGGAGCAATGCTTTTGGCGTTGGTAGTTGCAGTTCCTATGCCTGCCACAGCACAGGTAGGCATAAGCTTCAGCATCGGTCTGCCGCCGCCCGTCCCATTCGTGGAACCGCCGGCCGTGGTAGTGTTGCCTGATACGGACGATGTGTACGTTGTCCCTGAGATTGACATAGACCTCTTTTTCTGGAATGGCTGGTGGTGGCGTCCGTGGGGCGGTCGATGGTATCGCTCACGGTATTATGACCGTGGCTGGGGCTATTACCGTAATGTCCCAAGATTTTATTTTGATATAGATCCAGGGTGGAGAGTGCACTACAGAGATCGTCATTGGTACGGGAACCCGTGGTACTATGAACGCATTGATCACCGACGGCTTCAACGGAACTGGCAGCGGTGGCGAAGCAATCGACATTGGCAAAGGGAACAGACCTGGGGTGTTCAGAACTACCGACCTCGGCCACAGGCACAGAGGCAGGAACTGAGACAACAGAGGCAACGCGAATACCAACAGAGATCCGAAGTTCAACAATATCAACGAGAGAGACAACGGCAACAAAGGAGACAACCTCAGCCACAGGTCCAACAGCCAAGACAACGGCCTCAAGAGAGGGTTCGGGAGCCGCAGAGACAAGAGCAACGACCTCGGGTTGAACAACCAACAAGAGAACCGCGAGTTGAGCAACAAAGACAGGAAGCTCAGGAGAGAGTTCAACGGCCTCAAAGACAGGAACGGCCTAAGGTTGAACAACCGCGGAGGGAAACTCAGTCCCAGGGAAAACCTGAACGTGGGAAGCCAGAAAAACAGGATAGAAAGGCCGATGACAAAAGATAACCAAAAGCATTACGCTAATTTTCTTGCCCATATGGATGATGTTTAAAGTATGCGTAATGGCAGTGTTTAAAAAGTAGCAGAAATTTGGGGAAACGTTGAAAGATCAACAACACAGACAAGGAGGGACCAGGCCATGAGAAAAAATCACTTAATATTGGCAGTAGCGTTTCTCACCTGCTGGGCAAGCTGCGGTTTTTCCGAAGATGAACCAGTGATAGAAAACGTCACACAGGCAGCCACCTTCCCGACGAAGGCGTTTGGCTCCGTTGCGGCTATCGGCGACAGCATAACCTCGGCGTTTAATGCGGCACACTCCGAGTTTGAGTCCTGCGAGTTCAAGGACACCCCCGAGTATAGTTTTTCAACAAACAAAAGCACAAATACGACTGTCAGCATCGCGGAACGGGCCATCGCTTTCAAGGGCAGCGGGGTGGTCACCGCAAACTTCGGTTCCGACGGAGCCCGGATGTCTTCCGGGGATGACCAAGCGCTGGAAGCGAAGGCCTGGTTGTTGAATCAGGCATCACCACGTCTGATAACAGTCTTTCTGGGTCACAATGACATCTGCAGGGGCGAAAGAGACAAATTCCCGGGTATATGTTCGAGCCTCAATCGGGACCCGAACAACTACTGCCGGACTTCGCCCTTTGCCTATGAACAGCAAATGCGCCAGATGATGGATGTGCTCGTCACAATCCCGGACACCCAAATTGCCATCATCCATCCGATCCGGGTATCACAGCTCTGCAACTTCAAGGAGCAAAAGGTCATAGATGAATGGTACCTTACACGGAGGTGCGGGGATCTGTGGGATATGTCCGGCCTCTTGCCTGCCACCTTCGAACAGGATGGCGTCTGCCCCTCTCTAACGGACTGCACAGTAGATCGCGTTGCCGACGCCTACACAACCTGGGTCGCCTATCGGGACATCAGCAATAGAGTCGTCGATGAGTACAACCAGGTGGTCGCAGGCGGGACCATTCCCTCCAACTTGGAGTTTAGTACGGGCGGAGTGGTCAGAGAAAGCGGCGTCTATATCCAAACGACTGATGTAATAGGCAGTTCCAAGTTCAGGTACAGGGATGCGTCCGGCAACGTGCAGTTGAGTGTATGCGAGTGCTTCCATCCCAGCAAGTACGGCCAGAACACACTGGCTAGTTCTGTCTGGGACGGCGTCGCCTGCAGCGCCGCGACACCGTGCTGCAACGATTCCGTCGAGGGCGACTCTGATTACAACAAAGGCCTATGTGTTAATACCACCACCAGCGGCTGGATGGGAGGGCCGTGGGCAGCCCTTGAGGAAGATAAAACCCTCACGGTGGATAAAGCAGGCTCTGGGACAGGTGGTGTTACCAGCGCCACGGGTGACATCGACTGCGGCACTGATTGCACCGAAACCTACAGTCATGGCACCGTCGTTACCCTCACCGCATCGGCAGACATAGGTTCCGTGTTTCGAGGATGGAGCGGAGGTGGGTGTTCGGGAACGGACCCTGAATGCATCCTTACTTTGATTGGCAACACCACGGTGACAACCACGTTCTCCGTTGCCCCCCAACTATCGGTGAACGAGGGCACGATCGGCACCCAGGTCACCATCACAGGCTCGGACTTCGGCGCCAAGAAAGGAAAGGTCCTCATACAGAAGATTGCGGCAAAGATTGCGAAAGAAGGGTGGACCCCTGACTCCATCATCTGCACCCTGACGAGGAGGGTACCTCCTGCAGGAACCCATGATGTATCGATCAGACCATACAGAGCGGATGACATTCCCCTCTCCAGTGCCTTCACCATCAAGCCTCCGGAGATAGATTCCCTTGACTTCTACGCCGGTGCAGCCAGAGACCCAATTACCATAACCGGTACTTTCTTCGGCACCAGGAAGGGGAAGGTATACCTTGAGTATGAGAAGAATGGGAAGCTAAAGAGGAAGGCCTGCAGAATAACATCCTGGGGTATGGATAGCATCACCTTTCTGGTACCAAAGACATCAAAAAGATTCCCTCCTGGAACCTATCCGTTGAAGGTCATAAACAAAGTGGGGATTGCAGGGGCTCCATCAGATTTCACCATAAACTGATAGCAGGAAAGACGCAATATAAAGAGTTAAATTGAGGCAGGGTCAGAAATGGCTCTGCCATATTTTAAAACTGATGCTCATACAAAGCTTATAGGTGCAGTCAACAAACATAATCCAAAGAATAACACCAATTTGCAACCAATAATCAATTATTGCATCGGGAAAACTGCTTCCTTTAGGAAATATGTGAGAACGCTTGGGGTAACCCGACAACGAGTCATGCACCCTGGATTATTGTCTATGCTTAGTACGCACACAATTTCAGCAAAGATTCAAATCCGAAAGGGGGCTGGATTTATTCCCGCCCCCTTATTGTTTATCGTATTGCTATAAGCTTCCAGCTATGAGCTTCACTACGCCGTCAGGCATATCTCAACCGCTTCGTCCATCCTCTCGATGAACTTGAACTCCATGTTTTCCTTGATGCTCTCCGGTACCTCTTCGAGGTCCTTTTCGTTGAGCTTGGGCAGAATAACGGCCTTGATCCCTGCCCTCTTTGCCGCAAGAACCTTCTCCTTGATGCCGCCAACGGGCAGTACAAGGCCACGCAACGTAATCTCCCCGGTCATTGCCACATCATTCCGCACATGCCGGTCGGTTAAGAGAGACACCAGGGAGACAAGCATGGTAACGCCTGCAGAAGGTCCGTCCTTGGGGATAGCCCCTTGCGGTACGTGGACATGGAGGTCGTTCTTTTCAAAAAAGTCCTCTGTAATCCCAAAATCACCAGCCTTACCACGGATATAACTCAAGGCAGCCTGGGCAGATTCTTTCATAACATCGCCAAGCTGACCGGTGAGGGTAAGATTCCCCTTCCCTCTCATCTTGGTTGATTCAATAAAGAGTATATCTCCACCCGTTGGTGTCCAGGCCAGGCCTGTTGCTACACCTGAATATTTCACCCTCTCCGCGACTTCAGAGAAAAACTTTATGGGGCCCAGGTAACCGTGGATGCTGTCTGCTGTGATGACCTTTTTGTCAGTCATACCCTCTGCCACGTCTCTGGCTACCGCCCTGCAGATCGTTGCAATTTCCCTCTCAAGGTTTCGTACTCCGGATTCTCTTGTGTGTGACTTGATGACAACCTTTAATGCATCATCCTGAAATTCAATGAGATCCTCATTCAATCCATGTTCATTTCGTTCCTTCGGGATAAGGAACTGCTTCGCAATCATAAGCTTTTCTTCCTCGGTATATCCGGGAAGCTCCAGTACCTCCATCCTGTCCTTTAATGCCGGCGGGACAGGGTCAAGCATATTGGCCGTCGCTATAAACATCACCTTTGACAGGTCAAAAGGCACTTCCAGATAGTGGTCACTGAAAGAAAAGTTCTGTTCGGGGTCGAGCACCTCAAGGAGCGCGCTCGACGGGTCTCCCCTGAAATCCATACCAATCTTATCCACTTCATCAAGCATAAACACAGGATTGTTCGATCCTGCCTTCTTCACACCCTGGATAATCCGTCCCGGCAAAGCACCGACATAGGTTCTTCTGTGGCCCCTGATTTCGGCCTCGTCCCGTATGCCACCCAGGGAAATGCGCATGAATTTTCTGCCCAGGGCGCGCGCAATCGACTTCCCGAGAGATGTCTTCCCCACGCCAGGAGGGCCGACAAAACAGAGTATGGGGCCCTTCATATCTGATTTCAGTTTTCTTACTGCAAGATACTCAAGTATTCTTTTCTTCACCTTTGTGAGGTCATAGTGGTCTTCATCGAGAATTCTGCTCGCATCCTTTATGTTCAGGTTGTCTTCAGTTGCCTGTGACCAGGGAATTTCCGTGAGCCAGTCAAGGTATGTCCTTGACACAGTATATTCAGCCGACATGTTGCTCATCTTTGAGAGCCGGTCAAGTTCCTTCTCTGCAATCTTTTGGACGTCAGGCGGCATCCTCGCCTCGAGGATCTTCTTCCGAATTTCGTCCATCTCGGACATCTTGTCGTCTGTTTCGCCAAGCTCCTTCTGGATGGCCTTGAGCTGTTCCCGTAAATAGTATTCTCTCTGGGTCTTGTCAATCCCTTCCTTCACATGGGACTGGATTCGGCTGCTCAATTCGAGCGTCTCCACTTCCCTGTTCAGAAGTATGGTTACTTTTTTAAGTCTCTCTTTCAGGTCGATCTTTTCGAGGATCTCCTGCTTCTCTGCGACGCCGATGTTAATTGTCGACCCAATGAGATCGACGAGGTTCCCGGGGTTCTCCATCTGGCTTGCGATTTGCGAAAGCTCCGATGAGAGATAGGGCGCCATTTCAACCGCTTTTTTGTATAGGTTTTTGAGGTTGATATACATGGCATCAATCTCGATATCTTTCTGTTACTCTTCAAAGATAGGCAGGATTTTAGCTCGAAGGTGAGGCTCTGTGCTGGTGAACTCCACCAGCTTGAACCTGCAAATCCCCTGCACCACGATCCTTTGACTTCCGTCGACCATCTTCACCATCTTCATGATGGTCGCTATTGTTCCAATCATATACAGGTCATCTATCCCTGGATCCTCTATGTCGGGATTTTTCTGGGTAATAATCCCGATCATTTTGTCGCCGGCGTTCGCTTCGTCCACAAGTCTAATTGAACGATCACGTCCTACGATCAGTGGCATGACCAGATCAGGGTAGGCAACCGTCCCGCGCAATGGGAGTATGGGCAGTTCAGCCGGTATAAAAACTTTATCTTTTATGCTTTTGTCATTCCTAAAACCAATTACCATTCATTCCCCCTATTTCTTTACGTCTTCGAATTCTGCGTCAACTACATCATCGTCCTTTTTGCCGCTACCGGGCCCGCCTTGTGCCTGGGCTCCTTCTGGCCCAGGTCCTTTCGATGTAGTTTCGGAGGTCTTCTTGTAGAGTGTCTCTGCAAGCTTATGAGAAGCTTTTGTCAGCTCATCAACTGCACTTTTAATCTTATCAGGATCTCCGGTCTTGACAGTTTCCTTTGCCCTGGAGAGAACTTCCTCCATAGACCTAATATCGTCCGCTGACAATTTATCTTTACTTTCACCGAGTGTTTTTTCCGTTGTATAAATCATATTGTCGAGTTGATTTTTCACCTCAATTTCCTGCTTTCTCTTCCTGTCTTCCTCCGAGTGGGTTTCGGCGTCATTCACCATTTTTTTGATCTCATCCTCGCTTAAACCCGTTGAGGCGGTAATCGTAATGTTCTGTTCCTTTCCTGTAGCGAGGTCTTTTGCTGAAACGTGGAGAATGCCGTTGGCATCTATGTCAAACGTAACCTCTATTTGCGGTATGCCTCTTGGCGCTTGTGGTATGCCGACGAGGTGAAACTTTCCGAGGGTTCTGCTGTCTCGCGCCATCTCGCGCTCGCCCTGAAGTACATGGATTTCAACGCTCGTCTGGCTATCTTCTGCTGTCGTAAAAACCTGGCTCTTTTTTGTTGGTATCGTGGTATTTCTTTCTATAATTTTTGTCATTACACCACCCAAGGTCTCAATGCCGAGTGAAAGAGGTGTGACATCGAGCAACAACACATCCGTGACCTCGCCTGCAAGAACACCTGCCTGCACTGCTGCTCCAAGGGCAACAACCTCATCAGGGTTCACGCCCCTATGCGGTTCTTTACCAAAGAAGTTCTTGACAATTTCCTGTACCTTGGGAATCCTTGTTGAGCCACCGACAAGAACAACCTCATCAATCTTACCCGTGCTCAGCTTTGCATCTTCCAATGCCCTTTTGCATGGCTCAACGGTTCTTTGCATGAGGTCGTCAGAAAGCTTTTCAAGCTCTGCCCTTCTCAGTTTTAGATTAAGGTGCTTGGGGCCCGATGCGTCAGCCGTGATAAATGGCAGGTTGATCTCGGTCTCGATCGCCGTTGAAAGCTCAATCTTTGCCCTTTCACCAGCTTCTTTTAACCTCTGAAGTGCCATCTTGTCCTGGGCAAGGTCAATTCCCTGGTCCTTCTTAAACTCAGCGACTATCCATTCAATGACCCTCTGGTCAATATCATCACCACCCAAATGAGTGTCTCCGTTTGTCGATTTAACTTCCACTACGTTGTCACCCACTTCGAGGATTGAAATATCAAAGGTGCCACCACCGAAGTCGTAAACTGCTATAGTCTCGTCCTTCTTCTTATCAAGTCCATAGGCAAGGGCTGAAGCTGTCGGCTCATTGATGATACGGAGCACGTTCAAGCCTGCGATCCTTCCCGCATCTTTTGTTGCCTGCCTCTGGGAATCATTAAAGTAAGCCGGTACCGTTATGACGGCATCTTCTATGGTCTGTCCCAGATAAGCCTCTGCTGACTTTTTCAGTTTCTGGAGTACAAAGGCCGAAATCTCTTGCGGGGTATATTGCTTACCTCTTAGCTCTACGCGAGCCAAACCCTCAGAATCACTGACAACTTTGTACGGAACGGTTCTAATTTCGCTCTGTACCTCGTTATACCGCCTACCCATGAATCTCTTTATTGAAAAGACTGTGTTTTCCGGGTTCGTGATTGCCTGCCTCTTGGCTGTTTGCCCGACAAGTATTTCCCCGTCTTTTGTAAAAGCAACAACGCTTGGCGTAAGCCTGTTGCCCTCTTCGTTAATGATTACCTTCGGTTCGCCTCCTTCCATTATAGCCACAACGGAATTGGTTGTACCAAGGTCTATACCTATCACTTTTTTTGCCATATCTATTTCCTCCTGATTAAATTTAGCTTACTTATAGTGAGGTGCTTAAAAAACATACGTAATATAATGTTCAAGGGTATTCTTGTCAATATGGCGACACTAGGAAAAATGGCTCTGTAGCTCAGATTTTCCCCTTATTCCTATGGACTTATAGCCCTTCTATTTTGTATACGTTTTATTTAGCAAGAAACTTGCCAGAGATAAAGGAACCCATGAAGAACAGAAAATTAAGAATGACGATTGTGGCGCCTGTGGGAAGGTCTAACACCAGGGAGAGAAATATTCCCAAAATAACGGATACAACGCCGCTTACTGAGGCAATGATGATGGTCATTTTGAAGCCCCTAGCAATCTGCAGAGCTGTTACGGGGGGCAGTATGAGAAGAGAAGATATGAGCATAATCCCTACCACCCGCATGGCGAGGACCACTGTCAGCGATGTTAACAGGACGAGGATTCCGTTAATGGTCTTTGTTTTTATCCCACTTGCCCTTGCAGACTCCTCATCGAAGGTAATTGAGAGAAGTTCGTGGTAGTAAAACCAGATGACGAAAATTAAGACAAGGGAAAGGAGAATTGAAGAAATAACCTCCGCGGTGCTGATAGCCAATATATTCCCAAAAAGATAGCTGAAAAGATCAATGTTGAAACCACCCGCAGCACTTGCCAAAAGAATACCGCACGCAATACCAAGGGAAGAAACGATGCCAATTGCTGCATCACCAAAGAGACGTGCCTTTTCAACAAGCTTGAGAATACCTAGCGAGCTGATCATAACAATGGGAATTGCAACATACATAGGATACACCCCCAGGAATAAACCAACCGCAACCCCACCGAAGGTAACATGGGCCAAGCCATCACCGATCAGCGAAAATCGCCTTAACACAAGAAACGTCCCGAGGGTTGCGCAAAGAATGGCAATGAAGGAGCCTGCCATAAGCGCCCTTTGTATGAAACCGTGACTTAATAAGCTAATAATATCCATTGATTGGTCTTGTCTTCCTATTGCCTATTGCCCATCGCCTATTCCCTATCATGCCGATGGCATATGACGTGCTGGGAGTATTCACCAAAATAACTTGCCATTTCACTCGATGCACAGAAATCATCAAAACCACCATAAAAAACAACCTGTTTGTCCAGGTAAAGCAGCCTCGAGGCATACTTGCCTATAGTTCCGATGTCGTGGGTGATGATAATCAAGGTAACGTTTTTCTTCTCGTTGAGATCTCTCAGGGTACCGAAGAATTTCTCCCGCGCCTCCGGATCAAGGGCCGTAGTCGGCTCATCAAGTATGAGCAACTCCGGCTCATTCACAAGTGCCCGTGCGATGAGAACCCGCTGTTGTTGCCCACCTGAAAGCTCACCGATCAATTTGTTTTTAATATCAAGAATATCCATAAGCCCCAAGGCGTTATTAATAGCCTTTTCATCACTTTTCGTGATGCGCCGAGGGTAGCTTTTCGATGAGAGCAGGCCAAGCCCAACGATTTCTCTCGCTGTAGCTGGAAAATGGGGATTAAATGAATTGATCCTCTGTGAAAGGTAACCAACCTTGTGCCAATCGATGAAATCGGTCATGATGCCTCCAAAGAGCTCAATGGTCCCCTTACTTGGCGGCAGAAGGCCGAGGATTAGCTTGATCATGGTTGACTTTCCTGAGCCATTTGGTCCAACAATACCAAGATAATCTCCTGCCTGTAGGCGGAACGATATGTTCGTCAGTATTTCCGTAGAGTTATACTGGAAAAAAAGCTCATGCACTGATAGTACATCTATTGTTGACATTCAAGCCCAGCCTTCAGATTTTTCAGATTTTCTTCCATGATGGCCACAAAAGAGATGCCTCTTTCGAAATCTTCCTTTGAGATATTGTGAGCACCATGGAGTTTCAGGAGCTGAACTCCGGTTTCTCTCGCCAGAACATTTGCTAACCTGGGCGCTATAAGCTCTTCATAATAGATATACTGAATATTGTTTTTTTGAATCTTCTTTTTCATGGATATAATCCGTTGCGGTGATGGCTCGGAATCAGGAGAGCCGTGGTAGGCTGAAATATACTGGAGATTGTATCGTTTTGCAAGATAGTTGAATGCAAAGTGACCACCATGGATAAAAAGATTTTTCTTACAGTTAAGGAAGTCTTTTTTATACTGCATGTCGAGGTCAACAAGCTTCATTATGTAAGCATCTGAATTTTTCTTGTAAAAATCTTTGTTAGCTGGATCTCTGGCGGCCAGGGCTTCCAGGATGTTGGTCACCATTTTCTGGGCATTGCCGAGGTCAAGCCATATGTGAGGATCGAACTTTCCATGGTTGTTATGACCAAGATCGTTATGCTTCTTGCCGTCCCCCTGACTATGACGACGCCCACTTTCACCTTCTACAAGGGCTATACCCTTGCTCGCATCAACCACAAGGATTTTTTTGTTGTCGATCCCTTTCAAAAGATTATCCGCCCAGGGCTCCATGAATTTCCCGGTAAAAATGAAAAGATCTGCCGTGTTCACCTTCAGCAAATCTCCTGCCTTTGGCTCAAAGCTGTGGGCCTCTACGCCGGGTGGCAGCAGAAGCGTAACCGATGCTTTGGCACCGACAATATTTTTTGTGAAATCATAGAGAGGAAAGAGCGTTGTCACCACGGTGAGCTGTTTTGTCTTACCCGCCTGTTGCTCCTGGCGCTGGCACGCGATACTGGCAACGCAAAGGAACAGGATACAGATTATGCATAGGCTTTTTGCCTTCATTTAAGCCCCCTATGAAGCAAGGGAGTTTGCACGAGTGCACTCCCGGCACAGTCCATAGACTTGAAAGAGGTGGGAAATCACTTTTCCCTTCAAGGCGTCTTCAACTTCCTTAATAATTTGTTCTTCACCGCAGAATTCAAGATCCTGGACCTTGCGGCATGATATGCAAACAAAGTGGTGATGGTGATCAGTATTCTTACAAAAATAATAATAAAGCTTACGGTTGGGGTGAATAATCTTGATGATCAAACCGCCCTGTGACAGGTCTTCTAAGTTTCGATATACGGTGGGCAACCCTATCTGCTTAAACCGATCCTGCATTGCGTTCCATACTTCCTCCGCACTCAGATACCTGAGTTCGCTGGCCAGGATGTCGATAATTGCTAGCCTCTTGGGGGTTATTTTCAAGCCAATGTTTTTAAGCGATGATCGTGTGTCCAAAGTTAGTAACCACCTTTTACAAATAGAATATATTTTCAATTATTTAAAATAAATTATATTCCTATACTGATACCCCGTCAAGGGTAATACATAATATTTCCTTGTGATAAATACTCACCCCTATTGACTCTATGCAGGATTTTCAAAATAATTTAGCAATAAATAGAAATTATTTTCATTTAAATAAACTATCATGCTGTGCTAAATTATTTCCTATGATCGTCTCTCGGCATAACAAATTTCCATTTCGAGGGCAAACAAGTTCGGCTGGGAGACTGCTTTGTCTTCTCTATCTTTCGCTCATAGCCCTCATGCTCTGCTTTTCCTTCGTGTCAGGGATACATCATCATGAAGATCATATTATCCATAAAGATTGTGCATTCTGCGTCGCCGCGAGACTTCTCGGTGATTGCTCAAGTGGTCAGGTTGATTCGTCTTTCCAAGCGTCAACCCTCTCGGTTTTATTCATTTGCCCTGCTGTATTGCTTTACTTCAGCCCACCTTTTTTCTCCAATCCTTTTTACAGGGGTCCTCCAGTTTAAAAGTTTTCTGTAAAGATTCAAAACAAAATAAATCCTGAGAAGATAGGTTTTCATCCGACTACTGATGGACACTCTGGAGGAGATTATGAAGCAAAACATTGTATTTATCTTTCTTATCTGCCTTCTTACGCTCCCTTACCAGGCGGCAGGAAGCGACATCGAATCAAGAATAAAAACATTAGAAGAAACCCTGAACAAACAACAAAAGATCATCGAAGACCAGCAGAAATTCATTCGAGAGATGAAGGAGGAGCTGCGAACCTTCAAAGATCTCAATGAACCCAAGCCGTTGAAGAAAGCCGAATCTTTGAAAGAGGCCGAGGTAACGCAGCTAAAGTCATCAGGCCTTACCGGCTTGTTTGGCGGGTCAATCCTTACCAACCCATACATTTCACTTGTTTTCAATGGCTTCTACTATTCATCGAGCATCTCTGAGCGGGAACTGGAAAACAGGGGGATACCGGGCTATTCAATCCTTGGTTTCGAACCCAAGAAGGGTTTTAACTTAGAATCAGCGGAGTTGTTTCTCTTTGCGCCGGTAGATCCTTACTTTAACCTCTATGCCACAATCCCCGTCACCAGCGACGGCGCTGAGCTTGAAGAAGCATATTTTGTGACGACCGCACTTCCGGGAGGGCTCCAGCTGAAAGGCGGGCAATTCAAAAGCAATTTCAGTAGATATAATGCTCAACATCCCCATGCCTGGGACTTCGCCAATCCGCCCCTTTCCTACCGCGCCTTTCTCGGGCAGGAGGGACTTATAGAGAAAGGTTTGCAGTTGACATACTTGCCAGCGTTGCCGATCTACACGCTCCTCGGCTTTGAAGCCTTTCAGGGTGAAAACGAGATACTGTTTAATCCGAACGCAAAGAACGGACCATACGCATACACCGCCTATGTCAAATCATCGTTTGATATTGGCGATGCGTCCACACTCCTTCTTGGTCCATACGCTGTATGGGGAAAAACCCGCTCTGAAACAGTGGCCGAGGACTCCTTCTTTCGCGGTGACTCCCAACTCTATGGATTCGAAGCCATTTATAAGTGGAAGCCAACAAACAAGCAAAGCCTCTCATTCATGGGGGAATACATGCTTCGCAATCAGAAAGGACAGCTTTCAGATTTAAGTCTGACTTCATCTGCGAACCTTAAAAGGGTTCAGGATGGATTCTATGTACAGGGGTTATATCAATATGAACGGTGGCGTCTCGGTGCCCGCTATGACTTGCTCGATCTGTTCAAAGACACTTACCGCCTGGCTGGTGTAAACCAGGATTTTGGCGAGAAACCGTGGCAGCTGACCGGGGCTGTTGAGTTCAATCCCTCGGAGTTTTCCCGGCTTCGCTTTCAGTATGAGCATGATCGTTCCGGTCGGGACGGCAGGACAAACCATGCGTTCTTTCTTCAGCTGATTCTCGGAATTGGGGCCCATGCAGCCCATCCCTTTTAAGGAGGTACGTATGAAAAACATAATGCTCACCATTCTACTTTTTGGCCTTCTCTGTTCAACCGCTTTTGCGAAGCCGGCAGTCGTTGCAACATTACCCTGGGTCGCAAGCATCGCCGAGGCCATAGGAAAAGATAAGCTCGAAATTGTCACCCTCGTTAAGCCAAATCAAGATCCCCATATGATTGAGGCAAAGCCAAGCATGATCCTGGCAACAAGAAAGGCCGACATACTTATGTACAACGGCCTCGATCTCGAGATTGGCTACCTGCCGGTTCTCATTGAATCCTCGAGGAATCCAAAAATACAACCAGGACGACTGGGCAACCTCGATTGCTCACAGTTCGTATCGGTTATCGAAAAACCGTCGGCTGTCGATAGGAGCCTCGGGGATGTTCATCCCCTCGGTAATCCTCATTATCATCTTTCGCCGAAAAACATAGGGGTTGTCGCAGATGGTATGGCGAAGAGACTCTCAGAGCTCGATCCTGCCAATGCTTCGTTCTACACGGGTAATGCTGCCACTTTCCGCAACCAACTGCAGCAGAAAATCCGCGAATGGCAGACCATGCCTTTATCCGGCAAGCGTTTCATTGCCTACCATAGGTTCTTTGAGTACCTGTCAAATGAATTTGGATTCAGCCTCATCGGTTATATCGAGGCGAAGCCGGGAATCCCTCCATCTGCAGGCCACCTGCAACAGCTCATCGATCTTTCCCGGCAGACAAAACCCCACGCTATTCTCACCACAGCATACCATGGCAGAAAACAGACAGACGCCCTTTCATCACGAACCGGACTCACAGTAATCATGGTGCCCCACGAGGTAGGATCAACTGCGCAGGCGAAAGACTGGTTCTCCCTCATGGACGCAGTTTTTGCTTCCCTCCGTTAGAGGTCGAGAACATGGATGCCCTGAATCTCCTTTTCTATCCCTTCCTTGGCTGTGTAGCCCTCATTTTGATTCATGCTTACTTTGGTATTCACGTCCTTGAGCGAGGCATCATCTTCGTGGACCTCTCCCTTGCCCAGTTTGTTGCCCTGGGCAGTGCTGTAGGCCTTCTACTAAGCCATACGGATCACGACCAATACCTAACTTCACTCGTTTTTGCACTCCTTGGGGCATCCATTCTCTCCTTTTCACGGCAGATCGCGAGGCTTGTCAACATCGAGGCCTTTATAGGTGTTCTCTACATCTTTTCCCTGGCCATGGGTTTTTTGGTCCTTGATAGGACTCCCCACGGCCTGGAGGAAATGAAATCAATCTTAAATGGCAACATCTTATGGATAACGCCAAGGGATGTTCTCTACTCATGCCTTCTCTATGGAGCGATAGGTCTCTTCCACCTGATCTTTCGAGACAAATTTTTCAAGCTCTCCTTTGAAGGGAGGGGTAGCTTGTTGTGGGAGTTCCTGTTCTTCCTCAGCTTTGCCATCGTGTTGGTCAGCTCTGTTCGGATGGCAGGGATTCTCCAGGTCTTTTCCTTTCTGGTAATTCCCGCCCTTATTGGCAGGCTCTATACAGGAAAACGCTCAATGGTACTGGTCATCGGTTGGTTACTGGGTCTTGCAGCGAGCATTCTTGGCATAGCTCTTTCCTACTGGTTCGATCTGCCGACTGCTCCACTAATCGTTGCGGCATTAAGTTGCCTGTTTTTTGTCACACTGGTGATTAAGGCAATGCTCGAAGCACCTCGAAGCAACAGATAGCAGAGGGCCTATCTTTCTACCGGATACCCTTTACGCGCCCACTCCGGGAATCCTGCCATGTATGTATAAACCTTTGTATACCCTAGTCCACGTGCTGCGACCGCAGCCTTCACGCTCGGGTATCACCCGAAACCCCTGCAATAGAACACGAGGGGCATGTCCTTTTCCTTTGGAAGCATGAGCTCGAGGGCAAAGAATTTTTCCTCAGGAACTAAAAGCGCTCGCGGTATTCGACCCCGGGCGTACTCAAGCTGGGTCCTTGTGTCAATAACCACCACACCCGAGTTCCCATCCATCATCTTCTTCAGTTCCTCTGCAGAAAGGTCAGGAAAGTCCCTCTTAAAACTGCAAGAACAGATGAACGCCGTGGCAACAAGGAGAAGGAGAAATGTAAATCGTCTTGATGTCATGCTACTTTTGAAAAATCCCCTTGATCTTTGCCTTTGCTTCGTCAACTTGCGCTTCAGAGAGTTTTAGCCCACCAAGCGTCTGTTCTGGCGCGCTCTCAATCACGTAAATCCTTTCTTGCATGTTTGCCTGTCTTTGCATACCAGGTGGAAGATCTGGCTCAAGACCAATTGCTCGCTCAACATCCTCAGGGAATTTACCCGGGTCGGCAGTTTCATAGATCACTGCCGGTTCTTCATGGCGGCCTTCCAGGTATGTCTCCAGCGTCCTCCATCCTACTGCACCGTGAGGATCGAGGACAACTCCGTATAGCTCGTAAACTTCCTTCATGGTTTCAAAATGCTGGGGGTTCGTAACACCTGTGGAAATAATGTCTTTTCTCATTTCTTCCATATCGGGCATCCTGTCAATGACCCCCGGTTTGGTAATTTTTTCTGTTGTTCCATCCCGTTCGTCATACATATGGCCACCATAGAAATCGATAAGCCGTGCAAGGTTACTCGGATGAGATACGATCATGGCGGAAGAAGGTGACTTTACAGAGGGTCGTACCACGTACTGTCCTGTTTCAAGAAACTCAGGAAACTCAGTGTTTTCATTGACCCCTGCTATTATTCTTGAAACAGGAAGGCCCATTCCTTTGGCAAGCACGGTTCCCATCATATCGCCGAAGTTACCTGAAGGAATGCTGGCAATAATCGGCTCCATGTTATCAGCAATTCTCGAATAGGCATAAAACGGATAGACTGTCTGCGGCAGGAGACGGCCAATGCTAATGGAGTTGGCTGAAGTAAATCGCTCTCTATCTTCAAACACATCCTGGGCAAAAACCTGATCGCCGAGGATTGTTTTTGCGAGGGCCTGGCATACGTCAAAATCGCCGTTTACCTCAAGGGCATAAATGTTGTTCATGAGGGTCGTCATCTGCCTTCGCTGTCCCTCACTGATAGACCCTTTTGGAAAAAAAACGATATTGTCAATGTTTTTCAAACCATACAAGGCGTCAGCCACTGCTCCCCCTGTGTCTCCGCTTGTGGCTACCACAACTACCCTTCGGAGGCGCCTCACACCGAGAAAATAGTTTAGCATCCGTCCAAAAAAACGGGCGGCATAGTCTTTAAAGGAATAGGTAGGGCCTTTTGTGAGCCACATGATGTGCGTTCTGCCCGTAATATGCTGGACATCAGTAGGTATTATATCTTCACGGTAAGCGTCGTTGAGGAGCGATCTCAGAACCCTTTCCGGCACTTCTGATCCGAGGAAAGGAGAAAGAACCTCAAAGGCGATCTGGGCATAGGACATGAAAGGCATGGCCATGAGTTTATCGAGAGTCATCTGGGGAAGTTCCTTCCTCGATACCATGTAGAGACCATAGTCCGGCGCCATTCCCTTCAGGAGTGCTGCCTCAAAATTGATCCGCTCATTGGGGCTGTTTGTACTATAATAAGTTATTGGTTCCATAAGTTAATAAGATACAGGATATCACCGCTTTTTTCAACTTTGGCAAAGGCTAACGGGTGTATAATTTCCAGGGCTGTGGTTCGATGTGGCCTGAACGCTGTTTTGCGTGGAATGCCCAATACAGATGCTCATCCTCATGGAAATTCGGGTTTAAAAGTTGAAACTCAAAATTCATAACTCAAAGTTTAAAATTGCTTTCAGGTAAGCCATTTTTTACTGAAATACCGTCGCGAAATGAGCAGTGCCATAACCAACTGAGACAAGTTCATGGTCCACCATACCGAGACAGGGCCAAAACCAAGCACCACAACAAAGAGATAGCTGAGGGGGATCCTGATAAACCATAGCGACATGCCCATCAGCACCATAACCCCCCGCGTATCGCCTGCACCCATGAGGCCGCCTCCCAGGATAATCGCCCACGCCATAAAGGGTTCACTTAACATGTTGATGTAGAGGTATCGTACTGTTTCCGCAATGACAATCTCGTTGTTTGACAGAATAGGCGCAATCCACCGGGCGTTGATGATAACCATCAGGGTAAGGATGATGACGATGGGCACGCCAAGAAAGGCTGTTATGATGCCACCTTTAAAGGCCTCTGCGGTCTTCTTCTCACCCAAGAAATTACCAATAACCACTGCATTTGCCATATTGAAGGCAAAGGCAGGAAGGAAAATTGCTGACTCAATCCGTAAGCCGGCTGAGAGGGCAGCGAGGATTTCCACATTATTCTTCGGGAGCGCGCTTAAAATCAGAAAAATAGCCATAGAGTGGGCCTGCCATAATACTTGTGCCAGGCCT
>Ga0351958_1157_pt1 | contig 19787 bp, 13 predicted proteins | sample TotcelT113001L15_FD_206843 | JGI IMG/M metagenome (GOLD analysis project Ga0351958, IMG submission 206843) | Enriched cells from coal bed in the Powder River Basin, Montana, United States - Total cells T11 rep3 HSBNCT.T11.300.1.L15 ...
GTATGTCATGGCGTCGGTGTAATAATCCACATCTACCTTTTTGACGTATGCCTTCTTACGCTCCAGGTCGAGCTTGTCAACGTGATACTGCTGCGATTCCACCATGTAGATGGCGCCATCGTGGACTGTGGTGAAAGCGCTGTCCCAGTCCACCTCGGCGATCACCTTGTGGCCTGCCGTGTCGGTGGCATCCACCACGACCACGTTCTCAGGGTTGATGGTTCGCAGGCTCACCTCGTCCGCCGGGTAGCTTTCGGCTGCCCAGTGCCAACGCTGGTCCACCCGGTGGAGCACACCTTTTTCCTCCAGGTAGGAGAGGAGTTCCATAAGGTCTTCTTTGCCGAACTTTTCTCCTTCTTCAAAGGGGAGTTCGAATGCCGCACTCTTGATGTGGTGGAGAAGGATCAGCAGATTGTCCGGGTTCACGCGGCAGTGTTCGGGAGAGCGGGTAAAGAAATAGTCGGGGTTCTCCACGATGAACTGGTCCATGGGGTTGCTCTTTGCAATCAGGATTGCCAGGCTGTTTCCTGTTCTGCGGCCAGCCCTGCCGGCCTGCTGCCAGGTGCTGGCAACCGTGCCCGGATAGCCCACCATGATACACGCCTCCAGGTCACCGATGTCTATGCCCAGTTCAAGGGCGTTCGTGCTGACCACCCCCATGACGGTCCGCTCGCGCAGGCCTTTTTCGATCTCCCGCCTGAGGTTGGGCAGGTAGCCGCCGCGGTAGCCTGTCACATAATGGTCATTATCGGGAATCTTCCCCCTGAATATGTCCTTGAGATACTTGGTGAGCACTTCCACGTTTAGCCTGCTCGTGGTGAAGGCTATGGTCTGTATCTTGTTGGAAATGAGGTCACTCATCATGGTGCGTGCAGGGGTCATGGCTGACTGGCGTATCCCCAGCTCCCTGTTTACGATGGGCGGATTGTAGAGGATAAACGTCTTGGCCGACCGTGGAGCACCGCTCTCGTCGATAAGAGCTACATCCTTCTCCAGGAGGTTCTCTGCATGTTTCTTGGGGTTTGCAACTGTTGCCGAACAACAGATGAAGATGGGGTCCTGTCCGTAGAACCGGCAAACCCTTTTGAGACGCCTGAACACATTGGTCACGTGGCTGCCAAAAACCCCGCGGTAAACGTGAAGTTCGTCTATAACCACATACTTCAGGTTAGAAAAAAGCTTCTGCCACTTGGTGTGATGCGGCAGAATGCCGGCGTGCAGCATGTCAGGGTTAGTGACAACCACGTGGCCCTGCTTGCGGATGGCCTGTCTGGCGTCGTCCGGTGTGTCACCGTCATAGGTGAAGGTCTTGATGTTCGCCTTGAGCTCCCCGATGAGGCCATGTACCTCTGTCATCTGGTCGTTGGCCAGGGCCTTTGTGGGGAAGAGATAGATGGCCCTGGTCTCGGGCTCCTCGATAATCCGCTGGAGTACCGGGATGTTATAGCACAGGGTCTTGCCGCTGGCTGTAGGCGTGACCAGGACCACGTCCCTACCTTGCCGAACCAGCTCAATGGCACGGGCCTGATGGCTGTAAAGTTCCGTGATGCCCCGTTCGGTAAGGACCTTCTTCAGCAGAGGATTCACCCAGTGAGGATACGGGGCAAAACTGCCCTCTGATACCGGGATGTGCTTAATGGTTGTCGCATTTTCCCGGAAACGCCTGTCGTTCTCAGCGCGGGCCAGCCATTCTGAAAGGCTTAAGTGAGCCATACTTTCACCTCAAGCAACATGTGCAACTGATAACTCTCTGACAGCACATATTCCAATCTGTCCTGCCTACGTTACCACCTGAGTTTGTGTGTTTCAAGAAAAATCTTATTAAGCTTCATTTTAACAATTGGCTTAGGCAGTTCTTCCAAGGCCAAATTTGCTTCTGATAGTAAATGCATTTGCCAGCCACCCCAGCCCAGCAAAATATCACCTTAACCTATAAAGATAAAAGGTGTGCCCGTGAACTCAATAAAACATCAAATCCCTACCAACTCGTGCCAACCTGTTCTTAACATACAACTTTGTAATATAATTTATTTATTTTGTATTTCCAAGGGCTTACGGGATACGCGGAAAATCCCAAGTTTCGCTCCTAAAAAACAGTGTTGGATTAAGAGTTAAAAAGATGCGGCTTTATGGTCTTGGATAAAGGCCGGCTGCCTTTACGATCTCAGGCACTCTGTCTTCCCATTCAATAGCCATAATGTGGACTCCTGCAACGCCTTTGATCGCTTTTACACGTTCGATTGTCTCAACGGCTATCTTGATGCCCTCTTCTGCAACCTTTTCCTTTGGAACACCTTTCAGCCGCTCTATCTGCTCCTCAGGAACATCCATTCCGGGCACAGAGTTCTTCATGTAACGGGCCATCCCGATGGATTTCATGGGTGTAATGCCTGCAAGAATATATATCTTCTCATGAACGCCGAGATCGCGTACCATTTCCATCCACTTCTCAAATTTTTCCACATTGAAGACGCATTGGGTCTGGACGAACTGAGCTCCTGCAGCAGCCTTTTTGGCAAGCCTTAATGCTCGAATTTCAAAGGGGTCTGCAAAGGGATTTTCGGCGCAGCCAATGAATATATTCGGTTTGCCCTTTACCTCTTCGCCGCTGATGAACTTGCCATCGTCCCGCATCTGTTTGACCGTCTGGATAAGTTGAATCGAGTCTATGTCAAATACATTTTTTGCCATGGGATGATCGCCAAATTTCTGGTGATCCCCTGAAAGGCAGAGAAGGTTGTTAATACCTAATGCAGCTGCTCCCAGGATATCACTCTGGATGGCAATCCTATTGCGGTCTCTGCATACCATTTGCATGACCGGGTCAAGCCCCATCCCTTTCAGGACAAGACATGCTGAAAAACTACTCATACGCACAACGCTTGTCTGGTTATCGGTAACATTTATGCAGTCCGCGTATCCGTTCAGGTAACCGCCCTTTTTCTTCACCACCTCCGGATCAGCTCCCCTCGGAGGACCACACTCTGATGTGACCGCAAAGGCCCCGCTTTTCAGGACCCGCTCAAGATTGCTCTGCGTACTCATATCTTCAAGTCCTCCCTGACCCTTTTCCGTGGACCGCCGTCCCTGCTTGTAGACCAGTCTTTCATGGGCTGGATCTCAAGATACTTATCCATCATATTCATCTCTTTATGCCGATCCACGATGAGCTGCCATGCACAGGGTAGATCCTTATCCACCTCGCACTTGCCGCCCTGGGATCCCCCGCACGGCCCGTTGAATATGCTCTTTGCACATCGTGTGACAGGACAGATTCCAAGGGTCCTATCGAGAACACAGTTGCCGCATCCCTGGCAACGCTCAGCCCACACGCCGTGCTCTTCAGTCACACCTTCAAAAGTCGTATTTATTGCAGGCAGAACCAGCCTGTCTCTGTAATGCTCTCCTACGAACTGAATTCCACAGCCACATGCCATTGACATTACAACTTCATAGTCGTGGATAAACGGTTTAAGGCTTTCTAAATATTCGGGATCACAGTTGCGTTCCAGGGTTACTTCCTTTATCTCAACAGGCTTACTCTCTTTCTGTCGATACAAGCGAACCTCAGATGCCAGAACGGCAACCTCTTTTGAACCCCCGGTTGCACAAACAGTTACACACTCGTTGCAGCCAAGAAGAAGTATCTTCGAATAAGGCTTGAGCATCGCGATGATCTCTTCAAAGGGTTTTCTGTTCGCTACTATCATGTTTTATACTCCTTTGCTGGTCGCAGTCATTCCTACCAATGACTGCTTAAATCTTCCTGACGGCTGTCTGCTTTGCCGGACTTGGCCCAAGGTTTCGTATTTTATCCGTCATCTCCCGTGCCACTTCGGCAAAATGTTGTCCTTCTGCCGACGACAGGTTATACATGGCCACACGCTCGCCCCCTATACCGCATTCATCCAGGATATGTTTCAGGTATTCTACACGCTTTCGTGCCCTCATGTTTCCTACGAGATAGTGGCAATCACCTTCAAGACATCCTACAAGGCAGGCCCCATCGGCACCATTTTCAAAGGCTTTCAGGATGAGAATAATATCCACCCTGCCTGTGCAGGGGACCTTAATAATTTTAACATTCGTCGGATATGAAAGGCGCATCGAACCTGCCAGGTCCGCAGCAGTATATCCTCAGAACTCGCAGCAGTATGCTATAATTTCTGGTTCAAATTTATCCATCAAAACTCTCCAACGCATGGTGCAATGTTACGATTCACACTCTGCCACCATATCGCTTGTCACTTCTGAAAAAAGGGCCCTGGCCTTTCCTATAATTTGAGCATCCCTGTAATGCATTAAGTCAATGGCCTTAGCTGGGCACTCAGCAACACACGTGCCGCATCCCTTACATTTGCTAATGTCGATCTCTGCCTCTCCTTTTTCATTGATGACCGGTACCGAGTAAGGACATACCCTCACACACGTCAGGCAGGCTGCGCACTTCTCCGGTTCCACGGTAGCAACAATTCCACCGGCTGCTATTTGGTCCTTCGACAGGATCGTAAGTCCTCGTGCTACGGCTGCCTCTGCCTGGGTAATGCTCTCGCGGATATTCTTCGGCGAATGACAAAGTCCTGCCAGGAACATGCCGTCAGAGGCAAAATCAACAGGTCTGAGTTTCATGTGGGCCTCAAGGAAAAAACCTTCCATCGTTCTCGGAACTTTGAGAAGGGTTGCGATCGCATTGTTGTCTCTCGGCACAATGGCGCAACTCAGGGCAAGAAGGTCTGTTGTAAAGCTAATCTCCTCCATTACAGAAGGATCGTAACATGTAATCGTAAGCGCACTAATACCATTGGCGACTCCGGGAGGGGTTGCTTTCTCAAACCGCATGAATCGTATACCGAGCCTACGGGCTTTCAAGTAATATTTTTCCAGAAAACCATAGGTCATAATGTCCCTGAACAGGATCACCACATCAGCCTCTGGTCTCTGCTCTTTGATTGCAATGGCATTCTTGATGGCTGTTGAGCAACATATCCTGCTGCAGTAGGGACGCTCTTCGTTTCTCGATCCCACGCACTGGATCATGGCAATCCGCCCGATGGTTGGAAGGCTACCAGACGTGATCAGACCCTCTAATTCCATCTGGGTCATTACCCTTTTGTCTTCACCATAATAATATATGCCGAGAGGCTTATATTCTTCTCCACCTGTGGCCAGTATAATGATTCCATGATTGATTTTCTTGTATTCCTTTTGTGGACCTACTTCTATCCCTGTTTCAAAATTTCCCTTGAAACCAGTGTGATCGACGATATTCGCTCCGACCTCCACATGTATCAGGGGATGACTGCTAGCCTTTTCAATCGTCTCGTTCAACAATGATTGTACATCCAGACCATCTATGGTGGAAAAGATATGTTTGAGATTACCCCCAAGAGAGCCCGCCTTTTCCACGAGAAAAACCTCAAAGTTCTGATTAGCCAAATTTAAAGCTGCTGTCATGCCAGCCATTCCTCCACCAACTACAATGGCCTTTTTACTCACGTCGAGCATGATCTCCCTGAGGGGCTTAATGTTGTTGGCATTCATAACGGCCATTCTGACAAGGGCTTTTGCCTTCTCTGTGGCGCCTGCCTTCTCATGCATATGGACCCATGAGCACTGGTCTCTTATATTCGCCATCTCAAAAAGGTACTTATTCAGGCCAGCATCCCGTATAGTTGCCCTGAAGAGCGGCTCGTGGGTCCGAGGAGAACATGACGCTACAACCACCCGGTTCAGTTTGTAGTCCTCTATAAGCTGCTTCATTTTATCCTGGGTATCCTGGGAACAGGTGAAGAGGTTCTCGTCTGACAGAACTACGTTCGGCAGCCCTTTCGCATAGGACTGCACCTCAGGCACATTCACAACACCGCCAATGTTGATCCCGCAGTTACAGACAAAGACACCGATTCGCGGCTCCTCTGCATCCACATCTTTCTCAGCAGGTAGTTCCTTAATAATAAGATCCTTCCCTCTTGCATCAGAGATAATAGAAGCAGCCTCACAGGCCGCACCACTTGCCTGGGTAACCGTTTCGGGGATATCTTTTGGTGCCTCACATGCACCGCTAACAAAGATTCCTTCCCTAGATGTGACAAGTGGATTCGTTTGGCTCGTCTTCACAAATCCATATTCGTTGAGCTCAAAGTTCAGGACGTTTGCAAGCTTGGAAAGATGTTCTGAAGGCCTGGTGCCCACCGATAGGACGATCAGGTCGAATTGCTCTGACTTGATGTCCCCGCTCTCGTCAACGTATATGATTTCTACATCCTTCGTTTCCGGATCTTCCAGAATTCTTGAAACGAAACTCTTGACGTATCGAACCCCGTATTCAGATTTGGCCCGCTCATAGTACTGGTCAAATCCCTTGCCAAAAGCCCGAATGTCAAGGTAGAAGATGGTGGCCTCAATATCGTTCTGATGTTCCTTCGCGATGATGGCTTCCTTGGTCGCGTACATGCAACAGACAGAAGAACAGTATTCGTGAACCTTGTCTCTGCTACCAACACACTGAATAAAAGCTATCTTCTTCGGTATCTTTCCATCAGACGGCCTCATGACAATACTTGCCGTAGGACCCGTGGCAGAGAGAATCCTTTCGAATTCAACGCTCGTTACCACATTCGGATACACGCCATATCCAAGCTCTTTTTTCTGGGTTGCATCATACTGGTCAAAACCGCTCGCCACAATGATGCTACCCACCTGGATCGTCTCTTCTTTCGGCGCTTCAAAATAATCTATCGCCTCAGGCTTACAGAATTCTTCGCAAATCTTACACCCGAGGCATCTCCGGCAATTCAGACACCGTTCAGCCTCTCTCTTTGCCTCCTCTTCGGTAAGGGTCTGGTAGACTTCCTGAAAGCCTGTTCTCTCGGCAACCGGCATGGCTTGTATTGCCACCCTGGCCTTTTTCGGCATAAAAGGAGGTACATCCTCCACAAGCTTGGCTTCGATTGCCCTTCTGCCCTCCTTGAGATCCCGTCCTTCAAGATACCTGATGATAGACTCTGAGGCCTCTTTCCCTTGGGCAATAGCGTCAATGGCCATCTTGGGACCGGTAACCACGTCGCCGCCGGAAAAAATTCCCTTGGCTGTTGTTTCTCCTGTGACGGGATCGGCTTTGATGCGCCCGTCCCGAAATACCTCGATAGTGCCTAACCCAGAGAGAAAGGCTGTATCCATAGCCTGTCCTATAGCAAGGATGACCGTGTCAGCTTCATGGTAGATTGTTGTATCTTCATCATAGTGTGGGTTGAAACGCCCCTGGTCATCGAAAACCGCTGTGCACCGTTTGAACTCTATGCCACGGACAGAACCTGTGGGGGCATCAATACGGAGTGGTCCCCATGATGGGTGGATAATCACCCCTTCTTCAACGGCCTGTTCAATCTCCCACTTGTGAGCAGGCATTTCGTCCCACTTTTCCAGGCAAACCATGTGAACTTCCCTTGCCCCGAGCCTTCGGACAGTGAGGGCAACATCAATAGCAACATTACCCCCTCCAATTACAAAGACCCTTTTCCCTACTTCAGCAGGCGAGCCAACAACGACGGACCTCAGGAAATCCAGGCCACTGAGCACACCCTTGGCGTCCTCATTCGGTATATTGAGGCTTCTCCCCAGGTGGGCACCAACTGCCACAAAAACTGCGTCAAAAGAATTCTGAATATCCTTTATTGAGATGTCACGACCGACTTTTGTATTGAATCGTATCTCAATGCCCATCTTTTCAATGATGGCAACCTCTCTCGCCAGTTCTTCCTTTGGCAGTCGGTAGGACGGTATTCCAACGTACAACATGCCGCCAAGCTTGTCGTGGGCTTCGAAAATGGTTACCTTGTATCCTGCTTTCCGCATCTCGATTGCGCAAGTGAGCCCGGCAGGCCCTCCTCCAATGATGGCCACACTCTTTCCCTTATCAGGGCCGGCTTCAGGGATAGGAATCTCTCTTTTCCCAACTTCATAATCAGCAACAAAACGTTTAAGTGCACAGATGGCGATGGGTTGCTCCACCTTCCTGCCGCGAAGGCACTCTTCCTCGCAGGGATGGGCACAGATCCGCCCGATGATTGAGGGAAAGGGGAGCCGTTCCCGTATGAGATCAAGGGCCTCAAGAAACTTACCCTCAGCAATGAGCCCCACGTAGTCACGGGCGTTCAGGTTTACAGGGCATCGGTCGACACAGGGCGCAATCTCTCTGTCAATCATATACGTCGAAGGAATAGCCTGGGGAAAATTAATGAAAGCGGCACTTCGCTCAGACATGCCGACGTTGTAGTCGCTGCTCACCTCCAGTGGGCAGTTGGGTGCGCACAGGGCACAGGATGTACACTTTTCGGGCAATACCCTCCGTGGTCTTCTTCGGAGCGTTACCGTAAAGTTGCCCGGTTCACCGGTCAGATCGATTACATCGGTATTCATCATGAGCTCTATGTTGGGATTCCTGCCAACCTCCACGAGCTTTGGCGCCATGATACACATGGAACAGTCATTGGTAGGAAAGGTCTTATCGAGCTGGGCCATCCGCCCGCCGATGTTCGGTTTTTCATCGGCAAGGTATACCCTGAAACCAGCCTCGACGAGGTTTAACGAGGCTTCCATGCCCCCGATTCCCCCGCCGATCACAAGGACCTTACCTATTTTTTCTGTCTTTTCCATCACCTATCCTGTTCGTATCACCGTTGCATTGCAATTGTATCTTACCGCCTGATCTTTCTGAAGACGGCGTCTCTTCCCTCATGTGAGCTGATCTCTACAGTATTCCTTTTCAACAGATCTTTCATGTGATTGAAGACCTGCTGCGGCTTCATCCCGGTTGACTCTGACAGGTTCCCCATTGTGCTGTCATCACCTGCGAGTACCTCAAGAATACGCGCCCTCTCGAATGCTGCTTCAAGGAGAGGACTGAATACAAGGGCGAATTGCCTGTCTGTAAGTTTTTCACCATACACATTCCCAGCTTTGAGGGCATCCTTTTTACTGAGAAGCCTCGAAAGCTTTTCAGCCCCTTCCGGGTAGTGCGTTTTTATGTAATCGAGTTTCTCTTCAATATCCATGGCCTTTTTCTAATCGCTATTTCTTAACTTACACGTATTTCGCTGTACGTCCAACTTTCATCACCAGAATTTATTTATCTATTTCTTTCACCTTCTTTACTACCTCGTCTATGGTTATCACGTGAGAGTTGCTGCCTGCCAGCTTTCCAAAGAGGGCAAGCTCAAAAACTTCAGATAGAAAGAGAATGGGGATGGCCTTCTCAGTCCTGCCAAGATAAGATAGAAGATCAAGGTTCAACTGGCAGAGAGGGCATGGCGTTACAATGGCGTCTGCACCCAGCACTATTGCCCTGTCCATTATCTTATTCGAAAGGGTGTAGGTAACATCCTTATTCGTCAATGTTTTGCTCGCACCACAACATTCCATCTTGTATGGCCAGCTTATAAGTTCAACCCCCAGGGCCCAGAGCAGCGAATCCATGCTTGTTGGATCCTCCTTGTCGTCAAAGGCATCCATCCCCATGACCCTTGTCAGGACACATCCGTAATAGGGAACGACCTTGAGGGCGGAGAGATTATACTTAAGTCTTCTGGCGATGAGTTCGATTCCCACGTGATCATGGAGCACTTCAATGATATTCTTGACCTCTCCTGTGCCCAAACATTTAAGCGGTGAAATAACATTGTTGATGTCTTTCCTGAACTCCTTATCCTGCCTCATGCGTTCATTTGTAACCTTTGACCGAATGTAACAGGCAGAACACGGTGCGAATAAGTGATGGTCCTTTATCTCTGCAAGGGCCAGATTCCTTGCTACCAGAGCATGGGCAAGTCTGTCGTCTACCGTATGGGCTGCCGAAGCCCCACAGCATGACCAGTCGGGAAGTTCCTGAATTTCTATCCCGTAAGAGGAAAAAATCTGTTTTATGGATGTCTCGTAGAACTTGCTCGATGTCTTGAGTGAGCATCCCGGGTAGTAGGTGAGGGCTGTCATGGCCTAAATATCCTCATACCCCTATAATCCCCGACTGATAGGCTGAAATCACTGGCCGCATTTCTTGAATATCTCCTTCAACTGCTTTCGATCTTTCACATTGTGAGGAAGAATGCCCATTCGTCCTTTCAGGAACATTCCCATACCCATCTTGGCATCTTCAAAGAAATTCTTCTTCTCTATCTTGTAACGGAGAATGGCCTCGATTTCATGGAGCCTGCCGTGTCTCTCAACGCTATCAAGGAAAGCCTTATCGAACGTCCACGTGTCTTGCTCAGCTGCTTTCTGTTCCTTTATTGCAATCTTTCGTACGGTGTCAAAGACGTGGGCAATGTCTATATCGTTTGGACATCTCACACTGCACGTGATGCACTGGAGACAGGTCCATATCGACTTAGCTCTGAGCACTTTTTCTCGCTCTCCGAGGACTATGTATCGTATGATCCTATGGGGATAGATGTCCATTTGGTTGACAACCGGGCAACCTACCGTGCACCGGTAGCACTGGTAACATGATGATATGTTTTCCCCTGATAGTTCTTCAAGTTCCTTTAGAAATATGAGATTGTTCATGTGATATCCCGAGTTTTTCCCCTATTTACAAGTCCAAATGTGAGAACTTTGTTAATTTATTTACCTGTAATAGTATAAGCAAAAACCCTTTGGCTTACAAGCAGAATGGGGTCGGCAAACACTGTATACCGACCCCATTCGAAACAAACACTGTAGTCCAGACCCGACCCTTTGTAGACCAGATGTAAAGCCTTTACTTTAACGATTAGCAGCCTTTCGAGAGGCAATCTTCGACTCAGAGCTTAATATCCTCTTCGCGCTCTCATCAAGCACATCGGTTATAAAGGGGATGTTTGTCTCTATTTCCGTTTCTCGGTTGGCTGAGAAGATATCGCTCCTTGATATCTCAGACAGTCTGAACCGGCGTGCGCCTGCCATTAACTGCTGGAGGCCGGCAGCAAGCTTATCGACCAGGGTCCACATTGCGATGGCGCCGTACGGAACATTTTTCATCTCGTCTTCACCGACTTTCTTCTGCACATCATAGTATCCGGCAAAGATTTCGTCAGCAGTAACGCCAAGTTCCTTGACCGCTGGTGGCAGCTCGTGCCAGTTTCCATTCACTTTAGCCTTTCTATCAGGATTCAGTAGGCCTTCAATGTTTGAACCAACAAAGCCAGGGATCATGGCTCCTCTACCCATACAGATCAGTTTCGTGAACGGGGCACCAAGGGCAAGAGCCTTAAAGATATGGTCTTCGCGGGCCAAGCCACCTGCAAAGGCAATGTCGACAACCTTCACTCCTCTTGCGGCGAGCATGGAGGCATACTCATAGGTCTTAGAGTGGAGAAGAATTGACGGTACGCCCCATGACTCCATCATGTTCCATGGGCTCATACCTGTGCCACCACCGGAGCCGTCAACAGTAAGAAGGTCAAGTTCTGCATCGCTTGCATACTTGATTGCCATTGCAAGGGCTTCCATGCCGTATGAACCTGTTTTGAGAGAGATCCTCTTATAGCCAATCTTTCTAAGATACTCGACTGCGGTCATAAATGATTCTTCAACCTGGTCTGCGGACGAAAGATCAGTGTACCCGAGTCTGCTGTGACGTGCAAAGGTCTTTATGGAGCCATGCTCGAAGGCCTTCTGAACCTCAGGTTTTGTTGGGTCCGGATCCACTACATAGCCCCTATCCTTCAGGAAAAGTGCATAGCCGAGGCTGTCAACCTGGATTTCACCACCAATATCTTTAGCGCCCTGGCCCCATTTGAGCTCAATGATGACCTTATCACCATATTTTTCAATAACGTATTCTGCCACACCATTTCTCGTGTCTTCAACGTTCATCTGAACGATGATTGCGCCGTATCCGTCAAAATAGCGAAGGTACGTATCAATTCTGCGATCAAGCTCCGGTGCCTTAACAATCTTGCCGTTCTTAATTACCGCTTCCCGGTCGATGCCGACTACGTTCTCGCCAACAACGATGGGGATTCCAACAAGGGCTGCTCCGGCCGCAAAAGAATCCCAGTATTTTGCTGCTATGAACGTGGAACCCAGGGCACCGGTCATAATGGGAACCTTGCACTTTGTCTTTACTGTGCTACCGAACTCTGTTTCAATGTTCACATTGGGGAATATACAGTCGTCAGCGGAATTAGATAATCCATTCGGGAGACCACTTACACCATAATTATATCCCTGGATCCTCAATGAATTATATGCTACGCCGATGTGCATGGTGTTGCCGCTTCCTGCTGTTACCAATCCAAAATCCCTCGGGTAAAGCATCTTTCTACCCTTAAGACTGGAAAGAAACGTCTCGCATTTACCTTTACAGTCAGCGCGACATAATGTGCACAGACCGGACTCTGTCGGATTACCCCTGTTCACTGTCCCTAATGCATCATTTGATTTTGACCACTCAATCATATGAACCTCCTCTTTGTTTAATTAATCGGTAATTCACTGCCATTTATACGGCAACTGATTGCCGTCTATTTATACTCTCAGTGTAAAAAATAATATCAATTGCCGGATTTTATTGTCAAGTAAATAATACTATTACCCACTAATTGATTTTTTTCTTGCCGTTGCCTGATATGGTTGCTATACTATGTTTACGGCAATATTGCCGATTAAATACTATTTATTGCCTTTATAACAATCATGGCTTCCCTGGTGAGGTAATTATGCAAGAAAAAAGAAAATCAAAAGAATTGTTAATACTCAATACCCTCAAGAATTCACAAAAAGCACTGTCAAGTGCCAAGATTGCCGAAGAACTCATATCCCTCGGCCATGAAATCAGCGAGCGCACAGTGCGCCTTTACCTGAAACAATTGCTTTCAGAGAACCTCACCACAAGTAACGGCAAAAAGGGCCATATTATTTCCGAAAAAGGTCTGAAAGAGCTTGATTCCTCAAAGGTCATTGAAAAGGTTGGTTTCCTCTCGGCAAAAATTGATCAGATGACGTATCGAATGAACTTCGATCTTAATACAACGTCCGGCGATGTGGTGATTAACATAACAATAGTTGAACCCAAGATCTTTGCACGATTCATTCCTGATATCATCAAGGTCTTTGCAGATGGATACGCCATGGGGAATATGATCACCTTTCTCGGCCCTGGGGAACGCCTTGAGCATATTACCATTCCTGAAGGGATGATAGGGGTTGGCACGGTCTGTTCCATAACCCTTAACGGAGTGCTCCTGAAGCATGGCATTCCAACAAACTCCCGTTTTGGGGGTCTTCTTGAACTGGTGGATAAAAAACCAATTCGTTTTGTTGAAGTTATCATGTATGACGGCACAAGCATTGATCCCCTTGAGGTGTTTATCAGGAGCGGTATGACAAACTACATGGGCGCTATCAATTCTGGCAATGGTAGGATAGGGGCAAGCTTCCGTGAGTTTCCTGCTGAAAGCCGGGATACGGTTGAGCAGCTCGGTGAAAAGCTCAAAAGGATAGGTCTCGGAGGGCTGGTCACCATAGGGAGGCCAGGCCAGAGCGTTCTTGACATTCCGGTCAGTGAAGGCAGAGTCGGTGCAATTGTCATCGGAGGACTCAACCCGGTTTCCATTCTTGAGGAGAACGGCATCAGGGCTTATTCAAGGGCCCTGGGTGGGCTCATTGACTTCAACAGGCTCTTCCGGTATGATGAAATGGAAAGTCGTATCCAGCAGTTTATCCATTAAATACTTGGTCAGCGCCTCAAGAAAGGATATACTTTAAGTTAAGGACAAATTTGTTATGAAATCATCTTTTCCGGCAAGCACAGGCCTGACAGGTCTCGATGAAATACTCAACGGCCTCCGTCTCGGGGACAATGTAGTCTGGCAGGTTGACGAGATCGAAGACTACCATCACTTTGTCCTTCCCTTTGTCCACAATGCCATTACAGAGGGAAGAAGGGTCGTCTACATGCGATTCGCTGACCATGACCCTCTCCTTGAATCTTCTGAGCATATCAAGGTTTACACCTTGGATGCCCACACAGGTTTTGAATCCTTCACGACCCAGATCTACAACATTGCAACCGTCGAAGGCAGAGAGGTCTTCTACATCTTTGACTGCCTGTCTTTCCTGCAATCAGCGTGGGCCACCGATCTCATGACAGGCAACTTTTTCGTGGTCATGTGTCCATATCTTTTTGAGTTGGACACCATCGCCTATTTCTCCATCATGAGACACAGTCACTCTTTTAAAACTGTCGCCCGTATTCGAGAGACGACTCAGCTGTTGCTTGAGGTCTATCACCCCGGAGGTGATTACTGCGTCCATCCCCTGAAGGCATGGAACCGGTATTCACCGACCATGTTCTTTCCCCATCTTGAAGAGGGCAAGGAGTTCACGCCCATTATCAATAGTGTCGATGCAACTCAGCTTTTCTCTGAAATATCAAGACGGGAGGCACAAAGTCCTCGAAGATACCTTGATTATTGGGACCGACTCTTCATGAAGGCAGAAGACCTTTCCAGGGGGCCCTGTAAACCGGAAGAGCGCCAGGAAATGGTTGATGAGCTCTGCCGGATCATGATCGGCAGGGAAAGCAGGATGCTCGCCCTTGCCAGAAAAATATTCACTCTGGAGGACCTTCTCAACATCAAGTCACGGGTCATTGGGACAGGTTTTGTGGGGGGGAAAACGGTAGGGATGCTCCTTGCCCGTAGAATCCTTGAGCTTGACACATGGATTCCCTGGCAAAACTACTTGGAACATCACGACTCTTTTTACGTAGGCTCAGATATTTTTTATACGTATATCGTTCAAAACGGGCTCTGGAAACTCCGCATGGAGCAAAAAACAAAGGAAGGCTACTTTGATGCAGCGCTCCCTCTCAAAGAGAAGATGCTGAGCGGTACCTTTCCATATGAGATAAAAGAACAGTTTCAACAGCTCATCGAGTACTTCGGCCAGTCTCCCATTATCATCCGGTCAAGCAGCCTTCTCGAAGATGCCTTCGGCAACGCCTTTGCCGGCAAATATGACAGCATCTTTTCAGTAAATCAAGGCACCCCCGAGCAGCGTTACGCTAATTTTGTTGAATCAGTGCGAAAAATCTTCGCAAGCACCATGAACGAAGATGCCCTTACCTACCGGCTACAGAGGGGTCTCGATCAGCATGACGAGCAGATGGCACTCCTTGTTCAGAGGGTCTCGGGGTCTTACAGAAAGCACTATTTCTTTCCTGACCTTGCCGGTGTCGGCATATCATACAATAATTTTGTCTGGAAAGAGGGGATGGACCCGAAGGCAGGGATGTTGCGGCTTGTTGCAGGCCTTGGAACAAGGGCTGTGAACCGCGTCGAAAATGACTACCCCCGTATCGTTGCCCTTGATAACCCCCAGTATCGTCCTCATGCCAGCCTCGATGAGGCACGCCGTTTTTCCCAGCATGACCTTGATGTTCTCAACATTGAGAGCAATGCACTTGAGACTATTTCACTCCTCGAAAAAGCCCACGAGGGGTTGAACATCAAGCTTGACCTCTTTGGAATCAAAGACCAGGAAACAACACAGAGGCTCAGGGAATTGGGCCACCATGAGCGTGAGGCATGGATTCTCACCTTCGACAACCTCCTCACCCGTTCATCCCTGACCGGGGTGATGCACCGCATGTTGAAGAAGCTCGAGGAGATATATGACTATCCGGTGGAAACTGAATTCACCGTCAATTTTACGCAGTCCAATACTTACAAAATCAATCTTCTTCAGTGCAGGCCTGTTCAGACAAAGGGTCAGGTTCAACGGGTAAAGATACCTACCGATATAGAGCAGGATAGTATATTTGTAATGCTTGAGGGACATTTCATGGGTGGAAGCGTCGTTCAGAATATTGGACGGATCATTCTTGTTGATTCTTTGACCTATGGCAAGCTCTCCATATCCGATAAATACAGTGTTGCCCGTCTCATCGGCAAGCTTAATAAGCTCATTAAGAGCCGTGAGACAACGCCAACTATGCTATTGGGGCCTGGCAGATGGGGAACTACAACTCCTTCTCTCGGGGTACCCGTACGATTTTCAGAGATCAACAATGTGAGCTTTCTTGGAGAGATTGCGTACACGGATGGAAACCTTATGCCGGAGCTTTCTTTTGGCACCCACTTCTTTCAGGACCTCGTTGAGACCAATATTTTTTACCTCGCCATTTTCCCTGAATACCCTGAGGTGATATTTCATCAGTCTATCCTTGATCAGTTTGAAAATGTACGTGAAACCCTGGTGCCGGAAAGTTCAAAATTTGAAGATGTTGTAAAGGTCTATAACGTGGGTGAACGAAATCTCCGCATCATGGCAGACATTGTGTCACAGAAGCTCATCTGCTTTGTTTCTTAATGATAGAGCAGGCTACTCACCGCATCGTTAAAGGTGAGTAGCCGTGAATATTCATAGAGCGTCGACATCGCCTTGCTCTCTGTAGGTATGCCTGCTTCTTCCGCTGCAGCGATGGGGTTCAGGCCACCAACGACGAGCGTGCCAACCTTGTCAACTCCTACAGGAACATCAAGCAACGGTTGATTTGGCTTGCCGAAGAGAATAGTGCCCCCCAATCCTTTATTGGCCATTTTTTCCGTGAGGATTTCGGCCTCTCTCATACTCACCACGGGTATCTCCCGAAAACTTGCGAGTATCTTTCCGTTGTTCTCCGCAATAGCGCCGGTTACGTCAGTTGTTCTGCTTTTGATGAGAATCTCTAAGGGATCCATTGAGGAACCCTCATAGCTGATAAGCGAGGTAAATCTTCTGGGGATTCCATCTTCAATTTCGACAACACCTCCGTACCGTGAGGTCACAGGTATCCCTGATTTGAGGAAGATGCCGTTCAGGGTAATGCTGCACACAGTCCCAAGGCCCACACACCCGATCGGAACCTGCACGTCGCCTATCCTTTCCCCCCCCTTCGCAAAAATGATCCTGTTACTCATCACGTAGGGGGAGGCGAATACTCCTGCTGCAATTTTTACCACATCTCTCAGTTTTTTCTCTGAGAAAAAAGATATGTTGAGAATAATGTTTCCCTTGAGGGTATTAATATTAAAATCCGTAAGATAGGACAGACTGTCTATCTTGCTAATGATAAAATTAATCCTTTCCGATACGAAGGCTTTATTGAGCTCTCCTTTTCCTTTTTCCGTAATTACTCTGCCCCTCTTCCCCTGAACTCTGGTCATGCCCATGTGGTCCAGGAGTTTCAAATAATGACGTACCGTCCTCTCAGAGAGCTCAATCCCGTGGTTTAAGAGCTCTCTGGACAGTTCAATTGATCCCACAATGTCCTCGTATTTATCGAGGACCCGTAAAATTGTAAACATGGTTCTGTTCATTTACACAATTCCGTAGGCGAGCATTGCCTTTGCTACCTTCATGAATCCTGCGATATTTGCTCCTGCCACATAGTCTCCCTTCTTGCCATAAGCCTCACTTGCCTCAAGAGAAGCCTTATGAATGCCTTTCATGATTTTAAGGAGGAGTCCGTCTACTTCCTCGCGTGTCCATGACATTTTCAGGCTATTCTGACTCATTTCAAGTCCGGAAACCGCAACACCGCCTGCATTTGCAGCCTTGCCCGGGCCAAAGAGTACATTGCTTTCCTGGAAGGCTCTCACTGCCTCTGGGGTTGAGGGCATATTGGCCCCCTCGGCAACACAGAAACAACCATTCTTAACGAGGGCTTCTGCGTTTTTCCCATCAAGTTCATTCTGTGTTGCACATGGTATGGCAACATCCACCCTAAGTCCCTGCTGCCTGATAACATCCCAGACACTGTCTCCCAAATAACAGACGGAACCGAACTTGTCGGCATATTCTTTTATTCTTCCCCGCCTTACATTCTTTAGCTCCATCACAAAGTCACATTTGTCCCCGCATATGCCCTCTTCATCAACAATTGTTGCATGGGAATCACAGAGCGTTACGACCTTGCCGCCCAACTGGTTCACCTTTTCCATCGCAAACTGGGCAACATTTCCGGAACCACTAATTGCCACTGTTTTGCCGGTAAAATCCATTCCCCTTGTTGCCAGCATTTCGGCAGCAAAATAAACTGCACCGTATCCTGTTGCCTCCGGCCGGATAAGGCTTCCTCCGTAGTCAAACCCTTTGCCAGTGAGAACGCCGGTATGCTCGTTCATGATCTTCTTATAGTAGCCGAACATGTAGCCAATCTCACGACCACCAACGCCAATGTCACCCGCTGGTACATCCGTGTCAGGACCTATGTGCCTGAAGAGTTCACTCATGAACGCATGACAGAATCGCATCACCTCTTCCTCTGATTTGCCTTTTGGATCAAAGTCTGAGCCACCCTTTGCACCACCCATGGGAAGCGTGGTAAGTGAGTTCTTGAAAATTTGCTCAAAACCCAAAAATTTCATGATGCTGAGATTCACAGATGGATGAAAACGAATGCCTCCCTTATATGGTCCTATGGCATTATTGAACTGAATCCTAAAGCCTCTGTTGATCCGTACCTCTCCCTTATCGTCTACCCAGGGCACTCTGAAAATGATCGTCCTATCCGGCTCAACGATACGTTCAAAAATACCCGCTTTCGAAAACTCAGGGTGCTTATCTGCTGTGGTCTCCAAACTCTCCATGACTTCAATAACTGCCTGGCGAAATTCCGGCTCATTTGGGTCGCGCTGTTTCACTTTTGCAATTATTTCTTTTACCAATGACATAGTGTTACTCCTCCTTTAGATATGAAATTTAAAACTTCCTGTTTTCCTAAACCCTTGCCAGGCTTCCCAGATAATAGGCGAGCAGATGTATCTTATCCCGAATACCAACGGAATAATGGTCAGTCTCCCACTCTTCCTCCATCTCCCTGAGAACACACAAGGCTTTGTTAATCAGACTCGCCTCTTCTTTGCTGTCAATGGGATTAGCATTCTGCTCGTTTGATAATACATCATATGCGGCAGTCATTGCCGTCTTTAGGGGTATTACCTTGCAGTAAGCTTCCATATTTCACCTCGCGCTAGGCTGGATGATATCATGGATTAAGTAAAACCCAACTCAGTATAGACTGACAATCAGGGTAAAGCTAATAATGCTATCAGTGATTGTACTATAGATATCTTAAGGGAATCCCTTATGGCTTTGTAAGCTGTTTATTATCGGCTTTCTATCCAGTGAACAGCATGTTTCATGAGTTCTGTTGCATTTTTTAAATTTAACTTTTCCTTTATGTTTGCACGGTAAGTCTCGACCGTCTTAACACTCACATGAAGTTGGTCAGCGATCTGGCGCGTTCCAAAACCCTGGCCTATCAACTGAAAAACCTCCATTTCTCGGTCGCTTAAGAGCTCTTCAGGGGAAGATACGCCCTCAGCCTTACCATCCACAAATCGTTTAACAATATTTGCGCTCACGCGCTCACTGACGTAAAGCTCTCCGCGCAACACCTTGCGAATAGCCTCCATCATCTTTTCTATGGCTTCCTGCTTCATGATGTAACCCCTGGCGCCAACCCTTAGCGCTCTTTCTGCAAAGAGGGCTTCGTCATGCATGGAAATAACAAGAACAGGGATGTTGTCAAAGCGGGCCCTGATAAGCCTGGTAAGTTCAAAACCATCAATACCCCTCAACGAAATGTCCACGATGGCAAGGTCCGGTTTCACCTTCTTGAGGGCCTCAAGAGCTGCCTCGGCATTATCCGCTTCACCACATATGACAAGGTCTTCCTCTTGGTTAATAAGCTGGGCAAGACCCTTTCGAACAATGGGGTGGTCATCGACGATAAAAATCCTGTTCTTTTGATTTGCCGTCAC
>Ga0351958_1142_pt1 | contig 19586 bp, 15 predicted proteins | sample TotcelT113001L15_FD_206843 | JGI IMG/M metagenome (GOLD analysis project Ga0351958, IMG submission 206843) | Enriched cells from coal bed in the Powder River Basin, Montana, United States - Total cells T11 rep3 HSBNCT.T11.300.1.L15 ...
TTAACAGGTACTCTGCCGTTTACTGCCAGTCTTACGTCTTCTACCATCTGACCTGCACTAAGCTCAACAGACATCATGGTTTTTAATTGAGGGACAAGTCTGTTAATCTCTTCTGTAGGGAAGGGGAATAAAGTTATCGGACGCAAAAGACCAAGCTTAATTCCTTCTGCACGTGCAAGTTCAACGGTGTTTTCGCAGATTCGTGCCATACATCCGTAAGCAACAATAACATGTTCGGCATCTTCGCACATAAATGTTTCAAATCTAACATCTTCTTGCTGCATTTGCTTGTATTTAAGCTGCAGTTTATGATTGAGCCTTTCGTGCACTGCTGCATCGAGGGCTAATGATGTTATAACATTTTGTTTTCTGTCAGGAGTTTTGCCGGTGGTTGCCCATTTGAAAGTTGACTTGATAAACTCATCGCTCCACCGCGGCTTCATAGGTTTTAGCTCTACCTTTTCCATCATCTGACCAACGACTCCGTCGGCAAGAATCAAAACAGGATTTAAATATTTAAAGGCAAGATCAAATCCAAGATCAACAAAATCATACATCTCCTGCGCCGATGATGGGGCTAGCACTACCATTTTGTAGTCACCGTGTCCGCCACCTTTACATGCCTGAAAGTAGTCACCCTGACCTGGCTGAATGGTACCCAGTCCGGGACCACCACGCACAACATTAACTACAACACAAGGCAATTCAGCACCTGCAAGATAGCTCAATCCTTCACACATAAGGCTCAAGCCGGGGCTGCTTGACGATGTCATAACTTTTTTACCGCATGAGGCACCTCCGTACAACATATTGATTGATGAGGTCTCACTCTCTGCCTGAAGTACAACCATTCCGGTTGTCTCCCAGGGCTTTTCCTCCATCAGGGTCTCCATAACCTCTGACTGGGGAGTAATAGGGTAACCGAAGTATCCGTCACAACCGTTTCTAATAGCTGAGATGGCAATTGCTTAATTACCTTTCATTAAAATGTGTTCTGCCATATAATAAATTATTTTTTACTGTTATACTTTAACCCGGTATACTGTTATGCATGTGTCAGGACAAACTGTGGCGCAGTTTGTACATCCGGTGCAATTTTCAGGATATGCCATATAGGCAAAATTATATCCTTTGCTGTTTACCTCTTTGGCTAAAGCAATGGTATTGGTGGGGCAATTTACAAGACATACGCTGCATCCCTTGCATTTTTCTGTATCCACCACAATAGCTCCTCTAAGTGCCATCTCTATTTTGTGATTAAGTTTATAATTATTTACAAAAATATAATATTATATCTAAAAGTGAAAGCAATTTTGATAAAATATGTATAATTATTTAGAAAAATATTTAAATCCGTTACATGCCTCGTCAATAATAAAACGCCACCGTACAATAATACCAATTATAACAATCAATATAATAACAACAAAACCCCTGGTCACAGGAGTTGATTCTCTCCATTTTGTTGGCAAACGATTAAAGCCGGTCTTTATTGTCATTTTAATTCTTTATTTGTTTTTCAATACATATTCTTGCATCTACTGCAATAACCTGTTTAGAGTTTCCGAGAAGAGGGTTGAGGTCCATTTCAAATATCTCAGGTGCAAAATTACATAGTGCAGATACTCTTCTTATGGCCTCACTAAAGAGGAATTCATTAACTCCCTCCTGTCCTCTGCTTCCTTTTATAAGCGAGTAACTTTTAAGGTTTTGAATCATTTCCGAGGCCTCCTGTTTTGAAACCGGATTTAGTGAAGTGTTTACATCTCCCAAAGCCTCAACAAAAATACCCCCAAGACCACACATTATAAGATGTCCGAATTTGTCCTCCCTTTTAGCACCGATAAAAATTTGTGTTCCTGAGAGCATCGGCTGAATTAGAACTGCAGTTGTCTGGTCAATTTTCATCATCCTGTTAAACTCAATAACAAGGGTCTCTTCGTCTGTTATATCCAGCACAACTCCTCCTACATCGGATTTGTGAACAGGGCCTACTACCTTCATAACCAGAGGGTATCCAATTTCTTTAGCCCCTTTTCTCAGAGCCGTTTCAGTTTTGGCTACTATCTCCTTAGCCCGAGATATGCCTGCTGCGTCAAGTAAAATCTGAACATCTTCAGGATCCAAATATCCGTCAGAGGAGTTATCAATTACAGACCTTATCATTTTTGTGTCAACCGGCGGAAGGTCAAATTTGTCAGGGTTTGTTTTTTGATTTAATACCTTAGCTAAAGCAGAGCCAAAAGCAACTTCATCAGGGAACGAGATACCACCTTTATTCTGGAAATGCTCTATTTCATCTTTAACATTTACCACCGAAGGCATAATAGGATAAATAGGCTTTTTTGACTTTTTTATTTTGTCTATCAAAACATCATAAACATCATAAACAGTTGTAAGTCCCGGAGAGCCAAATATTACCGCCATTGAGTCTACATCAAAATCTTTTTCACAAGCATCAATTATATCTGAGAGTTGGACCGCTGTGCCTGTAGCAAGAAAATCTATCGGATTTGAAACAGATGACCCCGGAAACAATCTGGCAAGCAGTGCGTCGGCTTTTGGTCCTGAAATTTCAGGAATATCAATCCCGTTTGCAGATAGTACATCTGTCAGCATAACAGCCGGCCCACCGGCATGTGTAATTATTGCCATTCTTTTGCCATTTGGCTTAGGGTACATCAGTACAGAGGCAACAGTAACAAGTTCTGTTCTGCTGTAACATCTGATAATTCCCGCCTTAGTGAAGAGTGCCGAAACTGCTTTGTCCGGGCTTGCAAGAGCACCCGTATGAGAAGATGCTGCCCTGCTGCCTGCTTCGCTGTAACCAGACTTAACTGCGGCAATTTTTGCTCCCTTTTTGATGAGTGATTGTGAATGTTTAAGCAACTTCTCAGGTTTGTTAATACTTTCAATATATAGAAGCTTAACAGGAGAACTCTTGCCGTGGACATAAGTATTGTCAAGATATTCAAGAATATCCTCTACTCCAAGTTGAGCGCTGTTACCGACTGAGAAAACTGAGGAGAATGTAAGACCCAATTCGATTGAAGCTTCAATAATAAATACTGCTGTAGCTCCTGAACCTGATATAATATCAGCACCCATTGGGTTTAATCTGGGAATAGGCTTTGTGAAAACACCTGAGTAACCGGGAGTAAGAACACCTATACAATTAGGACCTATTAGAGATGCTCCTGCTTTGGTTGCAATTTTTACAATCTCCTTTTCCAGCAAGGCCCCCTCACTGCTGGACTCATGAAAACCTGAAGAGTAAATTATTATTGCTTTACAAGCCTTTTTATTACAAAGAGTCTTAACTGCAGAGACACACATCGAAGCCGGAATTGCGAGAATTGCAAGATCAACCTGCGGGAGTTCTTCAACTGTCGGATAGCTTACAACCCCCTGAATTTTATCAGATTTTGGATTAACAACGTATAGATTTCCGGAAAACTTTGTGTTTATGAGGTTTTTAAGTACGTTACCACCAGGTTTGTGAGTATCTTCGGAACCGCCGACTACTACTATGCTTTTGGGAGAGATAAGCTCTTTTGTGATCATATTTTGAATTTTGATTGCAAAAATATAAAAAAGTAACCTAATTTAGCCTTATTGCTTATAATATTTCAATAAAAATTGAAATTGGTTTATAACTGTTAATTGTTTTATTAAATATAAACCAAAATCTCTTTTTGTCCAAATCTAAAAATTTGTAGTAATTATTCCTGCTTTCACTTTTAAGAACCGGATTAATTATTTTATCACCGAATTTCCAATTTTTTAAAAGTTTGCCGGGGCCTTTGTTATGAGAATAACCACTGCAAATCCAATCTTTTAAGATATGATCCTGAGAAATTTTAAAATGTTTTTGGCAAAAATCCCATAACAGTATTGCTTTTTTTTCTGAACCTGAGTTGTAATCAAAATTTGTACGGTCATAATACTCAATTAACAAATCCAAAAAGTTTTCATTCTCGGTGCACAATCTTACAAAACTCTCTTTTAAAATTTTGCCGTTAAAGAATATCTCAAGGATTTTTGATAGAGTGTCAGCATTTTTTAACTCTTCAAAGGAGATGTTATTTGTCTGAAGAACCTCATAGGGAGGGAGAGGAGAAAAGCAAATACCATATTTTGAAGCATTTTCCCTCAATTTTGTTCCGGGTAAAAGTTTCAAGGATTCTAGCTGAATCTCTTCAGGATTTAACATCACCAATTTTCTTACATCGGATTTTAACCGTTCTAGTGTATAAAATGGAAGCCCGGAGATTAGATCTGTATGAATCTCAAAAGAGGTGCTGTTTACAAGAAACTTGAGACCTTCCATGGAAGAATCTGCATCCCCTGACCTATTACATTCAGATATTACATGATTATCAAGGCTTTGCATGCCAGCCTCTATGTGCAAAAGATCAGGTGGCAGATTCAACAGAGATGCCTTAACATCCATATCAAGAAGTGAAGGGTGTATCTCAAGGTGAAATTTTATATCCGGAGCGAACTCTGCAAACAGATTGAGAAGCGAAATTGCTCTTTTGGAGTTGGCGTTAAAGGTCCTGTCCAGAATCCTTACTTCGTTAACCCCTCTCTCTCTGACTTTGTTTAACCGCTCCCTTAATGACGATACAGGAATATTATCAATTTTTCTATCGTTACCACTTATGCAAAAGGCACATCTGTTAAAACAACCCCTTGATGTTTCAATCTGAACGAATGGCCTATCCCATTCAAAAAAAGAAGAACTCTCAGGTACTTCGAGAGCAGAAAAATTCTGAACCTCTGCCACTCCATTATCAATATAACCACCATTTTGGTCTATATGGCAAAACCCGGGCAAAGAGAACCAATTCATCCCTTTTACAAACATCTCTATAAAGACAGGAAAAATCTCTTCGCCTTCACCCCTGAATACAGCATCAATAAAGCTGTTTCGGGATAAATATTCATAGTTGTCACCCAGGAATTCAGGCCCTCCCAGGATTATTGAGGTGTTTTTCAGAAGTGCTTTAGACCTTACAAGCAGAGAATAAAGATAATTGTGATTGAAAAGCCATGCGGTTGAGAGTATGAGATGAGGTTTAAATTCAAAAATTTCTGCAACATATAATGAGATATCTCTGTTAATTGTACCAGATATAACTTTCCACTCTATTTCAGACTCATCGGATTCCTTTAACTGTGCATGAAGAGCGGGAATTGAGAGAGATGTATGAGAATAGGAAGAGTTTATGTTTAACCAGAGAATTTTCATTTTTATTGTAAAGTTACTTAATTATCCTACAGAGAGTTTTTTTAAATATTGGCTCAAAAATGACTATTTTTGGAAAATTTTAAAAATTAAATGGAGAATTCGATATTAATTAAGGATATAACACTTGACGATAAAGTCACAGACATACTTATCAAAGGTGATACAATCGAAAAGATTTCGGAGAGAATTGACTTAGTCGCAGACAAGGTAATTGAAGGTAAAAATAAGACATTAATACCCGGTTTTGTAAACATGCATACACATGCTGCAATGACCTTAATGAGGGGTATCGGTGAAGATATGCTCTTAATGGACTGGTTATACAAAAAGATTTGGCCTACAGAAAAAAAACTGAATGATGAGATGGTTTACTGGGGCACAAAATTGGCATGTCTTGAGATGTTAAAAACAGGAACAACCTGCTTTAATGACCAGTACTGGAGCCTTTCACACGCAGTTAAAGCTGCTTCGGAGATGGGACTCCGTTCCGTACAGCCGTTTGTAATTCTTGATCTCTTTGATAAGGAGCGTTGGAATAAAATAAAGGAAGATTGTCAAAAAGCATACGAAGGTTCTGCAGGGTGGAACAAAATTAATCGTTTTGCAATTGGTCTGCACTCACCATACAGTGTCTCTGAAGATATGTTGGTTTGGGGTGCTGAATTTGCAAAAGCAAATGGGTTACTTGTACATATCCATATCTCTGAAACCAAAGGAGAAAACGAAGATTCAATAGCAAAACACGGTCTCACTCCAACAAAATATCTTGACAAACTGGGTGTTCTAGGGGCTAACACAATTGCTGCCCACTGTCTCTGGATTGACGACGAAGATATGGAGATACTTGCAAAAAGAGATGTTAAGGTTGTACACAACATTAACTCAAACCTTAAAATTGCATCAGGATATAAATTCAGGTACAACGAATTTCGCGACGCAGGAGTGACGGTTACCCTGGGAACTGACGGGTGTGCATCTTCAAACAATCTTGACATGATTGAAACAATGAAAACGACTGCACTACTTCAGAAAGGGTGGAGAGGAGATCCAACCGCCATGCCACTTGACGAACTAATGAATCTTACTACCAGGAACGGAGGTATAGCCCTTGGATTAAATACCGGAGTTATTAAGGAGGGAGCATTGGCAGATCTTACAATAATTGATACAGACTCATATGCGTTTACACCAAATATAAGCTTCTATGCAAATCTCATCTATTCTGCGAACAGCTCTTGTGTAGATACTGTAATTTGCAACGGTAAAGTGTTGATGGAAAAACGGTTTGTCCAAGGTGAACACGAGATACTTGATAATGTCAACAGGCTTTACAAGAAGTTATTATAATAAACAATTAAATAACAAGGATATGGATATAAATATTCTAAAAAGAATTGAAGAGGCTGCCCAATTTGTGAAAATAAAAATAGGCAACGATAAGCCATTTGCAGGCATAATACTTGGCAGTGGATTGGGAGAACTAGCTGAAAAAATTGAAAATAAAATAGTTATACCTTACAATCAGATACCACATTTTGCCACATCTACAGCAGTTGGACATAAAGGGAATCTGATTGCGGGCCTGTTGGGAGGAAAATTTGTCATTGCTATGCAGGGTAGATTTCACTATTACGAAGGATACGGAATGGACCAGGTAACTCTTCCTGTAAGGGTAATGAAGGTACTTGGTATATCATATCTTTTTGTTTCAAATGCAGCAGGAGGAGTAAATGAGAAATACAGAGTAGGGGACCTGATGATACTGAAGGACCACATTAATCTTATGCCAAACCCACTAATCGGAAAAAACCTTGATGATTTTGGCCCGAGATTTCCTGATATGACACGCCCTTATGATCTAAAAATCATCTCAATGGCAGAAGAGATAGCTGCTAATAACAATATTCTTGTTCACAAAGGGGTATATCTTGCCGGAACCGGACCAACTTATGAAACTCCTGCAGAATACTCATTTTTCAGGACAATAGGAGCAGACGCTGTGGGTATGTCAACTGTTCCTGAGGTTATTATTGCAAGACACTCATCAATACCGGTTTTTGGAGTTTCTGTAATAACAAATGAGGCATTTGGCTTCTCTGAAGATTTTGTTAATGATGGAGACGATGTTGTAGATGCAGCAAATAAGGCCGCTGATAAAATGACAAAGCTTTTTACTGAACTGATATCTGTACTCTAAATGAATGCGATACCCGAAAGATACACCCTGGCTGCAAAACAACTGGCAGCATTTTCGCATTTGCTTTACCAAAAAGGATTTGCAGATGCGAACGGTGGTAATCTTTCGGTTAAAACAGATGAAGATATAATTATTACAACACCCACACTTGAATCAAAAGGATCACTCGAGTATGGAGATATGGTAATAACTGATATTAATGGTAAACACTTGTACGGTTTAAAGAGTGCATCTTCTGAGCTCTCTTCCCACCTTGCAGTGTACAGAGCAAATCCTAAAGCCCGGGCAGTAATACACTCTCACCCTCCTTATGTATGCTCATATGCCTATACAAAATCGACACCGCTTATTGAAACAAGTCCTGAAACCCTTATATGGACAGGAGAGATTTGTGATATTCCCTTTATTATGCCGGGGTCGCCTGAACTTGCAAAAAAAATGGAGAAGGAATGTATAAACAGACAGGTTATATTACTTAGGAATCATGGTCTTATAACCTGGGGAGAGAACTTAAGAGATGCTTGGTGGAGAACTGAAGTGTTTGAACACCATTGTAAAATATGCCACTTAATTTCAACCAGAGGAGATAGCCCGGTTAAGCTTAATGAAGAAGGAATTAAGCGTTTGATTAAGCTAAGAGATGATTTATTAAAAAAGAAGCATAATGGATGAAGCCCTTTTTGAATACGATTCAGTATCAATATGCAACAACGGTCTGGGATTAAAAATTCTTGATCAGACAAAGTTACCTAATGAGGAGGTTTTTATCATTCTACAAAATGAGGAGGACTTTACAGATGCGATTTGCTCTCTAAAGGTTAGAGGGGCCCCTGCTATAGGAATAGCAGCTGCATACGGACTCTCTGTTCTAATGTGTAATTCCGGGATAAAGAGTATAGATGATTACCGCAATGAGTTTGCAAGAGTCAAAAACCTTCTTCTAAAGACAAGGCCTACTGCCGTAAACCTATCAAATGCCCTTAATAGAATGGAGGATAGGTTTTTAAAAATATCGAAAGACAAAAATATTACAGTTGAGCAGATAAATCAAAAGCTCAGAGAGGAGGCAAAATTAATTAAAAATGAAGATATTGGTTCAAATCTTGAGATAGCTAAAAATGCAATCAGCCTGTTGAAGCCTTCAATGTCAATCCTTACACACTGCAATGCGGGTCACCTTGCAGTTTCCAGATATGGAACTGCACTAGCTCCAATTTATCTTGCAAAATCAAAGGGTTGGAATATAAAAGTTTACTCATGCGAAACCAGACCTTTACTGCAGGGAGCAAGATTAACCTCATTTGAGTTAATGAGAGCAGGGATTGATGTAACTCTACTTTGTGATAACATGGTCAGTTCACTCATGTCAGAGGGTAAAATTGACGCTGTAATTACCGGTTGTGACAGAATAGCTCGCAACGGAGACACTGCAAACAAAATCGGCACATCTTCAATAGCTGTGCTGGCTTCATACTACAAAATACCATTTTATGTTGCAGGTCCTTCAACAACAATTGATAATGATTCATTAACAGGCGACAGTTTCGTAATTGAACAACGCTCACCTGAAGAGGTGACTGAAATGTGGTATTCAGAGAGAATGGCACCTAAGAACATAAGTGTTTACAATCCGGCATTTGATGTGACAAAATCACAACTGATAAGTGCCATAATCACAGAAAAGGGTATTTTCAGATACCCCTATAAATTTTGAACAGGAGTTTTATGATAAAAAACATTGTATTTGATCTTGGAGGTGTTCTTGTGCCTTTAAACAGGAGAGCTTGCGAAGACGCCTTTCACGCAATCGGATTTGACGATTTTGGGAAAATACTCAATGAATATGTGCAGGGAGGGTTTTTTCTCGAATATGAAAAAGGAGCTATAACAACTAGTGAATTTAGGGACATTTTAAGAAGTTATATTGAGAATGAAGTAACAAATGATCAGATAGATTTTGCAATGGGGTCGTTTCTCGAAGTAATATCTGATGACAAACTTGATTTTCTCATCTCACTCAAGAAAAAGTTCAGGTTGTATATGCTAAGCAACACAAATGAGATAGCAATGAGAGTTGTCAGACCTTTCTTCAATAAAGGCAATCTGACAATTAATGATTACTTTGATAAACTTTTTCTCTCTTATGAGATGAAAATGGCCAAGCCTGATAGTGATATATTTATAAAGATGGCAAATGATGCATCTTTTGAAGCCTCTGAAACACTCTTTATTGACGATTCTCCGGCAAATATTCAAACAGCACAGTGCTTGGGCTTTCATACACTACTCTTTAACCACGATATGAATTTAAAAACTGAGGTTGAAAAATTGATATGATCCGATTTATTAGCCTTGCAAGCGGTAGCAGCGGTAATTGTTATTACATTGGAGATGAGTTTGCCTCTGTTTTAATTGATGCCGGATTAGGGCCCAGATCAATAAAAAAGAGACTTGCTGAATATTCAATTCCAATAGACTCTATTGACCTTATTCTGGTTACTCATGACCATTCAGATCACGTAAGACATCTCAAAGCAATTGTTGAAAGATATAACAAACCCTTTATCTCTACCGGCCCGATACTAAAGTCATTGAGCACACATCCCGCAACGAGGGGTATTAAAAATGGATTTATAAAAGAGATCGAAAAAGAGGTGGCATTTTCCTTTAAAGGGGTAAATATTACAGCATTCGAAGTTTTTCATGATGCTACCGAAACCTTAGGCTATCACATTGATTTTAAGGGTGAAAAATTTACATTCGTTACAGATATTGGCAGGATGACACAAAAAGTGATTGACTTCTGCAAACTTTCACACAACCTTATAATTGAATCAAATTACGACTGCACTATGCTCGAAAAAGGAGGATATCCACTAATGCTGATTAACCGCATAAAAGGTGGCAGAGGTCATTTAAGTAACAAGGAGACAGCCGGAGCTCTAAAGCAAATTTATAATCCTGCTATTAAGAACATATATCTGTGCCATCTTAGCGAAAATAACAACACCCCTGACCTTGCATACGATGAATCATTCAAGTCGCTTTGCGAGATAGGGGTGTCGGTAGGTAAAGATCTATCGCTGGAGTGTCTTCCCAGAAGAGATCATATCTGTTACTTGGTCTGAATCATTGCGTTTGGCATCAATTCGCGGAAAAATATTGCATTCATAAAAAGACGTGATGTGCCAAACCAATAGGCTCTGAAATTTGGATTATCACAGAAATATATTGCTCCTCTACCGGTAAAAACAGCAGGCATTCCTTTGACTTTCTCAAGATTGGATGCAGACATATAGCCACTTACAAGAGGATCCTTACTGTAATTAACCGGAGTTGTAAATAGTGCTGATGTCTCAGAAATTGTTGTTCTTCCTCTTTTAAACAGAAAGAGATTGTCAGATTTAATACCATATAGCAGTGGGTTTCCTCTGTCAATGTCTGCTTTTAATATTACGCCGTTTATTGATGTGTTCCCTCTGTTGTATCTGTTGTCAATATAAGTAAGTTGAGGAGATACGGCTCTCTGATCAGCCTTCTCTTTAATATCTGCGATTCCTATTTCGTTCAATGTGACAAATGCCTGATCTATAGCAATAAATCTATTGCCTGAAATTTGAGACCAACTTTTCAATTTATCATTGACCTCTTTTGGAAACTTATAATTTCCGTTTAGGATTATTGTATTGTATCTTAAAAGATCCAATTCCGGCAGCAAAGAAGCATCAATCATTGAAGCAGGTATTTTGTACTTCTGATCAAGCAGATGCCACAACTCTCCAATAGAGGAGTATGAGGCGCCTCTTCCAATAACTATGGCAATATTTGGCATTGTAATCTTTTGGAAATGTGAACTTCCCAAATCAAATTCAATGCCCATGCTAGTATGTGCCGCTAAAATTCGTATGCAACCCTGATGGTTAAATTCAATAAGTTTTTTATGAATCATATCAGGACTTATCCCTTGTTCATTAACAGAAATAAAAATTGTACCGTAATCAAAAGAGTGTTTAACTCCACCCTTTTCAAAGGTGAATGGCATGTCTGACACTTTTAGTTTTATTCCATTTTTTTGCAGAGAATACAATAGGTTATAAGATCCTAAATCTTTAATCTCAAAAAGATAACCAACATTGCTTAATTCAGGTTGGGAATAGTTATTTCCGTTTATCTTTTCTACTTTGTTGCCCACAAGTCCTGCAGTAGTTGTGATTGGCTGGTAGTTGAGGTTCATTGCAAGAGGAAGAGTCCATGCAGTAATATCATAGAATGTTGTATCAACATAATGGGTAAGTTTATCAAAAAGGGTTCTGATAATTCTATACTCCTTCTGATCAAGTGGCAAAATGTAGCTTGATGAAGCTTCGAACTTTTTACCGTTAACAGTCACATCTTTAGCAAGAGCGTACATATCTACCCTGTGAACTGAAAGAATGTGCAATAACTCCTTCATCAGGCTTTTGTCGCCTTCACTGCTTATAACATAACCTTTAGTTAACCCTTTTGATAACATATTTGAAGCCTCTTTGTAGGCATCCATCTTGTATTTGTTTAGCTCAATCCGCTTATCTATGCCCGCCTTAATTGCCGAATAGGAACACATAGCCTGATATCTGACAATATCTGGAAATTTTACGGTTACACCATTCACAACCTGATGATGTCCTCTTGAGGATGGCATTTCATATAGAATACCTATTGCGCCAAGGAGATCAGGGTACGAAGCACCCTTTCCCGGATAAAAATTATCGTATACCTCTTTAGTAAAAAAAAGCGAACCGTCACTAGTTATTGCATCGGCGTGATAAAGCGCAATCTCCTCTGTGAGTTTACGGTTTCCGGTAGGAACAATATCATTGACACTACCTTTCATCCCAGGTGAAAAATAGGGATTGCTGGTGCTGCCCTGTTCATGGTAATCGTTTACAAGAACCGGATGCCAGTCAAGAAAGAGTTTCAATCTGTTAAATGTTTCAGGGTGTTGACCCAATAGCCAATCTCTGTTCAGGTCAAACCAATAGTGATTAGATCTGCTACTTGGGGCGGGCTCTCTGAACTCTCTCGAAAACTGATCTGTTACTCCTGAATAGCTTCTTGCAGAGTTTACCCAATTTGCAAACCTCTGAATTCCATCCGGATTTTGAGCAGGTTGAATGATAATCACCGACTCGTTAAGAATCTTCTCAATTTCACTACCCTCTGCTGCTGCGAGGTAATAAGCTACAGCAAGAGATGCATTTACGCCACTGGCCTCATTCCCGTGGACGCTGTACCCAAACCACATGACTACAGGCATATCATTAAGATTCAGCGATGAAGATTTTGAGGGATCTGTAAGCAAAAGTTGATTTTTTTGAATTTCGTCAATTTTACCAAGATTTGCTTCTGAGCTTATAATCAGAAAAATAAGAGGCCTGTTTTCATATGTTACTCCTATCTCTTTAGCAATAACTCTTGAAGATTTTTTCGCAAGCTCTCTCATGTAAAACAGTAACTGATCATGACTTACATGGTGTTCGCCCGGGTTAAATCCAAGAAACTGCTTTGGTGTAGGTATATCAGGATTTAGCGTATAGTTCCCCTGAGGAAGAAAATAGCTTAACTCCTGTGTATAGGCTGTTGTTTGCAGACAAATAGCAAACAAAACAATAATAATGAACCTTATTTTTAACATATAATTTTTTATTAATCAACAAACTGACTTGCGTAATACTTGGCCGTTAACTTTTCTCCGGTTGCAGCTTCAATCATATCATTCCACTTATGTTTCATGCCGGTTTCAAATACCTTCTCCCTGATCCAGTCTCCAACCTCTTTGTTTCCGATATATGAGTCGTTTTTAATGTTTCCGGATTTTGTAATGTTATTTACAATGTAGTAATGAAACTGCGATGCCAAAAGTTCACCCAGCTGATAATTGTGGTAGTAGCATGGATATAGTGCTACATGGATCTTTGTAGCCCAGTCAGGTTCGTTACGACCTTCAGGTTTGGTTAGCATCTGGTATTTTGAAACCAATGTCCACCAGAGTTCATTGAGATCTTGATTGGGATTTGCATACATCTCTTTTTCAAAGCGATACATAACCTGGGCCCATCTACTGAAAACAAGTTGCTGCAATCTTGAAGATTTATGACAGTCGTCCTGAATCTTCTCCATTTCGGAAAGTGGTAATTCAAGCATTTGAGACATCCATTCAGGATTTCTGGAGAGTCTTCCGAAAAGCATTGCCACAGCCTCTGTTGTGAATGAGTGTGCAGCCTCTCTTAAAAAATATGGATTTGCAGGATTATCGTGTCCCTGAGCATAAACAGCATGACCAAACTCATGGAGCATTGTTCCCATCCACTGTTCGTTATCTTTTATATTACACAAAACTCTGATATCTCCCTCAGAGTCAATATCGATGCAGTATGCATGCTGATTTTTGCCGGGTTTTTCATAAAGATCACTATTAGCCATTATCTGCTCAACATCCAGCCCGATACCCAGATAGTAAGATTTTGTAAGCTCCTCAAGGTTTTTACCCGAGTAATATTTATCAAGTTCCAAGGGGTAAATTTGAGGTGACTCCTGGAAAAATCTTCCCTGATAATGCCAAGGCATAAGCTTCCCTTTTTCAATTTTATACCTCTTTGCAAAATATGTATCCATCTCATCTTTAAGATTTGCAAAGGCATCTTTTGTCATTACATCCAATTCATCAAACAATTCAGACACTTCATCGGGTTTCTGACCCGATAACTCCAGACTCATTGTGTGATAGTTGTCAAACCCCAATGAAATGGCAACCATATTCCTTAATTTCACAATTTCAATGATATAATTGGCAACTAGCGGCCCTATTTTCTTATGAGCCATCCAAACCTCTTTTAGATCATTGTTGTTAAGTGAGGTCTGAAGTGTGTTTTCTACCTGATTGTCTGAAATTGCAGAACCTTTGTAATTAGCTCTGAATGTTGCATGTTTTTGTTCAAGAGCAGCAGAACGCTGAATAATGTCGTTTAACAGAGCTGTATCAGTTTGATTGCCAAGAAATCGGTTGTAAACAACCTCAAGTTCTCTAATCAGCAGAGGATCTTTAATTTTTTTCTCTTCATTAATTCGTTTCAATTTTGCAAAAAGTTCACGATCTGAGTAGATATTTACAATCTGCATATTTGCGGCAGAATATTTTTCAAACTCCAGAGGATCTCCGGAGATTGTTGCGTTCCAGTAGGCGAGGGCAGCCTCTTTGTTGAGAGGTCTTACCTGAGCTTCTATGTCGTTAATTAAGTTTCTAAGTTCCATCTCTTTTTGTTTTGTGCATCCGAAAAGCACCAGCAAAGTGGTTATAATGATTAAGTTTTTCATATTGTTTATTATTTGAGTTTTCGGGATTTTTTGATTTTCGCTGACAGGATAATTATATCCTCAACTGGTCTGTCGTTTGAATCGGTTGGCTTAGCTGAAATTTTCTCAACGATGTCATAACCTTGGATCACCTCTCCAAATACCGTGTATTGAGTATCTAAATGAGGTGTTCCGCCAACTGTTTTATAGATCTCTCTCCATTCATCATGAATTGCATGTTGCCCGTGAATATTATTAGCTGCATTTCTTGTGTTAATTCTATTTTCTACTGTTATAAGGCCCTCATCATCAAATACTTTTCCCTTTACAATATAAAACTGAGAACCAGAAGATTTTCGCTCAGGATTCACACTATCTCCCTCTCTTGCCGCAGCAACTACTCCTCTTTTATGATAAAGACCAGGAATTATTTCAGCCGGAAGGTCGTAGCCGGGTCCTCCGTTTCCATAAAGTTTTCCTGCTTCTTTAGCCTTCGAATCCGGATCTCCGGTCTGGATCATAAAATTATCTATAACCCTGTGGAAAAGAATACCGTCAAAAAAGCGCACTTTAACCAGTTTGATGAAATTATCCCGATGTAAAGGAGTTTGATTGTAAAGGCGAAATGTTATTTCACCCACATTTGTATAAAGTGTAATATAGTTGTATTTTTCTCTCTTTGCCAGCAAGTTAGTGCCGGTCATAATGAGAAACAAAAAAATAAAAGCAATCCGTATCAGGACATTAGCTGATACGGATTTTAAAAAATTAATTTTCATTTTTTAAATATTATTATAACTGAGGCCCTGATGATTTGAGGGCTGCTGCAGCAGGATTATCACAATACTGTTCAAAGTTAGCAATATATTTTGCAGCAAGAGATTTTGCCTTTATTTCCCATTCATTTTTGTCCTGATAGGTATCTCTTGGGTCAAGTATTCCCTGTGATACATTATTAAGTGATTGAGGGATTGTAAGGTTCAGTACAGGAATATGCCTGGTAGTTGCACTCTCAATTGATCCATCAAGAATTGCATCAATAATAGCTCGGGTGTCTTTGATTGAGATTCTTTTACCGGTACCGTTCCAGCCTGTGTTTACAAGATATGCCCTTGCTCCGTGCTGATCCATCTTATCGGCAAGTAATTTAGCATAAATGGTTGGGTGAAGGGTGAGAAAAGCCTCCCCGAATGCAGGTGAAAATGAAGGGACAGGCTCTGTAATTCCCCTTTCAGTTCCGGCAATCTTTGAGGTAAACCCGCTTAAAAAATGGTATTGAGCCTGACTTCTGTCAAGTATGGAAACAGGAGGCAGAACTCCGAAAGCATCAGCTGAAAGGTAAATCACCTTTTTTGCATGACCTGCTTTTGAAGGGAGTACAATTTTATTTATATGAAAAATTGGATAGGAGACTCTTGTGTTTTCTGTAATTGAGCCGTCTGAAAAATCGATATTGCCTTCATTGTCAACTACTACATTTTCAAGAAGGGCATCTCTTTTAATGGCCGACCAGATGTCAGGCTCATTCTCTTTGCTCAGGTTAATTGTTTTGGCATAACACCCACCTTCAAAATTGAAAACACCGTCATTATCCCAGCCATGTTCGTCGTCACCGATTAAATATCTCTTGGGATCGGCAGATAAAGTTGTTTTGCCTGTTCCTGAAAGTCCGAAGAATACAGCAACATCGCCTTTTTTGCCAACATTGGCTGAGCAGTGCATTGAGGCTATGCCTTTAAGAGGTAAATAGTAATTCATAATCGAAAAGATTCCCTTCTTCATTTCACCTCCATACCATGAACCTCCAATTACCTGAATTCTCTCTGTCAGATTAAACAAGACAAAAACTTCTGAGTGAAGATTGTGCTCTCTCCATTTAGGGTTTGTGGCTTTTGATGCGTTGATTGACACAAAATCAGGATCCCCGTAGTTGTCCAGTTCGTGCTTTGTAGGCCTGATGAACATATTTGTCACAAAATGAGCCTGCCAGGCCACCTCCATGATAAATCTTACCTTTAAACGGGTCTCCTCATTTGTCCCGCAAAAGGTATCTACCACATAAAGGCACTCCTTATCGGAGAGTTGTTCTCTTGCTATCTCCAGACATTCGTCCCACACCTCTTTGCCTACTGGTTTGTTGATATTCCCATCCCACCATATTGTATTTTCTGTAGTACTATCTTTAAGGATGTACCGATCTTTGGGAGAGCGGCCTGTGAAAATGCCTGTTTTTACAGCCACTGCTCCTGTTTGTGTTAAAATGCCCTCTTCAAAACCTTGGTTTTTTCCGGACATTTCTGCTTGATAAAGTTCTTCGTAAGATGGATTATGGATTATTTTTCCGATATTTCGAATACCATAAATTGTGAGATCTAAGTGTGACATAAGATAGTTTAAGTTGTGGTTAGTTTGGGAAGTTGTAGGAAATCATAACGAATTTAAGAAAAATTCTTCACAAAACAGAATTAAAATATTACTATTTTTGCTAATTAATGGACAATATGTTATCTCACCTTGATGTATTAAAACAATACTGGTCTCACGACTCTTTCAGACCAATGCAGGAAGAGATAGTAATGTCTGTTTTGAAAAACAGAGATACTCTGGCTCTTTTGCCTACCGGAGGAGGAAAATCTGTATGTTTTCAGATTCCGGCAATTATGAAAGAGGGAATTTGCATTGTTGTTACCCCCCTTATAGCATTAATGAAAGATCAGGTGGAGAATCTCCGGAAAAAGGGGATTAAGGCACTTGCTGTATATTCAGGAATGACATCGGGAGAGATTGATGCAGCATTTGACAATGCAATTTACGGTAACTATAAATTTCTATACCTCTCCCCTGAAAGGCTCAGAAGCGACATTTTCAGAGTACGACTTGAGAAGATGAATGTATCTTATCTTGTTGTTGATGAAGCACATTGCATTTCAGAATGGGGGTATGATTTTAGGCCTGACTATCTTTTAATTAAAGATGTTCTGGAAATTACTGGCCCGATACCGGTTATTGCACTCACAGCAACTGCAACTCCTAAGGTAGCAGCGGATATCGTTGAAAAACTGGGATTTCGTGAGCCAAATATCATTAAATCAAGTTTTTCAAGAAACAATCTGGCATATATAGTAAGATACTGTGAAGATAAAAATGGACAACTTTTAAGGGTTATCAGAGGAGTAAAAGGGTCGGGTATAGTTTATGTGAGGGAGAGAAAGAGAGCAGAGGAGATTGCCCTTTTTCTTAAAGCTCAGGGGTTATCTGCTGATTCGTATCACGCAGGTTATTCAACCGATTTGAGATCTCGCAAACAGGACGACTGGAAGAGCGGAATCACAGATATTATTGTCTCCACCAATGCATTCGGCATGGGCATTGATAAGCCCGATGTAAGATTTGTGTGCCATTTTGACTTGCCAGAATCACTGGAAGCCTATTTCCAGGAGGCCGGAAGGGCCGGAAGAGACGGGGTAAAGTCTTATGCTGTACAACTGTGGAACAACAACGATGTTAAAAGGCTGAAACAGATTGTGAACATCTCTTTCCCTGAAATTGAATACATTAAGGATGTTTATCAAAAACTATACAAGTTTTTTGACTACACCTATGGCACAGGAAAGGGTGATGCCCAAAGGTTCAACCTTGCTGAATTCTCACTTAAGTATAAACTTCACGCCGGATCGGTTTATTATGCAATCAAATATATGGAGAGTGAGGGTTATCTGGAGTTGACAGAAGAGTTGGACAATCCATCAAGAGTAATGTTTATTGTAAATAGGGATGAACTCTATATGGTTCAGCTTAAAAATGAGTCTCTTGATTCGTTCATAAAGTCTCTTTTACGAATATATACAGGCCTCTTTTCTGAGTTTGTATCCATTGACGAAGAGTATATTGCGAGAGTCCTAAGAAACAGCAAGGCGGCTGTTACATCTATGTTGATGCGCCTCTCAAGAATGGGAATAATGTCATATATACCCGGAGCCAGATCTCCACTTTTAATATTTAACGAGGAGAGGCTGGAGGAGAAGGGGATATACCTGCCTGAAAGCAGATACAATGCTAAAAAAGAGATGCATATGGGGAGAGCTGAATCCGTAATTACCTATGTGTCTCAGGATAGTACCTGTCGCTCACAGTATCTGTTAGACTATTTTGGAGAGGATGATTCTCCGGAATGTGGAGAGTGTGATATATGTATAGCAAACAGAAAATCAGACGGAAGATATAAAGAGATTGAACGACAAATAGTTGAGGCACTAAGTAACGGGTCTGTTGAAATAACCGGCTTCACATCCTTTATCTCTGCAGAAAATAAATTAATCATAAGTTCAATAAGGGAGATGTGCGACAGGGGAGTTCTCAAAATTGAGGGAGATACAGTCACCCTTGTTTCAAAGCGAGGATAAACTCTTTAAGCTTATCACTAAGCTTCTGAACAGGTAACCCGACAACATTAAAATAAGAACCTTCTATTCTCTTTATAGCAGTATATCCAAGCCAATCCTGTGCCCCATAGCTTCCAGCCTTGTCATATGGGGAGTAATTATCCAGATAGTAGCTAATCTCATCATCATCAATCTCTTTAAACCACACAGTGGTCTCTGCGGAAAAAGTTGTCTCCTTATCTTTTGACCTTAAGGTAACCCCTGTTGAGACAATATGTGATCTGCCGGACAATCTCCTAATCATTTTGAATGCATCATCTCTGTCAAGAGGTTTCTCAAGTATCTCTCCTTCACAAATAACCAGTGTGTCAGCTGTTATAATTATTTCGTCATCCTTTAGTAAACGGGGAAATGAGTGGGA
>Ga0351958_1161_pt1 | contig 18531 bp, 14 predicted proteins | sample TotcelT113001L15_FD_206843 | JGI IMG/M metagenome (GOLD analysis project Ga0351958, IMG submission 206843) | Enriched cells from coal bed in the Powder River Basin, Montana, United States - Total cells T11 rep3 HSBNCT.T11.300.1.L15 ...
GATGAATCAGTTTTGACAGGGGAGTCGGTGCCCGTCCATAAAAAACCACACATTCTCGATCACGGAACAGGTTTGGCCGATCGGCGGAACATGGTGTATGCGTCGACGCTGGTAACTTATGGTCAGGGTTCAGGCGTTGTTATCGCAATTGGCGATAAAACGGAAGTGGGGCGTATCTCTGAGCTTATTGAAACAACAGACCAACTGGAAACACCCTTAACCCGAAAGATTGCCCGCTTCAGCAATATATTGCTTTATGCAATACTAGCCCTTGCAGCCGTTACGTTCATTGCCGGACTGATACGGGGGCAACCGATCATTGATATGTTTATGGCGGCTGTAGCCTTGGCAGTGGGCGCTATTCCAGAGGGATTACCGGCTGCGCTGACTATCACGCTGGCTATCGGCGTGGGTCGGATGGCGCGCAAAAAGGCCATAATCAGAAAACTCCCTGCAGTGGAAACATTAGGGAGCACAACGGTTATCTGCTCAGACAAAACAGGGACATTGACCGAAAACCAGATGACTGTACAGGAGGTGTATGCCGGGGGAGAGAGATTTGAAGTGACAGGCGCAGGCTATACTCCCTCAGGCCAGTTTGTCAGGAAGGGAGTTGGAGTGGATGCCTCCAGGTTCCCGGCGCTCACAGAATGCCTGATGGCCGGTTTATTGTGCAACGACAGCATGCTGTCGGAAAAAGAGGGTCGATGGACAATACAGGGAGACCCTACCGAAGGTTCTTTGTTTGTTTCAGCGGCTAAGGCAGGGCTGAAAGCAGCCGACATGAACACAGCGTTTCCTCGCATCGACATAATACCCTTCGAGTCTCAACATCAATACATGGCTACTCTTCATTCCGGAGAAAAAGGAAGAAGTAATAATATCGTATATGTCAAAGGCTCGGTAGAAACTGTCCTCAAAATGTGTGCTTTATTTCTTGACAGCGAGGGGCAACCTGCTGTTCTCAATCCCGAAGCGATAGACAGCGAAGCAAGGAAAATGGCAGCCAGAGGAGTTCGAGTGCTCGCTTTTGCGAGAGGTGAACGTGAAAAAGAGGCGACGGGCCTCGAGTATTCTGACGTGATTTCTGGTCTTATATTCCTCGGTCTTCAAGGCATGATTGATCCGCCTCGGCAGGAGGCGATCCTCGCGGTCGAAAAGTGCCACACCGCAGGAATTCACGTCAAAATGATAACCGGTGACCACGCCCTGACAGCATCATCGATTGCTCGCCATGTCGGACTGAAGAACCCGTCCGCCGTCATCACCGGAGGAGCCTTGACGGAAATCTCCGACAGAGAGTTGATTGATGTTGCCGATCGAACATCCGTTTTCGCCAGGGTAACGCCTGAGCAGAAACTTCGCCTGGTTGAGGCTTTACAGGTCAAGGGGAACGTTGTCGCTATGACTGGGGACGGGGTTAACGACGCTCCTGCCTTGAAGAGGGCGGACATTGGCGTGGCTATGGGCATCACAGGGACTGATGTGGCCAAAGAGGCTGCCGATATGGTGCTCACAGACGATAACTTTGCCTCCATAGAGGCCGCCGTAGAAGAAGGGCGGGGCATCTTCGACAATCTTACCAAGTTCATCGTGTGGACACTGCCCACCAACCTTGGTGAAGGCCTGGTGATTCTCGCTGCCATATTCGCAAGCGTTACGCTGCCCATTCTTCCTGTGCAGATACTTTGGATTAATATGACAACCGCCATATTGTTAGGCCTCATGCTTGCTTTCGAGCCGAAGGAACCGGGAATTATGTCCCGCCCGCCGCGTGATCCCAAAACGCCCATATTGACAGGAATCTTAATGTGGCGCTTGATACTTGTCGGGGTTTTGTTGCTCGTTGGCGCTTTTGGGCTCTTCGAATGGGAATTGATGATGGGGGCTGATATTGCAGAGGCCCGCACGGTAGCAGTCAATGTGTTCGTCATGGTTCAGCTTTTTTATCTTTTTAATTGTCGATCTTTGACACAGTCCGTGTTTAGTCTGGGTTTTTTTTCAAATCCCCCTTTGTTTGTCGGTGCTGTGGTCATGCTGATATTTCAAATGATGTTTACTTACCTGCCGGCAATGAACTTCATGTTTCACAGCGCACCCATCGGGTTTGGGGCTTGGGGCAGGATAGTGGCGGTTGCTATTATTATTTCTTTCACAGTTGGCGTCGAAAAATGGTTTCGCAAGAAAAGCATGCAGAGACGCTCGATAGCTCTTTCAGGTCTTTGAAAGAATGAGGAAGGGTGGAAACATGATTAAAAAAATACTTCTTGGTTTAGGCGGCACACCATATACGACCGTTGCGATACAACGCGCAGTAAAGGTTGCCAAGCATTATGGCGCAGAAATAACTGGGGTAACCTCGATAAGCCTCAATCGACTGAAAGGAATCGGCGTTGAACAGAAAGAATCAGCATATACCAATATGGATCGTCGCACCGTGACCAGAGAACTGATTGAAGAAGCCGTTAGTTTGTTTGAGTCAGCATGTTTGGCTGAAGGAATTAAATTCCAAATTAAATCACTTTGGGTTGTATTCCCCGCCGCTTGCGGCGTAAAATATGTAGGTGAGCGAATATGTCCATAAAAGCCATAATGTTACGGTACTCATCTACCATTTGGTTTTTCCGGCAAAATACCGACGTGCAGTATTCGACGAGCACGTGGATGAAGTAATGAAAGATGTATGCATGGAGATTGAGAAACGCTACCAGATGAAATTCCTGGAGATCGGCACGGATCAGGATCACGTGCACTTTCTCGTGCAATCGGTTCCAACGTATAGTGTAACGAGAACGGTATCAATTATCAAAAGCATCACTGCCAGGGAAATATTCAAGCGGTGTCCCCAGGTAAAGAAACAGCTCTGGGGTGGTGAGTTCTGGACGGATGGATATTTTGCAGGTAGTGTAGGAAAACATGGCAATGAGAAAACGATAGCCAACTATGTCAAACAGCAAGGGGACACATATCATAAACTCTATGAGGACCGGCAGTTAATGCTTTTCTAATACCCCACTGCTTGCGGCGGGGTAGTTTATTTGATATTTTTTGCTTCCTTCCGCAACTCAAGTGTAGCTGAGTATGCAAGCATATCCATCAAGAACGGGGAGCCCTGGATTTCCGGCACAACATGGAGCAAAACAATGGACGACCGATACGTGCGTGATAGAAAAGCAGCAGTTTGAAGAATATCTGCGTAGCCTGACCAAGATCAGTTGCAATAAGGATTTTTTTGAGCAACTTCATGCTGTCCTCTTTTGTTCGTAAAAACGTATTGTTTCATGGATCATCCTCTTTTGCGTTACATAATGTAGCAAAATACTTGCCATTACGTAGATTTGCCTGCGCTCGAAGACCCTTAATGCTGACCGGAAAGTCTTTGGCTTCGCGTGTACTTTGTTTTTTCTTACCTTATTGTATATTGTCAGACAGAAGCTTATCGGAATTCAACGCTATTCATATTGAGGTTATCAGTTACACAACCCAGTTGTATCAATCGAAACGGACAAAAAAAGTATCTTCGAAAACTGCCGTTCATGCCCACTACGATATTTCCCAAAAACGCCTGCTGAAATTTATGAATTACCTTGAATTGACCCAGTAAAGAGGGTCTTGTTGTTGTTCCACGGCCTCTTTTGATCGCTTTTGTCTTCCAAGTATCGATTTGATAAGGCTGTGTACATTGTAATAATTACTATTGGATGACACATGATAAATAAAAGACTCGGTTTAGAATTTTTTAGAAAACTTTTTGAAATTCTCCTAACTTGGTGATCGAAAACCGGATCGCCGGAAGAGAAAATACCTCCTAACTAGTTAAAATCAAATAATACATCAATTCATGTAATTTACGGCATTTTATGTGCATACGCAATCTCTCAAGAGGAGAACATATCACCAGAGAAAAATTATTTTACTGGTGAAATAACACAGAAATGGAGAAAACATGAAAAAACAGATCATGCAGGGCAATGCAGCTATTGCAAGGGCGGCCTCGGATGCGGGCGTGAGTGTGGCCGCAGCGTATCCGGGAACGCCGAGTTCAGAAATCCTGCGGGATATTGCAAATACCTACCCCGAGGTCTATGCGGAATGGGCACCTAACGAGAAGGTCGCCCTTGAAGTGGTAAGCGGTGCATCATTCGCAGGGGCACGAGCCCTTGCCTGCATGAAACATGTGGGATTGAACGTTGCCGCAGACCCGCTCATGACACTTGCCTACACCGGGGTAAAGGGCGGATTGGTCATTCTTGTCGCTGACGACCCGTATAGCCATAGTTCCCAGAACGAGCAGGACAGCAGGAACTGGACACGTTTCGGCAAGGTTCCCATGCTGGAGCCGGGAGACTCACAGGAGTGTTACGACTTCATGAGAGAGGCCTTCGATCTCAGCGAGCGGTTTGACACGCCCGTCTTGGTAAGGTCGGAAACAAGGGTGTCTCACTCGGATACGGTGGTCGAGTTGGGCGAGCCGCTGGAACAGACTAAACCAGTCGGGCTGGACAAGAAAGAGTGGCAGAAATACGTCATGGTGCCCATGAATGTCCGGGCAGCGAGAATTAGAGTCGAGGAGAGAATACGGAAACTTGAGACCTACGCAGACGAGTTCAAGTGCAATGAAATGGAGATCAAAGATACGAAAATCGGTTTCATCGCAAGTGGCGTAACGTACAACTGCACGAAAGACATTTTTCCTGAGTGGTCCAGCTTGAAACTCGGTATGGTCTGGCCTCTGCCGAAGAAGATGATTGCAGAGTTCTTCAACAAGGTGGAAAAGGTAGTCATAGTTGAGGAGCTTGATCCTTTCTTCGAAACCGAGATCAGGGCAATGGGTTACAAGCCTTTCCATGGAAAGGATGTCATCCCTACCATGTACGAACTGACACCGGACATTATTGAAAAATCCCTGAAAGGGAGCGAGTACAAAGCGCCTGAGATTCGTGTTAAACCGGAAGACCTCCCAAGAAGGCCGCCGAACCTCTGTGTGGGTTGTTCCCACAGGCCGCTTTTTTATGCGCTCAACAAACTTGGAGCCTTCGTATTTGGCGACATCGGGTGTTATACCCTTGCTGCCGCGCCTCCCCTCAGCGCCATCCACACGACGGTTTGCATGGGCGCCGGTGTTGCACAGGCACATGGAGCGATGAAGGCCCTTGGCAAAGAGGCCCTCGGCAAGGTTTGTTCAGTGCTGGGCGATTCCACCTTCCTCCATAATGGTCTGACCCCCCTTATGGACATTGTCTATAACAAGGGGAATGCCACCACCATCGTTGTGGATAACAGAATTACCGGTATGACAGGACATCAGGAACACCCCGGCACCGGCTTTACCATAAGGGGAGAACCGACAAACATGGTTGATTATGAAGAGATCGGCAGGGCCCTTGGTGTCAAAAGCATCCGGAAGGTTGATCCTTACAAAATTAACGAAACCATGGAAGCATTGCAAGAAGAGATGGATAAAGATGAACCATCGCTCGTGCTCTGCGTTGACTCCCCATGCATGCTTCTCAGAAGGGAGAAAAGGCAATTCGAGCACTCGTTATATACGATTGATGCTGACAAATGCAGGGGCTGTAAAGTATGCCTCAATATTAGCTGCCCTGCTATCAGTTGGCGTGAAAATGCCGGCGAGACAATAGACGGCCATAAAAGGAAAGGGATTGTCTATATCAATCCTGATCAGTGCGTCGGTTGCCAGGTCTGTCAGCAGCTTTGTAAGTTCGAAGCCATAAATCCCGTTACACAATAAGGAGGATAGCCATGAAGAAAAATGGAAAAGTGACAAATATATTTCTCTCAGGTGTTGGTGGTCAGGGAGCGATCCTGGCAAGTAATATTCTCGGCGAAGCGTTCCTGAATGCCGGATATGATGTAAAAAAAGCGGAAGTGCATGGTATGGCCCAACGAGGTGGAGATGTGACAACCCACTTCAGGTGCGGGAAGAAGGTCTATTCCCCATTAATCAAGCAGGGTGATGTTGAATTTCTCATTTCTTTCGAGCTTCTCGAGGCGATCCGATACATCAACTGGGTGAAACCTGAAGGCAAGATCATCATCAACAACCAGACGGTATTCCCTCCTGCGGTCAACCTCGGCTTGATGGAATACCCAAAGGGTGTAGACGTGACGTTCAAAAAGTATTTTAAGGATAATGTACACATAATCGACGGGCAGGATATTGCAAGAAACCTGGGAAACCTTCAGGCCGCCAATGTGGTAATTGTGGGCGCTTTTTCCAGTTTTTTTCCCGAGCTCAAGGAAGAACTGTTTGTTGAGGCCATCAAGACCCTCCTCGCTCCCAAACTCCACGATCTCAACATTAGAGCATTTTACGAGGGGAAAAAGGCTATGGAGCACAATGTCTAACCACGCAATCAAATAGCCAAGGGTGCACATTGACGGATCTTTTCAAAGAACTGAGAAAGTTTAAAATACTGCTCATAGACGATGATAAGTGGATCAGGGATTCCATGGCCATGTTCTTCGAAGGAGAGGGATGCCACCTGTCCGTGTGCGAAACCGCTGAAGAAGGATTGGAGGTTCTAAAAAATGATGATTACCAGACCATCATCGCTGATTACCTTTTGCCAGGCATGGATGGTCTGGAGTTTTTCAGGCGGATCAGCGAATCTCACCGGGGCGCATTGAAAGTACTTATTACTGCCTATGGTAATAAAAAGATTTTTTCCGAGGCAGAATCGATGGGTGTCGAGGCCGTCATAGAAAAGCCCTTTACTGTTGAGATTCTAAAACAGTCTCTGGCCCGTTTGCTGAAGGTTAAAAGTCAGAAAGTCCGGTGCGGAACAATGCAAAAGAGAGGAGGTGAAAAGTAGGTTTGCAGAAGTTTTGTTTATAGAGCCCCAACAAAGCCAGACTTTTAAGCACCAACAAAAATTTATTAGGAGGAAAGTATGGGATTAGAATGGATGCCAAGAGAACACAAAATGAAGGACCACAGCAGACATGGGACGCAGTGGTGGGGCACAGAGGCTCCCTGCACAGTCTATGAAAAGAGACCTTTGAAAGACCCGAAGGGCAATACGGTTCCAGGTCTCTACACTGCATGGATCAGGCTCAACAACCCCGCTCAGTATAATTCTTACACTACTGAGATGGTAAAGGGAGTTATCGCAGGATTCGAGAATTCATCCACTGACCGTGAAGTAGTAGCCACTATTTTTACGGCCACCGGTCCTTACGCATTCTGCACAGGCGGCAACACGAAAGAGTATTCAGAATATTACAGCAAAAGACCGGAAGAATACGGCTCATACATGGAGCTTTTCAACAACATGGTTGACTCGATCCTTATGTGCAAGAAACCGGTTATCTGCCGTGTAAACGGTATGAGGGTAGCAGGGGGGCAGGAAATAGGTACAGCTTGTGACTTGACCCTTACCTCCGATCTTGCAATATTCGGCCAGGCAGGCCCTCGACACGGCTCAGCCCCTGTGGGTGGCGCTTCAGATTTTCTTCCCTCATTCTTTAGTATCGAAGACGCTATGTGGAGCTGTATTAGCTGCGAAACATGGTCTGCATACAAAATGTGGTGGAAGGGGCTTCTTACAAAAGCATTCCCGGTTTTGAAAGACGACAAGGGTAAATGGGTCAGAAACCCGCAAATTATAACTGACAAGTGGATTGAAGACGGCGCTATCGTATACGGTGAGTTCAAGCCTGGTGAAGAATTGAAAGGTGCCCGTGCGTGGGTCCAGGAAAAACAGAAGAACAACGACTATGATTTCTCACTTATGGACGCAGAGATCGACCGTATCGTATGGACTTACGCAAACCTGTTTCCTGGCTGTTTGATGAAATCCATCGACGGCATCAGGCAGAAGAAGAAATTCTTCTGGGATACCATGAAGAACGACCACCGGTATTGGCTGGCAGTAAACATGATGGGCGAGGCCTTCGCTGGCTTCGGTGCTTTCAACACCAAAAAGATCACAGGTGCAGACACCATCGACTTCATCAAGAACCGCCAGCTCATCGCAGAAGGAGTACTGAACAACGAAGCATACTTCGAGCAGATCCTCGGGAAACCGCAGGCGAAATAGAAAAGAGGGTATCTTGAGGGTTGTTCTTAAAAGCATCATCGAGCTTGGAGACGTAGAGTGAGAAAACTTAATCTCTGACACTGAAATACGGTCACAAAGGGGCCTGCTCCAAAGAGGCTCTTCCCCCCCGGAGTGTTCAGTTCTCTGCGGAGCGGGTCCCAACCAAGAATGAAGCTTAGTCTTTGCGTAGTAAATTGTTGTTGAGGAGGTGTGTTGTGCAATCGAATACGGTTTCTATGACGGAACTTGAATCACTTACGTTAGTGGCAAGAGGGAAGGTGAGGGATCTGTATGACTTTGGAGACCAACTGTTGATCGTTGCTACCGACCGAATATCAGCCTATGATGTAGTCATGCCTAACGCTATACCCGATAAGGGGAAGGTTCTGACCCAGCTATCACGTTTCTGGTTTAATCTGACCAAAGATATAGTGCCTAATCATCTCATCTCAACAGCCTTTGCAGATTTTCCCAAAGAATGCGTGCCCTATAGGAGTGTACTGGAAGGAAGATCAATGCTTGCAACGAAGACAGAGGTGATCCCAATTGAGTGTGTAGTTAGGGGTTACCTTTCGGGCTCAGCATGGGAGGAGTATCAGACAACCGGAATCGTCTGCGGTGTTCGACTCAAAGAAGGGCTCGAAGAATCATGCAAATTGAATGTTCCCATATTCACTCCTGCCACAAAGGCCGAAATAGGGCAACACGATGAGAATATCACTTTTGATAAGATGGAGAAAATTGTCGGAAAAATGATGGCAAGAAATCTTAGAAATCTTTCGATTGCCATTTATGATAGAGCAAGGGACTATGCGGAGCGCAGAGGCATAATTATTGCCGATACGAAATTTGAGTTTGGCATGAAAGGAGATAGAATCATTCTTATCGATGAGCTTATAACGCCCGATTCGTCCCGGTTTTGGCCAAAGGATCAATATCGCACCGGAGCTTCTCAGATGAGCTTTGACAAACAGTTTTTGAGGGATTACTTGGTTTCGATTAAATGGAGTAAGAGCCCTCCAGCTCCTGAGCTTCCCAAAGAAGTGATCGAAAAAACCAGGGAGAAATACCTGGAGGCTTATGAAAGGATTGTGGGAAAGAAGCTTGCCTGATTATCATATATCAGGAAGGTTTTGTTAAATTCTGCAACTCTCTGTAACCGTTATTCGAAGTTTTTTAATTTTATTTTAGAGTTTTTTCAAAACCTGTCGCTGAAAAGTAAGTTTATGACACGTTAGTGGTCAAAGCAACAATTCATTATCATTGTATTTCTCTCAAAGGCCCTTTCGTGGTATAATCCTTGCTTAGCTATCGCATGCCGTATGCTCTCGGTTTTAATATTTACAGTTCTGGAACGGAATAGCGTTCAAAACTGAAAAAAGGAAGAGGATATGGTCCATTTTAGGAATATGCACAGATTCAGATTCTTTACTGAGATAAACATGAATCTGATCAGCCATGTAGATATCTCTGGTTATTCAATGCTGTACCGTGGGTTCATACATTGCGATAGTAAGCGCAATCATACACAGGAATACATAATATTCTATAGTTCGTGAACGAGATAAACAGCTTTTATGAGAGAAAGATCTTAATGAGGAAGGAATAATGACAAAGGAAATCCAAAAGGTACTTATTGCCAACAGAGGTGTTCCTGCTGTCAGGATTATGCATACCTGCAGAGATCGAAAAATTGCAACTACAGCTGTCTACAGCACCCCTGACCGGCTCGCGCACCATGTCTATATGGCTGACTCGGCCGTACATATCGGTGATGCACCCCCTGCCAAATCATATCTGAACATGGCTAAAATTATAGAGGCTGCGCACACGAGCAAGGCTGACGCAATCCATCCCGGCTGGGGCTTTCTTTCGGAAAACCATAAGTTTGCACAGGCTGTCATTGATGAGGGATTCATCTGGGTAGGGCCCCCACCCGACGTCATAAAGATCCTGGGAGACAAAATCCAGGCAAAGAAAATGGCTCAGAATGCCAGCGTGCCGATTATTCCAGGTATTTCCCCGGTAACGGATGTAAAAGATATCAAGGAATGGATGGCAAAAAGCGATATTACCTTTCCTGTTATCATAAAGGCTGCTGCCGGGGGTGGTGGTAAGGGTATGGTAAGGGTAGATTCGAAAAGAGAACTGGTAAATGCTTTTAACCAAGCCCAGTCTGAAGCCTTAAAATCCTTTGGGGATGCAAGGGTTATGGCGGAAAAATATATTGAACATGGACGCCATATTGAGGTTCAGATTGTGGCCGACGTTTATGGAAATGTGATTCATCTTTTTGAGAGGGAATGTACGCTTCAGAGACGGCATCAGAAAATCATTGAGGAGGCGCCCTCACCCTCTCTGAGAGACGATCTTCGCAGGGAAATCTGCTTCGCTGCTGTTCGCCTCATGAGAGAGGTGAAATATGTCTCTGCTGGAACGGTGGAGTTCATATTCGACGCACCTAACAAGAAATTCTATTTCCTGGAAGTGAATACCCGTCTCCAGGTTGAGCATGGCATTACAGAGTTGATTACCGGTCTGGATATAGTGGGTATGATGCTTGATATCGCCATGGGCAAAGAACTACACGTAAGACAGTCCGATATCAGACCCAATAGATGGGCCCTCGAGGTCAGATTAAATGCCGAGAACCCGAAAAACTTCAACCCTTCCTTTGGTAAGATTACCAGGCTGCTTGTCCCCCAGGGGCCAGGGGTGAGAATTGCCTCGGGTGTTTACGAAGGCGCTGACGTACCTCCTTACTATGATTCCCTCATCATGCTTCTTATAACGGCAGGAGTGGATAGGGACGATGCAATTCGGGTTATGGACCGTGCTCTGGGAAGGAACCTAAGGGTTGAGGGGGTCAAAACACTCGCTCCTTTGCTGCTTGCCATTATAAGGCATCCTGCTTTTGCCGCCGGAGAGTTTTCCACTCATTTTATAGAGACCCACATGGATGAACTGATTGCTGCATTCAGATACAATTACAGCGAGGATGAAGTCCTCAAAATTGCACATTATGTGGCGGAAATATCCGCTCTTGGCCCACAAAAATGGATGTGAGGAAAATATGAGCGACTACGAATTCGTCAAACCGGGCATGAGTGCTCATGAGATAGTAAAGAAAGTACGAGATTCGAAGGAAGTTTTTTTGACTTCCACAGCCATGCGCGATGCCGGTCAGTCCGATTATAAGAATAGACTTCGTATCCATGATTTTCTCACGTTAGCCCCACTTTATAATGAAATGGGTCTCTTCAGCGCCGAATGCCATGGAGGTGCACGATGGCACGTGGGAATCATGAACAGAAAGGAAAACCCTTTTGAAGAAGTAAGGCTGCTGCGTCAGGCGATGCCGAATGTGTTGCTCCAGACCCTCGTAAGGGAGACAAGCCTGTGGGGATATAGGCCGTACCCGCCAAATGTTGTGAAGTATGCAGTATCCCATGTCGACATTGATGTTTGGCGATGCTTTTCTTTTCTCAACGACATCAGAAACATGAAGACCGTTGCTGAAGTAGTTATGAATAAAGGCAAGCTCTTTGAGCCGACCATTTCATTCACCGATGCAGATTGGGCGACAGACAGCTACTATCTTGGAGTTATTGATGAAATTGTCGCATTGTGCGGAGGGACATCTGACATAATACTCTGTATCAAAGATATGGCCGGTGTAGGTACAACGAAAAGGATAGGGACGTTGATTGATGAAATCAAACAGCGATATCCCGACTTAATCATCGAATACCATCGGCACATGACGGATGGACTCGCATTGCCGGCATATCTCTCTGCAGCCAAGGCAGGAGCAAAGATTTTTGATGTTGAGGAAGATTCTCTGGTGAGGTTTTACGGAGAGCCTCCTATGCTGTCGGTAGAAGCCTACTTTGAAGAAGCTGGAATACACGTTCACCTGAACAGAGAGATTGCCGAAGAAGCGGTACTGAAGGTCAGAGAATGGATAGGCAATTATGAATGGGCTGAATCGCCGTTCAGAGGGTTCGACCATACGGTTACATACCATAGAATGCCCGGAGGCGCTTTTCCAAGCTCCTTCGAACAGGCTAGTAAAGGCGCTTTTCTTGAGCTCATGCCCGCCATACTGAAAGTCATGTCCCTTTATAATCGAATCATCCACTACTTTGATGTGACTCCCGGTTCTCAAATCACGTGGGTCACGTGCAGCGGTATCGTAAATAAATATGCCAAGGAACAAGGAAGCACAGGGGTAAAACACCTGATAGGACTTTTGAACAAGTTTGTCATTGAACAAGATCAAAATTTTGAATCAATGGAGAAAGAAGAACAGGAAGAATTGCTAAAGGTTCTCCGCAATGCGACTGACGATTTTCGAAACCTGATTCTTGGCCAGTATGGGCAGTTGCCGAATGGCTGGCCTGCGGACTGGGTATATGAAAGCACCTTTGGGGATACCTGGCACGAGAAAAGAAAGACAAGAAATGATTTATCGCCCGTTGAACTGCTGAAGGATGATAACCTGAAGAGGCTTCGGTCTAGCTTTGAGGAGGCGATAGGACGAAACGCGACCGACGAGGAGTTTGTTCTTTATCTCATGCATCCCAAGGATGCGGTCGAGTATATTGAATGGCACGAAAAATATGGTGAAGCTGCTCTCGTTCTGCCGACATCCATATGGAGAGAAGGGCTGAAAAAACCAGGTGATAAGGTGGAGTTTGACTTTTGGGGAAAGCCTTACTGCGTTGAGCTTGCATCGATAGGTGCAGAACACGATGGAGTTGTCCAGGTGGTTCTCCTGGTGAACAACAAGACAAAGGTATATGCAGTACAGACTCCTCATGCGAAAAAAGAAGATAAACGAATGGCAAAAGGGGCAAACGATATCCCTTCGCCTGTAAATGGAACAGTGTGGAGGATCGGCAATCCAAAGCGAGGAACCCTGCAGGTAGGAGACATTGTCCATAAGGACGAAGAGATGGCAAATGTGGAGGCCATGAAAATGGAAAATGTTATCGCAGCCCCCTTTACCGGACAGATTCTCGAGATATGTGTAAAACTCAATGAGCTTGTTCAGGAAGGCCAACTGCTTTTTGTCATTGACAAGAGGGTTGGCGGTAAGGAACAGGGCATGCTTCCGGCTGACTCGTAGAACCAGACAAAACCGGACTTGGAGGACCGAGGCGTTTTTTGTTAAAGTGAACGCCAATTTTTGACAGGATGACATGGACACTTTCGATGTAATTGTAATAGGGGCGGGTCATGCAGGATGTGAGGCAGCCCTTGCTTCATCCCGGATGGGTGCGAAGACTCTTCTTCTCACCATCAACCTGGACCACATAGCATTCATGTCATGCAATCCCGCAGTAGGCGGTCTCGGAAAAGGGCATCTTGTAAAAGAGATTGATGCCCTTGGCGGAGAGATGGGAAAGAACATCGACGCCACCGGCATTCAGTTTAAGGTGCTCAACACTAAGAAAGGACCCGCGGTCCGTTCATCACGGGCGCAGGCGGATAAGATAAAATATGCCCTCAGGATGAAGAAGAGGCTTGAGGGGCAGGATAGCCTCCATTTCAGACAGGGTACAGTAGAGAAACTGATTGTTGACAAAGGGGCTGTCACCGGAGTTGAGACAACATGGGGAGAACGATTCTTTTCGCAAGCAGTTATTATTACTGCCGGGACATTCCTTAGGGGTTTGATCCATGTCGGCCTTGAGCATTTTGAAGCGGGAAGGATGGGTGATTTTCCCTCTATTGGTCTTGCCGCATGCCTTAAAGACCTCGGCTTTGACATAGGCAGGCTCAAGACAGGGACTTGCCCAAGGCTGGATGGAAGGACGATAGATTTCTCAAAGCTTGAGCCTCAGGTTAGCGATATTCCTCCACAGCCGTTTTCTTTTATGACTCAAAGCATTTCGAACAGCCTTGTACCGTGTTACATCACGTACACGAGCGAAAAAACACACGAGATCATACGTTCAGGCCTTGACAGATCACCCCTCTATACGGGCAAGATCAAAGGCACCGGCGTACGTTATTGTCCGTCCATTGAGGATAAGATTGTTCGTTTTCAGGAGCGCACCAGACACAGAATCTTTATTGAGCCTGAAGGCCTTGACACCCACGAGTACTATCCAAACGGGCTTGCAACAAGCCTTCCTCTAGATATCCAGATCGGAATGCTCAGAAGCATCAACGGCCTTGAAAAGGTAGAGATAACAAGACCCGGATATGCAATAGAATACGATTTTATCTACCCCACTCAGCTCTATCCAACCCTTGAAACGAAAAGAATCAGCGGACTTTACCTCGCTGGCCAGGTCAACGGAACTACCGGTTACGAGGAGGCAGGAGCGCAGGGTCTCATGGCGGGCATAAATGCTGCCCTCAAGACTCGGGGAGACGAGCCTTTTATCCTTGGGAGGGATGAAGCATATATAGGTGTTATGATTGATGATCTTGTAACGAAAGGTGTTGATGAACCATACCGCATGTTCACATCACGGGCAGAACACCGATTATATTTAAGAGAAGACAACGCTGATCTCAGGCTCACTGAAAAGGGATATGCCATTGGCGCAGTTGACGATGAGCGTTACAACAAAGTCCTTACGAAGAAGCAACGCATTGAAGAAACTTTTCGCGTGTTGAGATCTGTCAGGCTAAAACCAACGAAAAAGACACAGGATATGTTGAAAAACATAGGGTTGGAAGGAATCAAGAATCCCTTGACCCTCGAGGATTTGCTGAAAAAGCCTGAAATCACAATAGAAACGCTGAAGGGTATTGAAAGCAAGCTTGAAGGGGTTGAAGAAGATATTGCGTACCAGGTGGAGTTAAATGTAAAATATCGCGGCTATACAGAAAGACAACAGGACATGATTGAGCGTACAAAAAAACTTGAAGGCAAGAAGATTCCTTCAGACACGAAATATGATGAGGTCTCGGGGCTTTCACGGGAAGTTATTGAAAAGATGGCAAAAGTGAGGCCGTTATCTATTGGCCAGGCCTCCAGGATTCCCGGGGTTACCCCTGCCTCAATCACCGCGTTGCTGGTCCACTTTAAAAAAATAGGCGCACTGTAATGCAATAGCTTCTTCTTTGATTGTTGATTCACAGTTCACAGTCAAAAAATATGGAAAAAAAGGATCAAGGAGAGGTTTTTGCAGGCAGTGAATATAAGATCAGAGATAACGAATGGTTCATAAAGGAAACGATGCCGGATTATACTGCAGAAATTAACAGATTCATGGCAGAGCAAGACGTGGATGCCTTTGGCATAACAAAGATGGCACGCTACGGGAAGGAGCTGGTGCAACTCGACGAATCGGTTATGGAAAAGTTTCCATTTGCCATCTCTTTTGGACTTGTACTTTCTAGGAGTGTCATGGAGACTGTCAAAGGGGGCCCCAATGCCCTCTACCTGCACCATTACCGGCAATTGAACTACCGGCTTGATATGATCGCATACCTCCTGGCTCGGGAAATAGAGAAGAAGGGCAATAAGGCGCTTCCCTTTGCAGCATCACAACTCGTCGACTGGAAGAACCAGAAGGGACATATCTCTCACAAAAGGGTAGCCGAGATGTCGGGTCTTGGTTGGATTGGGAGAAACAACCTGCTCATCCATCCCGTTTATGGAGCACGGATGCGCTTTAACACGGTTATTACTGATATGCCCCTTGAAGAGAACGGGCCTCTCGAAAAGGACTGTGGCAAATGTAAGGCATGCATGGTTGTTTGTCCTGCCGGGGCAATTATGGAAAATCCAGCCGATTTTGACCACGTAAGTTGCTATAATATGGTGACTCAATTAAAAAATAAACGGAACCTCGGTCATCACATCTGTGGGATTTGTATCGAGGCGTGTACGGGGGAACAATGAAAGGGTTTATAGCCCTCGAAGACGGGACGGTTTTTGAAGGGAAAAGCCTTGGAATAGAAGGTGAAAAAGAAGGGGAAATCGTCTTCAACACAAGCATGGCCGGGTACCAGGAGATCATGACCGATCCCTCGTACAAAGGGCAGATTGTTACCATGACGTACCCCCTCATCGGGAATTATGGCGTAAATGCCGAGGATGTGGAATCAGGGAGCCCGAAGGTTGAAGGCTTTATTGCCCGGGAATTCAGCAAGATCGCAAGCAATTTCAGGGCGCAGGATGATCTTCTGCATTATCTCAAGAAACATAATATTATTGCCCTTGAAGAGGTGGATACGAGAGCCCTTACAAAGCACATACGGGTCAGAGGTGCAATGAAGGCGGTTATCTCTACCATGGACCAGGACATTACATGCCTGATAAATAAGGCTAAGGAATCGCAGGGCATCATGGGCCGTGACCTGGTGAAAGAAGTGACATGCGATGCGCCATATGTCTATGGCGAGGGTCAGAGGTCAGAGGTCAGAGGTCAGAGGTCAGACAAAAACTTAGAACTCACAACTCCGACCTGTCCCGACGAAGAACAGAGTGTCAAGAATGGAGTGTCGAGCTTCCCTCGTCCCTCGTCCCTCGTCCCTCTTCCCTCGGATCTACGCGTTGTGGTTATGGATTTTGGTGTGAAGTTGAATATCCTCAGGCTGTTGAAAAAGATCGGGTGTCATGTGATTGTTGTGCCTGCTCACGCAAAGGCGGAAGAGGTACTTGCCCAGTCGCCCGATGGAGTACTTCTCTCGAATGGTCCCGGTGATCCCGAAGGCATCCCCTATGCCATTGGGGAGATCAGGAAACTTATTGGTAAGGTGCCTATCTTTGGTATCTGCTTGGGCCAGCAGCTATTGGGTCTTGCCTATGGAGGCAGGACCTACAAGTTGAAATTCGGCCACCGTGGGGCCAACCAACCCATCAAGGAACTGGCAACCGGTAAGGTATATATCACCTCGGAGAATCATGGGTTTGCCGTTGACCTTGATTCGATAAAAGACCAACCAGTCAGGGCAACCCACATAAATCTTAATGATAATACGATAGAAGGGCTTGAACACGAAGTCTATCCAATTTTTTCTGTTCAATATCACCCTGAGGCATCCCCGGGCCCCCATGATTCTTACGGATTATTTGCCAAGTTCAAAGACATGATGCTGGACTTTAAACAAATGAGGTTATGAACATAACCGCATCCACGCGTTTACGCATTTACACGTATTTGGTTTCATAGAGAGGAAAAGCGTGCCGAAGAGGACTGACATACAGAGCATATTATTAATCGGGTCCGGCCCTATTGTTATCGGCCAGGCCTGCGAGTTTGATTACTCAGGGAGTCAGGCTTGTAAGGCCCTGCGGGAAGAGGGTTACAAAGTTATCCTGGTAAACAGCAACCCGGCAACGATTATGACTGACCCTGACATGGCTGAACGAATTTATGTGGAGCCCCTCATTCCTGAGGTTCTGGAGGAGATCATACGGGTGGAAAGACCCGACACGCTCCTGCCGACTATTGGCGGTCAGACTGCCCTCAATCTCGCAACCATTCTCTCCGAGCGAGGCGTCCTGGGAAAATATAACGTTGAGCTTATCGGCGCAAATTATAAGGCAATCAAGAAGGCGGAAGACCGCGAAGAATTTAAAGAGGCTATGGAGAAGATCAACCTGGAAGTGCCCCGGAGCGGCCTTGCATACACTACGGAAGAGGCAAAGAAGGTAGCCAGGGAGGTCGGCTTTCCTCTCATTATCAGGCCGAGCTATACCCTGGGTGGTACAGGAGCCTCAGTGGCATACAACATAGATGAATTCGAATTGCTAGCCCAGAGAGGACTCGAAAGCAGTATGATAAATGAGATCTTGATCGAGGAATCCGTCATAGGGTGGAAGGAATTCGAGTTGGAGGTAATGAGGGACAAAAAGGACAATGTTGTCATTATCTGCTCCATAGAAAACCTCGATCCCATGGGTGTCCACACAGGAGACAGCATAACGGTTGCCCCTGCCCAGACTTTGACCGACAAAGAATACCAGGTAATGAGGGACGCAGCTATAAGCATTATACGGGAGATTGGCGTAGAGACAGGTGGTTCAAATGTACAGTTTGCAGTAAACCCGGATAATGGGCGCATGGTGGTAATCGAGATGAACCCCAGGGTTTCCCGTAGTTCAGCCCTTGCATCAAAAGCCACAGGCTTTCCTATCGCAAAGATTGCTGCGAAACTTGCCATTGGCTATACTCTCGACGAAATTCCCAACGATATAACGAAAAAGACACCTGCATCCTTTGAGCCAACTATCGATTATTGCGTAGTAAAGATTCCGCGGTTTACATTCGAGAAATTCAAGGGGGCCGATGAAACCCTCACCGTTTCAATGAAGTCGGTGGGCGAGGCTATGTCGATAGGGAGGACATTTAAAGAGGCCCTGCAGAAAGGCTGCAGGTCCCTTGAAACAGGCGTGTTTGGCATAGCTGATAACAGGCTTCCAGGGACGAATGACCCCGAGTTTATTAAAAAGGGTTTTCCTTTCTGTTCATGATTCCCTCATCATGCTTCTTATAAC
>Ga0351958_1160_pt1 | contig 18326 bp, 16 predicted proteins | sample TotcelT113001L15_FD_206843 | JGI IMG/M metagenome (GOLD analysis project Ga0351958, IMG submission 206843) | Enriched cells from coal bed in the Powder River Basin, Montana, United States - Total cells T11 rep3 HSBNCT.T11.300.1.L15 ...
AAACAAGGTGGTATTAGTTTCGGTAAGGATCCGGCAATGGTTCATAGGATTGTGAAGGAGGTTAAGGCTGTCACCCAGATTCCCCTGATTGCCAAACTAACACCTGAAGTAAAAAACCTCCAGGAAATTGCCGGGGCTGCCTTTGAGGCTGGCGTTGACGGGTTTACTATTTTAAACACTATTCCATCTCTGGTGGTCGACATCCAGAGACGTTCTATTCCTATTAAAGGGGGGCTATCCGGTCCGGTTCTCAGGCCGGTTGCCCTCAAGGCTGTCTACGAAATTTCGTCGACCCTTCCCGTTCCGGTGATTGGTACGGGAGGAATTATGAATTATAGCGACGCTTTGTCTTTTATCATGGCCGGTGCATGTGCGGTCCAGATAGGCACAGCTACATTTATAGATCCCTTTACAATTCCAAAGGTTGTCCAAGGAATGAAAGAATACCTCAAACAGGTTCGATGTCCTCGAATCGGGAATCTCATGGGTGCAGCCCATGGCCCTGGAAAACAATTTTGAGTTGTCAGTGTTGAATTTTGAGTAAAACCCCAAGGTTGAACATTTGAATGATACAAGTTAACGATGGAAACCCTGAAAAAACGATAAGTAAATTGACAGAAGGCTTGGGGATTCCGGACCTTGCTGCCCGTCTCCTCTATTCACGGGGTATCATCGATCTTGATAATGCCCACAGGCTCCTTTACCCGAAGCTTGAGCACCTCTCTGACCCGTTTCTCTTGCCTGACATTGAACATGGTATCAGAAGAACTATAGAGGCCATACAGAAACAAGAAAAAATCTGCCTTTATGGAGATTACGATGCCGACGGAGTCACCTCCGTAGCGATCCTGAGCAATTTTTTCCGTTATTTAGGCTTTATCCCCGATACCTACATCCCTGGAAGGCATGAGGGGTATGGTCTTAATATCCCTGCTGTGAGAAAACTAAAAGAGCAGGGCGTCTCTCTTCTCATTTGCCTTGACTGCGGGTCATCTAATATTGACGAGATTGAAGAGGCAAAACGATACGGAATAGACGTGGTTGTTATCGACCACCATGAACCCTCAAAAACGCATCCCTCTCCTGTTGCATTTATCAACCCGAAAAGGGCTGATTCACGGTTTCCCACAAGAGAGCTTGCAGCATGTGGTGTTGCCTTTTTCTTTATTCTTGCCCTAAGAAGGGCCCTGACCCATCGTGGGATTCTCAAACATCATATCAACTTGAAAAAAGAACTTGACCTGGTCACTATAGGATCAATTGGAGATATGGTTCCCTTAGCAAAGGATAATAGGCTTTTGGTGAAATTTGGCATTGAAACCATGCGCAAGAAACCCCGTACCTGGCTTAAAGCCTTCTTTTCTGAACGGGTCATTTATAGGGATACCGTTGATGAATATATCCTCAATTTTGTGATTGTTCCAAGGATTAATGCTGCAGGGCGGGTTTCAGATGCAAGCCAGGCATTGGCATTTCTTACCACAGAGGATGACAGGAGTGCGAAGGAGCTGTTGATCGAACTCAATGAAACGAACAAGCGTAGACAAAAAATCGAAGGGGACATCATCGGGGAAATCTCCGATAATTTGGCTAATGAAAATCTCGATACTAGAAAATCGATTGTACTTTACAATCAGAACTGGCACCTTGGGGTAATTGGCATTGTTGCTCAAAAAGTAGTTGAGAAGTTCGGCAAACCATCCATTATTCTCACCAAGACTGGTAGCTACCTGAAAGGCTCCGGAAGGGGAGGTGACGGGATCAATCTCTATGACACTGTAGCAGCTCTATCTCCGTTTCTTCTGAAGTATGGAGGCCACAAATACGCTTGCGGTATAGCCCTTGAGGAGGAAAATCTGGGTCTCTTTACCAAGGCATTCGAAGAAAGCATTACAACATCGATTGTACCGCGCGACAGGGAGTATCGGGTAGATGCCCACGCAGGATTTGATGAATTGACTATGGAACTCATGGAGTTCTTGGAGAAACTCTCGCCATTTGGCATGGGAAATCCACGACCAAACCTCATCTTGTCTCCGACCACTATCTCATCAAATGATCGCTTTATTAAGATTACTGATACAAACAACAGGACCTGGCATGGAGCCATACAGGGTCAATGTACGATTCCTCAGAACGGAACTGCCAGGATTATTGCTACTCCTATACTCCGGGAGCAAAGGGGTGAGCAGTTCATCCACCTCAATATCAAGGATATTCTTCCTGATATTAGCCCAGCCTAACCAGGAAAGATGGGATTTTAATGAAATGGGTTATAACCGTTTTCTTCTGGTTATCCTTGAACATTTTTTAAGCGGTCTCAAGCTTTATTCCCTATAAGCAGCGCCCTGATGTATAATCAAGAATTGTCGGCACCTAAAAGGAATGATCCTCTCGCTATGAAGAAAGCATGGTAAAAACAATTTTCAAAATATCAAAAATGGACTGTCCTGCGGAAGAACAATTGATACGGACAAAATTAGATGGAATATCTGCTATTCAAGGCCTGCAGTTTGACATACCAAATCGCCAATTAGAGATATACCATTGGGACAGCTATGAGGCCATCCTTACGGCCCTTGATAGTCTCCAGCTTGGCACAAAACTACTTTCTACTCATCCAATAGAGGCTATGGACACTGTGGAAGATAACCGTCGCCAGAGCCGCGTTTTGTGGCAGGTTCTCACCATCAATTTCTTCTTTTTTGCTCTTGAAATCATCTCAGGTTTCATGGCAGGGTCTATGGGACTTATTGCTGATAGCCTCGATATGCTGGCAGATAGCATTGTCTACGGACTCTCCTTGCTTGCGGTAGGAGGAACCGTTACCCGGAAGAAGAAAATCGCTGGAGCCGCAGGCTACTTCCAGGCAGTGTTGGCGGCCCTTGGCTTTGCGGAGGTGATCCGCCGCTTCGTGGGACATGGGGAAGCCCCGGATTTTCAGACGATGATCCTGATATCCTTCTTTGCTCTTGCAGGAAACGCAGGTTGTCTCTATCTCCTTCAAAAATCAAAACGTCAGGAAGCTCACATGCAGGCAAGCATGATTTTCACATCCATGGACGTTATTGCGAATCTTGGTGTTATTGTGGCAGGAGCGTTCGTTTATCTTACGGGATCGAAACTACCTGACCTCATCATAGGAACGATTGTTTTCATTCTTGTGGGCAGAGGTGCGCAGAGAATACTTAAGCTATCAAAATGAGCTTTGCGTCTTTTCTTGGTATTTATTCCTCGATAAAATCTTCGGTGACCTCCACAAGATGGTAGAAGGAGAGTTTCCAACTCCCCACCAAGCCTCAAAAGACATCTTCTAAAGTATGAGCAATTATTCTCTTGACAAAATATTTTTACTTGGATACAGTATCCATGATAGCATTATCTACCTGATTAAAATCATTTAGGTATGGTGATATAATGATTGAAATTAAGTTCTATGGAAGGGGTGGTCAGGGAGCGGTGATCGCATCCCAGATCCTGGCAAAAGTATTTTTTCTTATGGGCAGATATCCACAGTGCTTCTCCGTCTTCGGCGGAGAGAGACGCGGTGCTCCCGTGGCGAGCTTCCTGAGGGTTGACGACAAAAAGATATTGCTGAAGTGTGAGATCACCAACCCTGACGAGGTTGTGTATATGGCGCCGGACCTCGTTGACGAACACGAAGTCGAATCGATGCTCAAACCAGGGGGACTTATCCTCATCAACAACGCCCTCACGGATAATCCTTTTACTGCCCTGCGGAAATTCCGCCTTGCCCTCGTAGATGCCCTTTCCATTGCCGAGGAGGTTGGGCTCGGCGCTACCATCAATACGGCAATACTCGGCGCATACGCAAAGGCAAGTGGCGCAGTGCCGATGGATGTCCTGGAAAAAGCCATCAGAGATACGGTTCCCGCCAAGATCGAAGCGAATGTGGCTGCCGCAAAACGGGCATATGAAATAACCCGTCTGGTATCCTAAAGAAGGAGTTGAGTCAATGAGTCATCACAGTATAACCATCAAAGACATAGAACCCCTGGCCCCTTTCTCACAAGGGTCAACGGAGGTCTTTTTAACCGGCCACTGGAGCAGCAGGAAGCCTGTCTATGTTGAGAAGACATCACCTTGCCGCGAGGGGTGCCCAATAGGGAACGATATAGCGAGGGCGTTTCATCACGCTGCCAAGGGAGAGTACGATGAGGCCCTGAGCATCTATCGCCAGGACAACCCCCTGCCCGGGGTCTGTGGAAGAGTATGCTACCATCCCTGCGATACAGCCTGTAACAGAAAATCCTTTGACGAAGCGATTAATATCCGCGGATTCGAGCGGTTCCTTGCCGACCATGGAAAAGTAGACATAGAGCGGGAAAAGCCCATCCGGCAAAGAAAAGAGAAGGTCGCCATTATCGGTTCAGGCCCTGCGGGCTTGAGTGCGGCTTATCACCTGGCCAGGCTCGGTTTTGGTGTTACGATCTTTGAGGCCCTACCTGAACCGGGAGGGATGCTCATGTATGGCATCCCAGAGTATCGTCTTCCCAGGGAGGTCCTCCGGAAGGAGATCGGCTATATCCGGGGCCTTGGGGTGGAGATGAAAACTGGGATCAGGGTGGGAAAGGACGTAACGCTCCCTGATGTGAAAAAGGAATACAACGCCATATTCATTGCCGTGGGAGCCCACAAGGGAATGGGCCTCGGCATTGCAGGAGAGGACTCACCCGGGGTGATGGAGGGAATTACCTACCTCCGGACAATCAACCTCGGGAAAAAGGTGAAGTTGGGTAAAAAGGTGGGGGTCATCGGGGGTGGAAGTACTGCCATTGACTGCGCACGTACAGCACGACGATTGGGAGCAAAAGACATAACCATCATCTATCGTCGCAGCAGGGCAGAAATGCCTGCACTTGCAGAAGACGTGGAGGGAATGGAGAGGGAGGGAATAAAGGTCGAGCTTCTGGCTGCGCCGATCCGTCTGCTTTCAGAAAACGGAAAGCTTTCCGGAATAGAGTGTGTCCGCATGAAGCTAGGTGAGCCTGACGCAAGTGGGCGGCCAAGACCTCTTCCTATTGAAGGATCTGAGTTCCTCGTCCCTGTCGATTCGCTCATCGCTGCAATCGGGCAGGCCCCGGAAACAGATCTGGCATATGAACCGGGGCTGTCGTGGACCACGCACGGCATGATTGACATAACAAGGATGGGAGTTACCACTATGGATGGTGTATTCGCCGGAGGGGATGGCACAGGAACCAAAGCCTATGTGGCCGATGCGATTGCCAGCGGCAAGATCGCGGCACTGGCTATTGTCTGCTATCTCAACGGCACGGATGTCAACAAAGAATTCGCGGAACATCGCATAGGGGCTGCATCCTCCTTCTCCTTCCAGCACTTCATAGATCCCAAAACCTACCCCTCCGATCTTAGAAAGATCGTCCCCTATGAGAAGGTCAATACCCTCTGCTTCCCCCATGGCGCCAGACGCGAGAACCCTGATACGGTCAGCATCAAAGGCTTTCAGGAGGTGCTTGGTGGACTCGATAAGGCAATGATGGCAGCGGAAATTTACCGTTGCTTCAAGTGCGGAACCTGCACTGGGTGTGATCTGTGCTTTTTGCTTTGCCCTGACCTCTCTCTGGTAAAAGAAAAGAAGGGATACAGTGTGCGGGTCGATTACTGCAAGGGCTGCAGCATCTGCGCCGCCAGCTGCCCGCGAAATGTGATTGAAATCGGAGGTGGCATATGAAAACGCTCTTACAAGGAAATTATGCTGTCGCAGAGGCGGTCCGCCTTGCCCGGGTGCAGTTCGTAGCTGCTTACCCTATTACCCCTCAAACCCCCATCTACGAGAGGCTCTCAGATTATGAGCTGGAAGGGAAACTTGGTGGGCTCATGATGCGTACCGAATCAGAACATTCGGCCATGGCAGCCTGTATATCAGCATCCTTGACCGGCGTGCGCACGTTCACCGCCACAGCATCTCAGGGTATAGCCCTCATGCATGAGATGCTCCACTTTGCTTCCGGCAATAGGGTTCCTGTGGTAATGTGCAATGTAAACCGTGTCGTCGCCCTGCCATGGGCCTTCGGGAGCGATCAGTCCGACAGCCTTGCCCAGCGGGACACGGGGTGGATGCAGTTCTACTGTGAGGATGCCCAGGAGGCGGTCGATACGGTTCTCCAGGCCTACAAGATTGCCGAGCAGGTGCTCTTCCCCGTTATGGTATGCATAGATGGCTTCTTTACCTCCCACTTTCTGGAGCCCATCGAGTTACCGACCCAGGAAGAGGTCGATGCATTCCTCCCTCCCTTCAGTATACCAACCAGGTTCGATGTGAAGAACCCTGCATATGTGGGAAATGTTGTGAGCCCCGAAGCGTATATGGTCTTCCGACAGAGAAGCTTTGATGACATGGAGAAGACAAGACCAATCATAAAACAGGTGAACGAGGAATACAAAGCGATCATGGGCCGGGGATATGATGAGATAGAAGCCATAAACATACAAGGTGCAGAGATTGTCCTCGTGACAAGCGGCGCCATGACGAGCACGGCCCGGGTAGCCATCCAGTCGCTCCGGGATAAAGGCATACAGGTTGGGCTCCTGAAAATGAAAGCCTTCCGACCCTTCCCCGCCGAGGAAGTGCGCGCCGCGTTGAAGGACACCCCGAAGGTGGCAGTGCTGGACCGGAATATCTCCATAGGAAAAGAAGGGATCTGGTGCCAGGAAATAAAGGCTGCTCTTTATCCCCTCGAACATCGCCCCATGATCACCAACTACATTGCCGGCATATGCGGGGCGGACGTGTCGCCCACAATGATCGAAGATATGGTTATGAGCGCATTGAACAGAAAAGAACCCGCAGATTTGCCTATATGGGTACGGAGGGATTAGAGTATGGTCATGGAAGAAAAAGAATATATGCGTCCCGGACACATGGCGTGTCCTGGTTGTGGTGTTGCAAGCACTATGCGGCTCGTGTTAAAAATCCTTGGAGAAAAAACTATCGTCGTTATTATACCAGGTTGTCAAGCTGTAATCAGCGCAAACTATCCCAATAGCGTTCTTACGGTGCCGTGCTTCCACTCGGCCTTTGAGATCGCTGCTCCCACGGCGGCAGGCATAGCCAATGCCTTAAAGGTTCAGGGGCAGGAAGACATAACGGTCCTGGCAATAGCCGGTGACGGCGGCACCTTTGACATAGGGCTTCAGTCCCTCTCCGGGGCAGCAGACCGGAATGAGAATTTTATCTACCTCTGCCTTGATAACGAAGCATATATGAACACCGGAATACAGTCGAGCTCTTCAACGCCTGAGCGTGTCTGGACCATGACCACGCCGGGGGGCAGGAGGGGAAGAAAAAAGAAGTTAATGCAGATCATCGCTGCCCACAGGATGCCTTATGCTGCAACAGCTACCATGGGCAACCCCCTGGACCTTATGGACAAGATTAAGAAGGCCAAGGTTATAAAGGGCACCAGATTCATCCATACCCTGGCGCCCTGCCCCACGGGTTGGAGAATGGCTGAAGATCTTACCGCCAAGTCAGCCATGCTTGCCGTAGAGACCAAGCTTTTTCCTCTCTACGAAATCATTGACGGGACAGAATATAGAATCACCCATCAACCGCAAGGATTGCCCGTTAGTGAATATACCAAGATGCAAGGTAGGTATCGCCACTTTACAGAGGATGATGTGGCAACCCTTCAAAGTGAAGTGGACGGGGAATGGGAGCAGCTTGTGGCAATGACAAAAGGGTGCCGGCTGTGATGAGAAAAAAACTTGTTATACATCAAACAGATACGATACGGCGCAGGGTTTACAGCCATCTGCGGGAACAGATTTTACAAGGCGAATACAAGCCCCATGAACGCCTTTTTGAGACAAAGATATCAGAGGAAATCGGGGCTTCACGAACACCTGTTCGGGAGGCACTTCACAATCTCGAACTGGAAGGTCTTATCGAATGCCTACCGAAAGTGGGCTATGTGGTAAAATCCATCAGCGACCAGGAAGTTGCTGAAATATGCGAAATCAGAGGGCTTGTTGAAGTCCTTGCAGCCCGATGGGCCTCCGAGAAAGCTCGTGAAAAACTGATTGAGGAACTGAAAAAAAATATCGCTGAATCTGAAGCCAAAGTCGGGCAGGGCGCTGCTCGTGCTTTTATCGAACTCGATGCCCAGTTTCATGAAATTATTGCTCGTTTGAGTGGAAGCACCCGCCTTTTCGAGCTTGCTCAGACCCTGCGGCATCATATGCTTCGCTACCGGATCCAAAGTATTTATGCAACCGACAACGTTTTTAGAGCCATAGAAGGCCATAAGGGCATTCTTGCAGCAATCGAAAAGGGTGCCGGAGATGAAGTTAGTCTTGCTATACGGGCACATCTTGAAAAGTCCAAGGAAGACATTCTCCGCTATGCCTTCAAAGAGGAGGAAGAACACACCGAGATGAACAGCAAAAGAAAATCCAATACATAGGTTAAGGAGGCTGGCACGATGAAAGTCTTCTGGGCTTTGTTTGACAAACTCTTAAATATAATGGCAGCCTTGGCAGGGATTATCCTGGTATTTATTGTTGGCGCTGTCTGTTATACCATCGGCATGCGGTATTTTTTCAGACAGACAACCATCTGGATCATGCAGACCACCGAGTATGCCCTCCTGTGGATCGTGTTTCTCGCTACGACATGGCTACTCCGCGAGGGTGGCCATATTACAACTGACATCATCTACAGCCACCTCAGCAATAAGGCTAAGGCCTATCTCGATGCTATCATGTTTATTGTAGGCGGGCTCGCCTGTGCAGTAATGCTCTATTTTGGGATCACTTACACATATGAGTGTATTACCTCTAATGTCACGGACGTGCGGGCCGTTACCGTTCCCAAGTCGGCAGTCTTTGTCATCATCCCCATAGGGAGTTTGCTTTTGACCATTCAGTTCTTCAGAATAGCATGGAACCGGCTCTCTACTGCCAGGGAAGGGGGGTAAGCCCATGGAATGGTATACCATCATGAGCATACTCTTTGGCGCCATGGTCCTGCTGCTTCTTACAGGAATCCCCATAGCCTTTGCCTTTCTTATCGTCAACATGGTTGCTGCCTATTTTTTCCTGGGCGGTGTGCCTGGTCTTATAGGGGTTGTAACAGGAGTATTTACCTCCATTACAACCTTCACCCTCCTCCCCGTACCATTCTTCATTCTCATGGGAGAGCTGATATTCCATTCCGGACTTGGTCTCGATGCGGTAAACGTACTCGACAAGTGGCTCGGTAAGCTTAGAGGTCGGCTCTCCATCCTCGCCATTATTATGGGTGTTATAATAGGCGCGCTCAGCGGCTCCACTATCGCCACATGCGCCCTCCTTGGCACTATTTTACTTCCGGATATGCTCAAAAGAGGCTATAGCAAAAACATGAGTCTTGGGCCCATTATGGGTGTTGGCACCGTGGATGCACTCATTCCCCCCAACGCGCTCACGGTTGTGCTTGCCAGCCTTGCCACCATTGATGTGGGACAGCTTCTCATTGCCGGCATATTGCCTGGCATTATTATGTCCGGTCTCTATCTCGTCTACGTCGTAGTATGGGCACATATAAGGCCGGAAGAGGCCCCTCTCTATGATGTTCCCCGCATTCCAATCAAAGAAAAGGTAATGGCCACTATACAGTACCTCCTGCCTCTCAGCTTCATCATCTTCATGGTCATCGGCCTTATCTTTCTCGGGGTTGCCACACCGACAGAGGCGGCTGCAACAGGCACGCTGAGTTCATTTATCCTTGCCCTTGTTTACCGGCGCCTAACATGGGAGGTATTTAGAAAGTCTGTCCAGGGAACCATAAAAGTGACCACGATGATCTTCATGATCATTATAGTGTCGAGCACCTATGGAGAGATCCTGGCCTTTACCGGCGCTGCCTCGGGCATGACTAGTTACATAACGAGCCTTCCTGTTCCACCCATAGCGATTGTTATTGGAATGTTGATCGTTGTTATGATTCTGGGTTTCTTCATGGAGACCGTTGCCATTATGATGATTACCATTCCTATCTACATGGCTGTTGTAAATGCCTTTGGGCTTAACCCTATCTGGTTCGGGGTTCTCATGCTGATTGCCCTGGAGACCGGGTTGATTACCCCACCTTTTGGTGTTACCCTCTTTGTAATGAAAGGGGTTGCCCCTCCGGATGTGACCATGGCGGACATCTGGAAGGCAATTATTCCCTATGTTATAATTGACATTCTCTGTATTGTCATGGTTTTGATGGTGCCGTCTATCGCAACTATTGTTCCGAATTTAATGGGCATGAAGTAAAACAGGCGCACGGTAATAAATTTAGAGGTTAAGAAGTTAAGGCTAAAACAAATCAATGCAAGGAGGTAAGAAATGAAGAAGAGTGTATTTATGGTGTTTATTGCAGTTAGTTTTGCCCTAACAGTTTGCATGATGTCTTCTCAGGTATCGGCTGCCGAGCCAGTTACATTAAAGGCGCTAACTGGCTGGCCAAAAACATCGAGCGAAAACAAGGCATTCTTTATTTTTACGGAACTGGTTGAACAGATGGTGGCCAAGAAATATCCTGGCGAGCTGAAGATTAACTATATCGGTGGTCCTGAGGCAGTAAAAAACACTGACCAGGTGCAGGCGGCTCAGCGCGGCATGGTCGATATGGTCTTTACAACGAACGCTTATTACCTGTCTGTCCTTCCCGAGGTAGACGCATATAAACTTTCTGAGTTCACTCCCATGGAGGAAAGGACTAAGGGCGCTTACAAATTCATGAATGAACTTCACGAGAAGAAAGGGCTCTATCTTCTGGGAAGGCTGGGTCTTAGCGAGAAATTTTATCTCTACCTTAAGAAGCCTGTCCAAAGCGCAGATCTTAAGGGTCTCAACATTCGGGTATCCCCAATGTATTTACAGATTATCAAAGGCCTTGGCGGAAACCCTGTCGTGATCCCACCAACCGAGGTGTATGTGGCTCTCGAAAGAAATGTGGTTGACGGGTTTTGCTGGCCTGCCGTTGGTATTCGTGACTGGGGATGGCAAAAGCAGGTAAAATATATTGTAGAGCCAGGCTTTTACCAGGTGCCTAATCCCCTGGTCATGAATTTGAATGTATGGAAAAAATTACCCAAGAAATTCCAGGATCTCCTCACCGAGGCTTCGATAGAAGCAGAAAAGAAAGCTGTTGCATACTTTGATCAACTGGCGAAGGATGAACGACCTATCCTCATCAAAGAGGGGCTCCAGGTAATTAACCTGCCCGCTGCAGAACAACAGAAATTCCTGCAGGTTGGATTTGAAGAAGGCTGGAAGGATATTGTCCAGAAGAACCCCCAGACAGGCCCAGAACTGAAGAAGCTTCTTACAAAAGGGAAATAGCACTTCCAAGGAGGCTTACTATGGAAGAACATTATGTGTTATGTGAGGGGGAGAAGCTCTGCTTCTCCCTGCCTCCAGGCTGGAAAGTCCTCTCTGCAGAGGATAAACCCTTTATTCCCGGGGTTAAAGATTTTCTTGCAGAGATAAAGCATGCCCTGGATAACCCAATCGGGTCTCCGAAACTTGAAGAAATAGCCAGGCCAGGCATGGAGGTAGCGCTCCTTTTTGATGATCTTCAGAGGCCAACTCCTGTCAACCTTGTCATACCCGAGATGCTCAACAGGCTGAACCGGGCAGGCATCCCCGATGACCGGGTATGGGCTGTCTGCGCCATTGGAACCCATCCGGTCTATTCACGGGAAGAGCTTGAGAAGAAGGTGGGGCCGGAAGTAGCGTCACGCTTGAAAGAGCGGCTCGTTTCCCACGACCCTTACTCGCCTGAAAATGTAGTGATCGGGAAGACTCACAGAGGAACACTTGTGGAAATAAATCCATACGTCGCTTTCGCTGATCTTGTCATTGCTGTTGGAGAGTGTATGCCTCATCCGTGCGCAGGCTTCGGAGGTGGGTTCAAGATTGTCTTGCCCGGAGTTGCATCCTACCGTTCTGTTGCCGAGCACCACTTCACCTGGATGCGCCACAGGAAAAGCAGGGTGAATATCCTCGATGGAAACCCCTGGTATGAGGAGATTGTCGATGCGGGACAGATTTCTCGCCTCTCCTTTAAAATTGATTGTATCATTAATGAAAAGAAGGAGATAATCAAGGCCTTCGCCGGTGAACCATTTGCAGAGCACAGAGAGGCATCCCGCTATGCGGCTTCACTCTATTACGTCCCTCTTCCAAAAGTAGCAGATGTGACTATTATTGCAGCCTATCCACTCGAGATTGGCGTCCAGGCGACGAAGGCCCTCACCATGGCGGGATTCTGCACACGAGCAGGGGGAACAATCATCTGGGTGGCCCCGCAAAAAGAGTCAGGGCCTCTCATGCCACTGGTAAGGCACATGTCGAGTTCGGAAACAGCAAGCGATTTTCACCGAAGACTCATCCGGGGTGAAATCCCTGATGATCTTAAGTCCTTCGGTATTTCTTTCATAATGCAGATTGTTTACTTCAAAGAGCTTGCCGAGAAGTTTAACGTCATCCATGTAACCGAAGGGCTGGCACCCGAAGTGGTGCGTATGATGAAGTTTACACATGCAACAAGTCTGCCGGAAGCCATAGATATGGCAGCAATAAAGTTGCCCCGGGCAGATGCGGCAATCTTTCCTGCGGGGGGCAATATTATTCCGGGGATTGTTTAAAAGTAAAAGATCGGCTATAGGCAATGGGCAATAGGTTGAAAAGGCTTAAGGGGGTTTTTGTTTTACCCATCGCCCATTACCTATTGCCCATTGCCAGCTTTAGCTTACTTCGTTGGTGCTGGTTTTGGCGTGACAGAACCTGGCTTGGGAGCGCCTGGCTTAGAACCTGGTTTGGGTGGTGCCGAAGCGCTCTCCTCTTTAACTGAAACCAACTCGATCTCAAATACAAGAACCGCATTCGGTCCAATCTTAGGCCCTGCACCGCGTTCACCGTAGGCAAGTTCTGACGGGACAAAGAGCTGCCACTTGGCTCCTTCTTTCATGAGCTGAAGGGCCTCGGTCCAGCCCTTAATCACACCAGTTACCCTGAAAGTGGCAGGGGTCTTGCGCTGGTAGGAGCTGTCAAACTCAGTTCCATCAATCAACGTGCCCCTGTAGTTTGTTACAACAGAATCGGTCGCTTTAGGGGTTTTTCCGGTACCCTCGTTTATCACTTTATATTGCAGGCCACTGGCAAGGGCCTTTACTCCTTCTTTGGTCTTGTTTGCAGCAAGAAAGGCCTCTCCTTCTTTTTTGTTCTTTTCACCAAGGGCCTTCCGCTTTTCTGCTTGTTTCGCTGCCATCTCCTTTTGAAAGGAGGTCATTGTGTCTTTCATCTCCTGGTCAGTAAGGAGCAATTTTTCGCCCGAGGATCCATCTTTCATTCCTTTTAAGAACATGTCGGTATTTATTTCAATTTCCTGTTGTTTCAGTGTCTTACCGAAGTTTGCTCCAAAGGTATAGCTGAGTTTGTCTTTTTCTGACTTGAGTGCACCCTCGTCAGCCCCATACGCCTGGCCAACAAGAACCAAAATGCTAATCACCACAATAGAAAAGAATTTCATATAGCCTCCTTGCTGATATAATTACTCTCATTTATCATGTTTCTCAAGACCATGTCAAACGCTAAGCGTAGCTGCATAAACAGGGGAAAGGGCAATGGGCAATGGAATAAAACTATAATGTTTTTACCTATCGCCTATAGCCTCGTGCCTATCGCCTAGTTTAACTTTCCCTCAACGCATCCACAATATTCATGCGTGAAGCGCGGATTGCCGGGAGAACACCACCCACAAAACCCATGATGAGGGAAAAGATGAGGGCAATATAAACGATCTCTCCGTTCAGAGAAAAGGTGAATTCAAGCTCTGAAAAGGTCTGGAAGTTAACCGTCGAGATGCTGACAAACTGCATCAGTGATGCGCAGAGAAGTCCCGCAACGCCACCGGCTAATCCGAGTAGTAGGGACTCCAGGAGAAAAGCGATGAGGATGCTGGCCCTTTGAAAACCGAGGGCGCGGAGCGTTCCAATCTCACCGATACGATTTGCAACAGCCGCATACATGGTGATCATAGCCCCGATGATCGCCCCGAGGGAAAAGATGGTGGTGAGCGAGATCCCCAGAATACGCAGGAATTTGGCCATCATCTTAGATTGATCCTCGTAGTACTGCGTTTCCCGCTTTATTTCGAGGGTCAGGCGAGGATCCTTTTCAACGCGGTTTTTCAATGCCTCAAAATCCCCCGGGTCCCGGAGCTTAAAGAGTACGGATGAGTACACTGGCCTCCGGAATGCCTGCATGAGCTGCTCAGCGTCGCCCCAGATTTCCGAGTTGAAGCCTGTGGTCCCAGCATCGAACACTCCCACAACAGTCCAATCCCTTGTGCCGAACCTGAGCGATTCACCAATGTCAGCCCCGTTGAAACGTTTTGCCACGCTTCCGCCCGTGACTATTTCCGCCGAGCCAGGCCTCGGCATGCGACCCTTTATGAGCTTTACCTGAGGTCTTAGCTTAAGCGACTCCTCTGTGATTCCTCGTATGGTAACATTTGAAGGCGCATTGGTGCCACGTTTTGGCAGAGTAATGAGAACCACGATCTCCTTGGCAAGAAGCCGCTTACCATCTTTCCCAATAGTCACAGCAGGGTCCGTCTCCACGATTGATGCCTGATAGCGCTCGACCCCACTCTGGACCTCTGACTCGGAAGATCTGCGAATCACCAGGGCGTTGTCGGAAGAACCTGTTTCAACAAGCGTCTTTTGTAGTCCCTGGGCAAGCATAAGTATGGCGGCAAGAACAAAAACCACAAGCGCCATGCCCGATGCCGTGAGGGTCGTGGTTAGCCGACGGGTCCATAAGTTCCTCAGGCTGTAGGAAAATGGTATTTTCACTTACCCAATACTCCGCAATCCATCGGCGATGGGGATCTTGATTGCCCGGTAGGTAGGGATAATTGCTGCGAGCACTCCTACGGAAAACGAATACAATACGGCAAGGCCAAGTGTGTCGCTGTCGACGTTGAAGACAGGGAAGTACGTGCCCATGGCATGTCCAAAGGCATCAGCCACGGGGAATGTAAAACCAATACCGAACGCGCAGCCAATCATGGTAATGACCAGCGACTCGCCAAAGATGAGTCCCGCAATACGCCAGCCTCCAAAGCCGAGCGTTTTAAATATTGAGTACTCCCCGATACGCTCCCGGGAGGTCATTGCCATCGTGTTCGCCACTACAGCAAGAATGATAACAATTACAACAATGGACACGAGGCGGATAGCGGTAATGATTGCATTCGACATGGAGACGAAGCCCATCTGAAAGGCTTTTTCGGTCTCCGTCAGCGTTTCGGCGATGGAGTTCTTGAAGGACTTGTCAATCCCCTCCGCCACCTGGGTCGAGATGGTCGGGCTTGACACCCCTATCATGTAAAAACCTACCTGGTCAGCCCGGACCGGGGCTGTCCTCTTCAGGGTTTCATTGAGGTAATCCCAGTGGAAAAAGAACTGACTTTCGTCCGTCGTCTCGTCCCGTCCATTGTAGATGCCCCGCATAACAAACTCCCAATTTCCAGGAAAAATAGTACCCCGGAGGGTGATCATGTCGCCAACCTTCCAACCATATTTGGTCGCCAGTTTCCGTCCCGCCACGAAAGATCTGCGGTCACGAAGGAAGGCGTTCTTTTGATCCTCGCTCAGCCTGAATTCAGGGTAGAGGTCCAAATAGGTCTTGGGCTCCACGGCAAAGTTGGCAAAGAAATTCTTCTCGTCGATATAGATCCCCCCGAACCAGTTTCCATAGGATACGATGCTTACACCCTCGGTCTGGCGAATCTTCTCCTTGTAAGAGAAGGGGAGCGAAAATATAATTGACACAGAGTTTCTCGTAACAAGACGATTTGCAGAAGAGGCCTCAACTCCGGCATACCACGCGCTGATGACGGTACGAAGGAGGCAGAAGGCAAGGATCGCGATTGTGATGCTCAGGATCGTGAGGCCAGTCCGGAGTTTGTGGCGAAAGGCATTCTTAAAGAGTATTTTAAGAATGTTCATTGTTGCTCAGGATACCTTTGTCTAGGTATCTTATTTTATGTGCCTTTTTCGCTGCCCTCGGATCATGGGTAACCATAATGATCGTTTTCCCGGACTCAATATTGAGGCGGTCCATCAGCTCCATGATCTCCCCGGTAGATACCCTGTCCAGGTCTCCTGTGGGTTCATCTGCCACGAGGATTGTGGGGTCGGTCACAACTGCCCTCGCAATGGCCACTCGTTGCTGCTGACCTCCTGACAACTGCTTCGGGTAGTGATCCATCCTGTCCAACAGGTTTACAACCCTGAGGGCGGTCTCAACATGAGAGCGCCGTTCATCCCTTGAAAGGGGTGTGAGGAGCAGAGGGAGTTCCACATTCTCGAAAGCGGTGAGAACCGGTATAAGGTTGTAGAACTGAAAAATGAAACCCACGTTCACAGATCGCCACCTGGCAAGATCAGTCTCGGCAAGCTTTGTAATATCAACGCCCCCAACCGTTATGATACCGCTGTCCACCTTGTCAATCCCTGCTATAAGGTTGAGTAACGTGGATTTGCCGGAGCCCGACGGCCCCATGAGGGCAAGAAATTCTCCTTCATTGATGGCGAACGTTATGTCATCGAGGACAGGCACGATCTGGCTACCACGATGATAGGATTTGCTTACATGCAGAATCTCTACAATAGCAGATTTTTTCTCCATACTCCGAACAAATAACTCCGAACTGCCCGAAGGGCGCTACTACTGGGCAAGCTTTATTCTTGAGCCATCCCTGAGCTTACTGGGTGGGTCAATGACTACCTTTTCGCCGGGTTTGAGGCCATCCTTGACTTCTATCATGTCACCAAGTTTAGGTCCTGTTGCCACCTTTACCTCATCAACCCGGCTTCCTTTTGCAAGAAAAACCGTGGTGCCCCCATTCCGTGCTTTAAGCGCCTTTTGAGAAACGGCAAGGCGAGGTTGTTGCTCATCCCTATTCATCTCTCTCGAAAGAAAGGCAACTTTCGCGCTCATTTCCGGCAGAATGCGTGAGTCCATATTAAGGAATTTTACCTTTACCATCACTGTTGCCTTGGTTCGGTCGGCAGTTGGAACCACCATGTGTATTGCACCCTTAAACCGGGTATTAGGCACTGCGTCGAGCTGGATTTCAGTAGGCTGCCCGGCTTTTATTTCTTTAAGGTTTGACTCAGAGACATCGGCCTCCACCTGGAGGGAACCCAAATCTGCTATCGTTACCACTGCGGCCTTTGCGTTGGCTGCTGCACCAATTGGGGTGACGATATCACCAATATCAGCATTCTTTGTAAGCACTATGGCATCGAAGGGTGCCCTGATAAGTGTGTAGTCCAGTGCTACATTTGCCCCCTTAAGGGCAGCGTTACTTGCCCTGATCGATGCTTCTGCCGATGAAACCAAGGCTATCGCCTTCTTACTACGAGCCTCTGCAGCATCAAAGGCTGCCTTGGTGGTAAACTCCTGAGCCAATAGGCTTTTTTCTCTCTCAAAAGAGGCTTTTGCATCGGCCAGCTCGGCCTTTGCCTGTTCCAGATTCTGTCTTGACACCTCTACGTTTGCCTGGGCCTGATCGCGTTGAGCAGCAACATCATCGGCTTCGAGGCGCGCAATAATCTGATCCTTTTTGACGCGACTTCCCTCCTCCACGTAAAGGGCAACAATCCTTCCTGTCACCTTGGCTGCAACAGCCGCCTTTCTCTGGGGAACAACATATCCGCTTGCATTCAGCAGGGTAAAAACCTGCGAGGGGTAGACGAGGGACACAGTGGCTGTATCGACCTTAATAGCTGGAGAAAAGACACCTGCAATAGCGAGAATTAACAGGAGAGCAATTACTGAGGCTATGGCAATAATGTAATAAAGCCGTTTTCTTTGTTTAGGCCGTGGAGCAATCTTCGATTTATCTATCTTGAGGCCTGACAGGTCTTGTTCAGCCAATTATATGAATTCCTTCGTGAATTACGTTACATTATGTTAAGTATCCGACTATCAGAAGTCAATAGAAATGAACAGGGTATGGGCGAGAGCCTATCCCGTATACGTCGGGACAGGCAGGTGATAGGCAATAGAAAAACCGCTGCCCGCTGTCTTCCGTCCTCAGACATCTGTCTTCTGCTTTATTACAGGTACTGCCCATATTTCAGGGCGTTTTTTGCAATACTTATTTTCAGTGAAGGGTTAAAAAGTTCGTCTTTTTGCTCCCGAAAGGGAATATAAACAAGATCTGAATGCACTACCCTTGTTGAGATTGTTCCAAGGGACGGCCAAATGCGTTTTTTCATGGCAACAAGGCT
>Ga0351958_1172_pt1 | contig 17997 bp, 15 predicted proteins | sample TotcelT113001L15_FD_206843 | JGI IMG/M metagenome (GOLD analysis project Ga0351958, IMG submission 206843) | Enriched cells from coal bed in the Powder River Basin, Montana, United States - Total cells T11 rep3 HSBNCT.T11.300.1.L15 ...
GATCGCCTCCGGCGACGGCTTGGCCGAGAAGATCGGTCGCTTCAAGTCCTACACAGCGCGCCGGATCATCGACGCCATGCAGCAAGCCGGCTATCTGGGACTACTCCAGGAGCTGCGCTACTACAAACTGCGTCACAAGACGGACCAGACCCATCAACTCTGGCAAGAGGGCAGTCATCCGGAGCAGATTCAAACCGACGAGATCATGTGGCAAAAGCTCGAGTACATCCACAACAACCCGCTACGGCGAGGATACGTCGACGAGCCGACGCAGTGGCGATATTCCAGCGCCCGCAACTACGCCGGGCAGTCCGGTTTGATCGACGTCGTGACCGACTGGCGCTGAACGGGGCCGAAGGGCGAACGGAGGCGGAGCCTCGGGTCAGTGCGTTCCCAGGCAGAGCCTGGGAACGAGAAACTCCGACGATGCGGAAAAAGAAACAGAAAGACCGAGTTTCCAACGCTCGTTCCCAGGCTCCGCCTGGGAACGCCCCGCCCCGAGGCTCTGCCTCTCTTCGCCCACCCCTCCCCTCTGGAGCCCCCGGCATGACTCGCAGCCGTTATCTGGGACTGCTCCAGGAGCTGCGCTACTATACCGACGTCGTGACCGACTGGCGCTGAACGGAACCGGTTGGCCAACGGAGGCGGAGCCTCGGGTCAGGGCGTTCCCAGGCAGAGCCTGGGAACGAGGAACATGGCCTTTCCGCAGCTGACCAGCTGCGGCCCCAGCGCAGCAGTCGCCGCGACCCCACCGCGGTCCAGCTCGCCCAGCAGCCGCTCGAGCAATGCCTGCGCGCTGGCTGAACGCTCGGTGGCGCCAACAAAGGGCGTGATGACGTAGTGCGGCGACGCTGCCAACTCGCCATGTAGCTGCGACAACAGGGCCGACTTGCCCAGCCCCGGTGCGGCAGTAATCCTTGGCGAATACCACGACACCAACCCCGCGATCAACCGGGACGGTCCGCCAGGACACTGGCAAGCTGCCAGCCGCTGCGTTACGATGCAGTTCGTCCCGTGTGTCCGGAAGATCGGAACCGCTTGTACGAAGCCACCGAACGCTGTCCCGCGAGCACCCTATGAACACTTGCCCCGTGATCCATTGTCTGCTGGTGATTCTCCTCTCCGTTGCCGCAAAGGCCGATGCTCAGACGCCTCGCGCCAGCACTGTGCCGGGCGTGCCCTGGCCGGCGGTCGATGCGTTGGGGCGGCAGCTTCCCACGCCGGAGGACGTCGGCCCGCCGCGCAGTGACCGGTTTGCTGGAATCTTCTACTTTCTCTGGCTGAACGAGCGCCACAATCGCAGCCCGAACGGGGAGGGACCCTACGACGTCGCAAAGATCCTGCAAGCCGACCCCGCTGCGATCCACAAACCCGCTTCGCCGCTGTGGGGCAAGATCGGCACGTCGCACTATTGGGACGAACCGCTGTACGGCTACTATCTCGCCACGGACCCGTGGGTGCTCCGCCGCCATGCCAACCTGTTGGCCGACGCGGGGATCGATACGCTGATCTTCGATACCACCAACGCCGTGACCTATCGCGAGCAGTACCGGAAACTCGCCGAGGTCTTTCAGCAGGTCCGCCGCGAGGGCGGCCGGACGCCGCAGTTCGCCTTTATGGTCAACACCCAAGCGGGGGCCACGGCCCGCCGGATCTATGAGGACTTGTACAAGCCGGGCCTGCATGCGGATTTGTGGTTCTACTGGCACGGCAAGCCGTTGATGATCTGCGATCCCCAGCAAGCCGATGCCGAATTGCAGGAGTTCTTCACGCTGCGCCGCGCCCATTGGCCGTTCACGATCGTCGATACGCCGTACGCGTGGCACTGGGAGGCCGCCTATCCGCAAGTCTATGGTTACACCGACGACCCGAATTGCCCCGAGCAAGTCAATGTGTCCGTGGCGCAGAACCTGAACATCTCCGGCGGCTTGCCGGTCAACATGAGTTCCGGCAACGCCCGCGGGCGGAGTTTCCATGACGGCCGACAGGACACGGCGCCCGGCGCGATCCAGTACGGGCACAACTTTGCGGAACAGTGGAAACGGGGCCACGAGCTGTCTCCGCCCTTCGTGATGGTCACCGGCTGGAACGAATGGATTGCCGGCCGCTGGGGCCGACCCGACGGCCCGATCACCTTCGTGGACCAGTTCACCCAGGAGTACAGCCGCGACATCGAACCGATGAAGGGCGGTCACCACGACAACTACTACTGGCAGATGCTCGCCAACCTGCGCCGCTACAAAGGCTGCCCACCGCTGCCGACCGCATCCGCCCCCGTCACGATTCGGCTGGCGGCCGGCTTCGAGCAATGGAAGGACATTGCTCCCGAGTTCACGGACCATGTCCACGAGACCCTGCCGCGCGACTTCGACGGCGCCGGCGGCCTGCACTACAGCAACCAGACGGGCCGCAATGACATCTGTGCCTGCAAGGTGGCTCGCGATGCGGAACAGGTCTATTTCTACGTCCGCACGCGGCAACCGCTCACGCCGCACACCGACCGCCACTGGATGTGGTTGCTGATCGACGCCGACGGCGACCCGACCACCGGCTGGCAAGGCTATGACTTGCTGTTGAATCGCCAGGTCGAGAGTGACGCCGCCACCTGGCTCGAACAGAACTCCGGCGGCTGGAACTGGCAGGCAACGGCGAAAGTGCCGTACCGGGTCCAGGGCCACGAGTTCCACGCAGCCATCCCGCGTTCGGCGCTCGGCCTGCCGGAGAACACCAACGACCTGGCCATCCAGTTCAAGTGGGTTGACAACCCGCAAACCCCCGGCGATATCATGGATTTCTATCTTAGCGGCGACGTCGCTCCGGAAGGCCGCTTCATGTACCGCTACACCGCAGAGTAGCGTCGCTGCAGACCACAGGGGGCCTCTGCTCCGAGGCCCCAGGGCGCTGGGAGAGGTGGCCTGGAAAAGAAGGGACCGGGGACATTCCCGTTTTCTGGGTGATCTGCATGGCGACGAAAAGGCAGAATGTCCTTTTCCGCCGCCCTCGCTTCGTGTTCCTATTGATGAAACGAAGTATTCAACGCGCTCAGATACAGCAGCGAGGACTCGCGCTGCGTGGGCACTTCCATCATTTGATGGGTGGTCAGCAGGACATCGCGGCGACTGATCTGACCGATCAGCTTGCCGTCGCGAAGCACGGGCAGACGGCGGTAAGGGGTGTTCAGGAAAATCTGGGCGATGCCCAACATGTCGATGTCTTCGCCGATCGTCTGGGCCTCGGTGTCCAGGAAATGCTGGACTCGGCCGGCTGCCTCGCCGGACGTTTCGTCGCCCCGCGTCACGTCGCGACGAGCAGCGGTCAACGCGATCGCCCCGTCATGGACCATCGAGACCAGGTCGATCGAGTTTCGCAGCAGGTCCCGGCGGCTGACCTGGCCCACCAACTGGCCGCCGCGCAGGACGGGCAGACGGCGGTACGGGGTCTCCCGGAACAATCGAGCGCAATCCAGAAAACTCACATCCTCCAGGATCGTCCGACCGAAGTCCGTGTTCATGAATGCGACGACCTCGGTCGAAGGCAGTTGTTCATAGGCTGCTTGGATCAAGACGCTCATGCTGGTCTTTTCCGAAAACACCCCCAGAAAGCGTTTGTCTGCGTCGACAACCGGAACTCCGGAAATGTGATTCTTCAACAGATCGCCGATCGCGGTGACGACATCCGCCGATGGATTCAACGTCACCAGCTTGGTGGACATCAGCTGCCGTGCATCCGTCAACGTCGGCAAGGCGACTTGTTGCTGTTTGGCCGCTTGGGCAATGGCGTCGAACAAACGCATGCAACATTTCTCGGAGAAAACTCCCAGATAATTGCTCTGCTCGTCGACGACCGGAGCCCCGCTGATATTATTCTTAACAAGCAGACGGATCGCTTCGAGCACGTCCAGTCCAGGCGGCACTGTCACTAACTTTGTGATCATTATGTCTTTTGCACGGGGTGGCTTCATGGCTCTCTCGTTCGTCGCAACCGTATTGTTCAGACCGGCGTGTTGCTTGCGCCCAGCTGATGTACCCGCTGTTTCCTCGTCGGACTAACAGATCGCATGCTTCAGAATCGGTAAATCGCAGAAATTCTAGCAAGGCTTGCCGATGTCGGCAAAAGCGATTTGTTGGAAACACCGCGATTTCCTTTGTTTTGCCAGCTTGCATGGCATTTCCGCCGACTTCGGATTTCCTTGCCAGCTTCGCACTTCCGAGCCTGGAATTGCCCACAACAGAGATTTCGCCCTTGAGCAACGGTCGCAGCAAACCCACACGTCATGGCCCGTCCGCACGTCGGCCGCCGTCCGTGGCGGTCGCCCGCGCGCTGCAGCGGTTCTACGCCGCCGCGCGCGAGCACTTTGGATATACCAGTGTTTGGTGGCCGGGGACGCCGATCGAGTTGACGGTCACATTGCCGCCCGGCTGCGGAGCGAAGGCTGCGAGACGATCGAAGACTTGTTACAGCAGGAGCCGACGGATCGCGTTCGCCGACAGCTGATCGCGCTGCCCGGCATCGGGCAGGAGACGGCGGACAGCGTTCTATTGTTTGCGTCCGACCGACACGAGACGTTTGTGGTGGACGAATACGCGCGGCGACTGTTCGAGCGGCTACTTGCCCATCTTCCGAAAATTCTGCAACGCTCGGCGCACCGATTCCAGTGCCTCGGGGCCTTGGCGGCCTTCTTCTTCGATGATGTACTGCTGGGTTCCGCCGGTCGTTTCGCAGATTCGAAAGACTTCCTGCCAATTCACCGTACCCTCGCCGAACACAGCACCCGGTTTCCCGCCGTGGTCTTTGATGTGAACCGTAACCGAGCGGCCGGGGAACTTGTTCAGCATGGCGATCGGATCGCCGCCGCCACCCAGGCAATTGCCGATATCCAGTTGCAGCAGGACATCGGCCGCGGTGCTTTCGCCGAACCACTCCCAAGCCGTCCGCCCTTCGACTTGGGCAAAGTCTCCCCCGTGGCAGTGATAGCCGATCTTCATCCCCAGGGGTTTAAGTTGCGCAGCGATATCGTTGAACACCTTGCCGGTCTCGGTGATCGCCTGGACCGTGGCGAGGTTCCGTTTGGGCAACGAGGCGACAATCAAGAATGGCGAGCCGATGATCTTTTGCATCTCGACGGTTTTGTCAAAAGCGTCGCCTTGCAGCGCGGGTAATCCCAGATGCATCCCGCAGCTCTTCAAGCCGTTGTCATCCAGCAGCTTGCGCCAGGCCGGCGCATCGTGTCCGTAGTAGCTGTGCGCCAATTCGACCGCCTGGTAGCCCATTTCAGCGACGGCCTGCAGCACCGTCGGCAACTCCTTCTCGCATTGGTGCCGGACGGACCACAGTTGCACGCCGAGCGGGATCTTTGCCGTCGCGGCGGCCGCGGCATGCGGCATCCACTTCGTCCCAAGGATCGACGTAGCGGCCGCGCCAGCACTCCATTGCAGCATTCGTCTTCGTGAGAGGTTCATACGGTTCTCCTGGTGGTTCATCAAGGTTCGGAAACGGTTCGAGTGGTGGAAACATGTGGACAAAATCCCCAGCCGCTCTCGTCCGAACGATTATAGCAGGCTCCGCCCGGGGCTGTGCAATGGCCAGCACGAAACGCATCAGACCAGCCAAGGACGGCTCCCGGCGCCGTCCTCGATCTCGAAGCCGGGGACAAGTAGCAGGCTTGTGGCCCCCGAAAACGCCTGCTTCTATCGGATCGCGATCGCTTGCTGCAATGGTTTCAGGACGTTTTCCACGACGTAGCTGTCTACCAACTCGGTGCAGATGGCGGCCAGTCGCTGCAGGGCGCTGACGTAGGTTTCACCCGGATCCAAGCTGCCATAGCGGCGGGCGGTGAAGTAGACGCTGAGCTGCTCCTCCGGAAACTCGCCGGTCCGCACGTGATAGGCGGCCGTGCGGGCCTCGAAACTCAAACGGCATTGCGTTCGGCAGTCCTCGTCCAGCGCCAGTTGCAGCGCCGGCTCGCAGCCCAACACCGTGGCGCCGGGAACTTCGAGCATCCGTTCCAGCGCCGGCGGCAACCCCAGGGCCTCGACCAGCAATTCGCTGTGGTTGCCGCGGTACATGAAATCGAATCCGTACATGATGTTCAGCGATTCGCAGTCCAGCGGGCTGACGGACAGGGCATAAGGCGCCAATTCCAGGGCCAGTTCGTGTTGCTTGAACGCGTCCTGAGGCGAATCCGGATTGACAAAGCCCGAACAGACGCGACGGGGTTCCACCGAGGCCCAGCGATAGCTGCCTCGCTCCTTGTCTTCCTCCAGCACAAATTCGCCGCGTTCCCGGCCGTAAAAATTCCGCATGTCGGGGTAACGCTTCTGGAACTGCTCGAAATAGTGCAGAATCGTCTCCCGCGACTGGGGAAGATCCATTTCCGTGTTCAAGTTCAGATTTATGTAGTAGTCGTCACTCAGCGAGGCGTAGTGACTCATATTGACCTCCTTGGGAAAGCGACGAAGGCAAGTCGGCGGCCGTGTGCCACCGTGTACCCAGCTTGGTCACATCCAAACGTCAAGTATAGAATGACGGGGGCAAGGCTGTCAAAGCACCTTGACAGCCTTGCCCCGCGAATTATCCCCCGGAACCCCTCAGATTCTCCATGCTGCCGAGTTAGCACCGTTCGAGAAATAATTGTCCAGTGTTAATTGCTGATCATCCCACGGAGTGTGATGGCTACTTTGACGAGGCGACAGTTATTTCTCGATCGATGCTTAGCGGCGAAAGGAAGGTCGCGATGGCCAGACGTGCTGCGGTCGCCCAAGCCGCTCCGAATCCGATCCTCGTCTTTCCGTCAAGCCTCGGCTGGTTCGCCGTCGCCTGGCATGTGGACGAGCCGTACGCACTCGTGTTCGGTTACGGCAGCGGAGCGGAAGCGGCGGGTGCCTTGCTTGACGTTTGCTCGTTCGGCCGTGAAGCCGAAGTTGGTTGGGTGGACGCCGAGCGGGATCCGAACGCGGCGGGCCGCGAGGCTGGGCGGCTGGCCCAGCGGTTGCGGGCCTACGCTGACGGCGGGCGAGACGATTTTCTCGATATTCCGGTGGCCCTGAACGAAGTGACGGCGTTTCAGCGAAAAGTGCTGCAGCAATGCCGACGCATCCCCTACGGGCAAACGCGTACTTACGGGCAATTGGCCGCGAAAGCCGGCTATCCGCGGGCGGCCCGGGCGGTCGGCAGTGTAATGGCTCGCAACCGAGTGCCGTTGATCGTCCCTTGTCATCGCGTCATCGGTTCCGTCGGCGCGTTGCGAGGTTATTCCGGCTGCGGCGGCACCGCGATGAAACGACGGCTGCTGGAACTGGAAGGCGTTTTCTAGGAGGCGAGTCGTGGGGTATTGCACGCCGTTGAGCATGGCGCATTGTTCTAACCGCCTGGGCAACTCGTTTCTGCTGGTTGCTGCAGCGTTGGCCGTCGGCTGCGGAAGCCGTGATCCCGCACCGGTCGTCGCGCCTCGAATTGACACCGCGACCGTTGTCCGCGCTCACCTGCATCGTCGCGAGCAGACCCTGCGTCGGTTCCCCCGAGCTTCGTTCCTGTCGCCTCAACCCGATACGGACGCCGGGATTCCGCTGTGGATGGCGCCGCTGCTGGTGCATGAGTATTCGCCGGACCCGATGGCCGAGCCGCGGTGGGCCAGATTTGGCGCCGTGGCCGTCGATCCAACTGGGCTGGCGACGGTGGATTGCGACCGGCCGACGGTGTACTGGTCGGCCGCAGAGATCACCGTCGGCTCGCAGACCCTGGAGCAACGGACTTTCTGGTGGTTCTATCCGTCGCCGGCGTTAGACAAACCGATCCGCTATCGCGGTTTCCGCATGACACTGGGCAACGGCGGCTATGCGGTCATCTGGGAACTGCTGTGCAGCGACACGGGAGATTCCCGGCAACGCGCGTTTTACGTCTCGAAGCCCGTCGAGCAGGCGGCGACCGAACGGTTTGGCGGGGCGTTGGCGGGCCGCCGGCATGTCGTCGAACCGCCGTTGGAGGAGCATCCCGAGGTGGTGGTTTCGCGGATCGTGGGAGACGGTCCGCAGCCCATGGGTCCCATCGTGTATCTGGACGCGGCGGCGGTGGTAACCACGTTGATCTGCCGCTGCGAACCGTCGCAAGCCGACGCATTCCCGCACAGCAGCCATTATCGACTGCAGCGGATCGACGCTCCGCAAGACCTGTACGGCGACGGCACGCGGCCGCCGAACTTGCATTTGCCGCCGGTCCACGCCAGCCCGGAAGGCCTGTTGCGGCTGCCAGACCAGTTGTAGTCACGGGGCTCCGTAACAAGGCGTTGAAGAGCCCTGCTACGGAGACGCTGGGAGGCTGCAAGGCGATGAATGCCGGGAGGCGTCCCGATCGAGGGCAGACGCCGCCGTCATGTGCCGCCGCCCGGTTTCGCTTCCTCGGCGGCTCGCGAGGCATACGCCTCGCTTTGCTCCAGCAGGATCGGCTGCAGTTCGTCGACAAAGTCGCGGACGTCCTTGAACTGGCGATACACGCTGGCAAAGCGGACATAGGCGACCTGGTCCAGCTTTTTCAGGTGTGTCATGACGATTTGGCCCAGCGAGTGGCTGTCGACTTCGACGTCGAACTGGTCGGTGACTTCGCACTCGATCGAATTGACCACCGTCTCGATCTGAGCGTGGCTGATCGGCCGTTTCCAGCAGGCTTTTTCCAGGCCGCGGCGAATCTTTTCCCGCTCGAACGGTTCGCGCACGTTGCACTTTTTGATGACCTTGAGCGTGATCGGCTCGTAGCGCTCGTAGGTCGAATACCGCCGTCCGCACTTGAGGCATTCGCGGCGACGCCGGATGATCGTCCGGTCGTCGTTGGTGCGTGTGTCGATCACTCGATCGTTGTCAACCTTGCAGTTGGGGCATTTCATAACAGCAATTCCCATCGGCCGTCCAGCGGCGTGTCGCCGCCCGCCGGACGCGACGAACGCATCCCCCGCGGGTCCCTAGTGACAGGCCGCTTTGATACAGCGTATAATGTCGGACGACGTTTGGGAACGTTCCCAACGCTCGGATTGCGCAACAAAGCGTGTTTTTCCCTTAATCGAGTGCATCGCCATGTCTACCGACCGCCCCACATCTGACTCGAATCCAGCCCCGTTGGAATCCGGCTCCTCCGATCCGAAGAATCCTTTCGCCGCGAGAAACGCCGCTGCGGATTCCGCAAGCGACCGTTTCCGCGACGCGGTTCAATCGCGGCAGGGAGACGACGACGAGGCGGAGACGGACGTGTGGCAGGGCGGTTACTCCTCTCGGGCGATGTTCGGCAACTGGCTGCTGGCGGGGGTGCTGACCATCGTGCTGCTGGTGGCGGTGTTGGCGGCAGGCCCCGGCAACTTTTCCTACTGGGCCGCTTGGCTGGTGATCGCGGCTTTGATTTGGGGCGGGTTCGCCTGCTTGCTGGCGTACCGCAAGCTGACCGTCAAGTACCAGCTGACGACACAGCGGTTCATTCACGAAGCGGGGCTGCTGAAACGAGTCACGGATCGCATCGAAGTGATCGACATCGACGACGTATCGTTCGAGCAACGGATCCTCGAACGCATGGTCGGCGTGGGGACCATCAAGCTGATCTCCAGCGACCGCTCGCATCCCGTCCTGGTGATGCGCGGCATCGAAGGTGTCAAGGAGGTAGCATCGCTGATCGACGACTTGCGCCGCAAGGAGCGCCGCCGCCGGGGGTTGCATATCGAGGCGATTTGATCGCATCTTGTACGGCGCTCCCAGTCCGGCTAGACTTCTGCTCATGAATACCACTTTTTTTCTCGCTACGATTTGGCTGGCGACGATGGTTTCGGGAGCGGCGGCCGAGCACGAGTTGACCTCGCCCGACGGGCAACTGGTCGTGCGGTTCGCGCTGCAGGCGGACGAGTCGGCTGGCGGCCGCCCGACGTACCGTGTGCTGTACCGCGGCCAGTCGCTGCTGACCGATTGCCGCTTGGGCTTGGAATTGCAGAACGCCCCGCCCCTGGATCGGGGCCTGCGGATTACCGGAACCGGCCGAGCCAATTGCGATTCGTCGTGGCGACCGGTGTACGGCGAGCGCCGCGTCGTTCGCGACCGGTACAAGGAATTGAGCGTCGATCTGGAGGACGATCAACAGCCGCCGCGACGCTTGCGTTTGGTCTTTCGTGCCTATGACGAAGGCATCGCCTTTTGCTATACGATCCCAGAGCAACCGGCGCTGCGCGAGATCGTCATCGCTGCCGAGCACAGCGAGTTCCGTTTTACGGACAACCATCGCTGTTACGCCGTGTATTCGGCCCAAGGCGTGTATCAAGCCGTCGGCTTGGACGAGGTCAAGCCGAATTGCGAACGGCCGCTGACCGTCGAGATTGCCGGCGGGCCGTGCGTCGCGGTGGCCGAAGCGAGGCTGGTGGACTATGCCCGAATGCGGTTGCGGCCCGTGGCCGGGCGGCCTCATACGGTGGCCAGTATGCTGCACGGCAGCGTGGCGGTTACCGCGCCCTATACCACCCCCTGGCGCGTGCTGATGGTGGCGGACACGCCCGGCCAGTTGTTGGAACGTAACGACTTGATTCTGAATTTGAACGATCCCTGCGCGATCGCCGATACGTCGTGGATCAAGCCGGGCAAGGTGATCCGGGAAGTCACGTTGACAACGGCCGGCGGCAAAGCGTGTGTCGATTTCGCCGTCCGCCGCAACCTCCAGTACGTCGAATTCGACGCGGGCTGGTACGGCCACGAATACTCGGATACGGCCGACGCCCGCGACGTGAACGTCGATCCGAAACGCTCGCCGGGGCCGCTCGATTTGCACGAAGTGATCCGTTATGCCGAGCAGCGCGGGATCGGGATTATCCTGTACGTGAACCGTCGAGCCCTGGAACGGCAACTGGACGAAATCCTGCCCTTGTATCGTCAATGGGGCGTACGAGGTGTCAAGTATGGGTTCGTCCAAGTCGGCTCGCAGCAGTGGACCAGCTGGCTGCACGAAGCGGTCCGCAAGGCGGCCGAGCACCAGCTGATGGTTGATATCCACGACGAGTACCGGCCGACGGGCTACTCGCGAACGTATCCCAATTTGATGACCCAGGAAGGCATCGCGGGCGACGAAACCAGCCCGCACAACCAGCTGACGCTGACCATCCTGTTCACGCGAATGCTGGCCGGAGCGGCCGACAATACGATTTGCTATTACGACCAGCGCGTGGAACGGAACGCCAGCCACGCCTACCAGTTGGCCAAGGCCGTGTGCTTGTACAGTCCTTGGCAATTCCTGTTCTGGTACGACCGCCCGCCGACTTCGCCGCACGATAAGGGTGGCGCCGGCAATACGCAGAGTCGAGTGGGCGACGAGCCGGAACTGGAGTTCTTCGAGCGCGTGCCGACGGTCTGGGATGACACGCGTGTGCTGCACGGGCAGATCGGCCAGTATGCCGTGATCGCCCGGCGCCACGGAGCGGATTGGTTCCTCGGCGGCATGAACAGCGGCCAGCCGCGAACGCTGGACGTCCCGCTGGATTTCCTGGGATCCGGCCGTCGCTACACCGCGCACATTTACTCGGACGACCCCACGGCGCCCACGCGAACTCGCGTCAAAGTCGAACGCCTGCCCGCCGACGCCGGCACCGTATTGAAATTCCCCATGTCCGCACAAGGAGGCCAAGCCGTCTGGCTGACCCCGGCAGCCCCCCCGTAGCACAGGCGGCCAGCCTGTCGCAAATCGCCAAACGGCCCAACCCCCGATATGCTCGAAACCACGCATTCCCCCACGACACCCCTTTCCCCACCACTCGCACCGAAACTGGTGACGACTGTTCGCGAGCTGCGAGCCGCCGTCCGCGCAGCGCGCGCCGCCGGTTGTTCCATCGGCCTGGTGCCGACGATGGGGGCATTGCACGAAGGGCATTTGAGCCTGGCCCGCGCCTCGCGCGCCGAGTGCGGTTTTACGGTGGCCAGCATCTTTGTCAATCCGACGCAATTCGCCCCCCACGAGGACTTTGACAAGTATCCGCGCACGCTGGAGGCCGACCTGCAGGCCCTGGCGTCTTGTCACACCGACCTTGTGTTTGCTCCGCAGCGCGACGACGTCTATCCGGCCGGATGTTCCACAGCGGTCGAACCGCCGCGGGTCGCCCAGCGGTGGGAAGGCGAGTGCCGGCCCGGCCATTTCCGCGGCGTGGCCACCGTGGTGTTGAAGCTGTTCAACCTGGTCCAAGCGGACGTCGCCTTTTTCGGGCAAAAAGACTATCAACAGGCAAGCGTGATCCGGCAGATGGTGCGGGACTTGAACGTACCGCTCGAAATCCGCGTGTGCCCCACGGTCCGCGAGCCGGATGGGCTGGCCATGAGTTCGCGGAACCGGTATTTGAGTGTCGACCAGCGGAGCCAGGCGGTGGCGATTTCTCGCAGTTTGCGCTTGGCTGCCCAGCTGGCGGCGGACGGCCAGCGGCAGACGGCGGCGCTGGTGGATACCGTCCGCGGCGTTCTGGCCGAAGCGCAGATCGACCGCATCGACTACGTCGCCGTGGTGGACCCGGACACGTTGGAGCCCGTTGTGGCGTTATCCGGTCCCTCGGTGATGCTGATTGCCGCCCATGTGGGCGGCACGCGACTGATCGACAATTGGAAGATCTGACCCCATGCGACAAGACCTCTTTCACATCCCGCACGAGTGGCTTGGCATGCCCGTGTTCGGTGCCGGCTGGTTGCTGCTCGTCTGGGCCATCGCCAGCGCGGTGCTGCTGGTTACCTTGTGGCGGCGGCAAGGCTGGAACACGGATACCAGCAGCTACGTGCCCCTGCTCGCGCTGATGGGCCTGTTGATCTGGCTGGTCTTGCCTCGCTTGGAAGACATGACCGACGTGGGAACGTCCGCGGGGCTGCCGATTCGCGGCTATGGAGTCATGCTGTTGCTGGGCGTGTTGGGGGGCGTGGCCCTGGCGGTGCGCGAAGCGCGGCGGGTGGGGTTGGACCCGGACCTGGTGATTTCGTTGTGCTTTCATTTGTTTGTCGCGGGCATCATCGGCGCGCGGCTGTTTTACGTCATCGAATACTGGCCGCAGTTCCGGCAGCCCACTCCGATCGACACCTTGGGCGCGATCTTGAACGTAACCCAAGGCGGCCTGGTCGTGTACGGCTCGCTGATCGGCGCGCTGCTGGGCGGGCTGTGGTTCCTGCGTCGGAACGCCCTGCCGCTGTTGGCGACCGCGGACTTGATGGCCCCCAGTCTCGTGCTGGGGCTGGCTCTGGGGCGCATCGGCTGTCTGCTCAACGGCTGTTGTTACGGCGGGCTGTGCGACGCGTCCTGGGCGGTGACATTTCCCAGTACGAGCGAGCCTTACACCCACCAGCGGATGCTGGGTCAATTGCATGGGTTTCTGCTGGCCCAAGATGCGGACAGCTCGGCGGCTTGCGTGGCCGCCGTGCAACTCGACGGTCCAGCAGCCGAGGCCGGATTGCAGGTCGGCGATGTGTTGCGGGCGATCGCAGGCCGCCCCGTCGAGACGTTTGGCGAAGCGCAGAAGGCGCTGCAGATCGCGGGGCCGGATCTGTATCTGACGACCGACCGCGGTCCGGTGCGGATTCGCATGCCCGCTTTGCCGGAACGTAGTCGGCCGACGCATCCCGCGCAGCTGTACGCTGCGATTGGGGCCGGCCTGCTGTGCTGGCTGCTCTGGTCCTGCTATCCCTTCCGGCGGCGGGACGGCGAGGTGTTCGCGCTGCTGCTGACCCTGTACCCCGTGATGCGTTTTTTGGAAGAGACCGTCCGCGTCGACGAACCGGGCCAATTCCGCACGTCTTTTTCCATTGCCCAATGGATCAGCCTGCTGCTGCTGACCGCCGTCGTGGCCCTGTGGATTTTCATCGTGCGTCAGCCCCGCGGCAGTGCCCTGGCTTTGGCGGGCGACCTGCCGGATCAATCACCTTAACCCACGGGAACGCTACAGATACAATGGCTGCGTGTCGTCCGAGAACCTGTTTTCGCAACTGGGAGTCCCTTTCATGATTCGAAGTCTGTTATTTGCCGCCGTCTTTGCCGCCCTGTCATGTTGGCTTCCACCCGCCGGAGATGCCGCCGAGTCGCCGTCGGCCACGTTGCCCCGAGCCAAGATCCCCGTGATCTTGGACACCGATATCGGCGACGACATCGACGACACGTGGGCCTTGGCCTTGTTGCTCAAATCGCCTGAATTGGACATCAAGTTGGTCGTGTCGGACCGTGGCGATACGGTTTACCGGGCGAAGATAATCGCCAAGCTGTTGGAGATCGCCGGCCGCAGCGACATCCCGGTCGGCATTGGGGTCAACGAGGGCGGCAACGCGGGACCGCAGGCGCCCTGGGTCGCGGACTACGATTTGGCGAGTTATCCCGGCACCGTCCATCCGGACGGCGTGGCGGCGCTGATCGAAACGATCATGACCGCGCCGCAGCCGATCACGCTGATTTGCATCGGCCCCGTGCCGAACATTCGCGCGGCCCTTGAACGCCAGCCGAAAATTGCCAACCGGGCTCGTTTCATCGGGATGCACGGCAGCGTGCGGAAGGGCTACGATGGAGGCCCCGAGCCGTCGAAGGAATGGAACGTCGTGGCCGATGCTAAAGCGGCTCAAGCGGCGTTCACCGCCGCATGGCCGATGCTGATCACGCCGCTGGACACCTGCGGCATCGTGCGGCTGCGGGGCGACAAGTACCAGCGGGTGGCCGAGTGCAGCGACCCGTTGACCAAGGCGGTGATCGAGAATTATCGCATCTGGAGCAAAGCCGGCGACAAGCCGCTGAATGCGTCAAGCGTCTTGTTCGATACGGTCGCCATCTACCTGGCGTTCTCGACCGACTTGGTGACCATCGAACGGTTACCGCTCCGCGTGACCGACGACGGCTTCACGCGCATCGACCCGCAGGGCAAGCCGATCGATTGCGCCATGTCGTGGAAAGATCTGGCCGCGTTCGAAGATTTCCTGGTCGCCCGCCTGACGGGCGGGCGGTGAGCCGACGGGAAAGAACCGCTTGGTGCGGGCCCCCCCTTTCCCCCCACAGACCGAATCGTTTCAGCGGTGAGCACGGATGAGAGTTTCCATGCACGAGTTCGTTTTCCAGGCGGACGACGAGTCCGACACACAGCGATTGGGGGCAGCCCTGGCCCGGACGCTCCCATCCGGCACGACCGTGGCCTTGATCGGCACGCTGGGCGCCGGCAAGACGCGACTGGTGCAAGCCCTGGCCACCGCTTGCGGCGTGCCGCCGGAAACGGTCGTCAGCCCGACGTTCGTGCTGTGCCACGAGTATCATGGCCAACGCTCGCTGTACCATCTGGACGCTTACCGCCTGAAGGACGACGACGAGTTCCTGCAATTGGGCCCGGAGGAGTATTTTGAATCCGACGGGATCACGCTGATCGAATGGGCCGACCGGGTACTGAACTGCCTGCCGCCACAACGGCTGGAAATCCACATCGACGTCGTCGGCCACACCGCTCGCCGGTTTCGGCTGGTCGCCGTCGGCGAGGAAGAAACATCCCGACGGCTGGATGACCTGGCCGCCGCCTTGGGAGGCGACGCTCGGGACAGCGGGGGATAATCCCTCTGCCCCTGGGTTGATCGGCCGAGAAGGCAAGCGGATAATCCAGCAAGGCGTGTGTGGATCTGCAAAATGCCGTGAACACCGTGCATCACGATGTCGAGCATCCGTCGCACATCGTGTTGCCGGTTGTACCGCGGTAAGCGCGGCGCCCTAGCGCTTTTTGAGGCTTACGCTCATGCCGCCGCCATCCATGTAGAACAGCGTCTCGAGGTCGGGATTCGTCGTGATCGCTTTGACGAATTCCGCACTGGCTTGGCGCGGATTCATGTTGTGGGCGAGGATCAAACCGCCGGGACGCAGCAGCGGCAGCGTCTTCTGCAGATAGTCCAAGTACCCGTCCTTGTCGGCGTCGATGAATACCATGTCGATCGGTCCCGTCAACTCGGCGGCCTTCTCGTGCCCGTCGCCTTCGACCACCGTCACGATCTCGGCAACACCGGCTTGGACGAAGTTCTTGCGGGCCAGCGCGGCGGTGTCCGGGTCGATCTCGTGCGAAATCAACTGGCCTCCGGTCTTTCGCAACGCCAACGAAATCCAGATCGACGACACCCCGTTGGAAGTACCGAACTCGACAACCTTCTTGGCGCCGATCGCTTCGGCCAGCACCCGCAGCAAGCGGGCATCCGCGACGGGGACGTTCATCCGTCGGCCTTGTTTCTGCTGGATATCCTCCAGCGTCTGCAGGATGGCCCGCTCGGCGTCGTCCTGGGGTTGCGTAGCGGCTTGCAACATTCCCGCGGCTCCGCCTGACATCGCACCGGGGCCGCCGGGACCGGGACCAGGACCACCGGGACCGCCAAGCCCACCGGGACCGCGGCCTGCAGGCCCGCCTCGTCCCGGGAACGCCGGGGCGAGTTCTTCGCGGCTCAGCTTGCCGTCTTTGTTCGTGTCGAGCTTGCTCAACGCCTGCGTTGCGCCAGCGATCTCCTCGGCCGACAGTTCTCCATCGCCGTTGACATCCAGGGCCGTCATCACCGGCATTCGCATCGGGCCGAACGGGCCGGGCTGCGCCTGCGGCCCCCCTTCAACTCGGCCCCCCTCGCGCCCCGGCGGCTGCGCCAGCACCACAAGGCTTACCACCAGAAAGACCATGATGCTCGCCGACGCAACCATCTGAAGTTTCGTTCGTCTCATCCTGCTTCTCCCAAACGCTCAAAGTTGTTTCCGTTCCTGCCCTCGGGGCCGACCTGAACTCCCCGGCTGAACCTGCCGAAAGCAGCGAAGTGTGACCTGCCAAGCGCGAGCAGCCGGCGCGGAGAACCGCCACGAAATACGGATTACCCTCGTGCCCCTGCCCGCTTTGCGGGCTGTTGATTAAATGCCGTCCGGACCGTCCAGGATGTTGGAGTTCACGCTTCAGCGTGTCTTTTCCCGCCGGCAGAGACCGGCCAAACACGCTAAAGCGTGAACTCCAACGGGTGCGATCCCACGGAATATGCGTCAAACACATTAAATCAACAGCCAGCCCGCTCCAGGGTCTTGTATTTCGCCCGCGATAGGGGCAGTCCGGTCGTATCGAGCTGCGTGGGGCGAAAGACCAACGGTGAAGGATTCGGATCAACGTGCGGATTGTAGAACCCACTGGTTGCGGGAATCCGCCGATACAGGATTTCGTGATCTGCGACTGGTTCCGAACCGTCCGACATCCTTCTGCCCCTGATCAAGGCGTCGTTTCACGCGATCCGATATCGAGTGACCAAGCGGAGGGGACGGTCGCGTTGAGCCGTGTGCGGTTTCGGGATGACTAACGGCTGGTACGCTGACGCGGCCTTTGGCCCGCCGAAACCTATTATGGGGTCAGGGCTCAGACGTCCAGAATTCAATTCTCGCGGGGACACAGTTTCCTGGTGGCGATGACGATCGACCGCGAAAATTGAATTCTGGACGTCTGAGCCTGGAAGATCGCCGTCGGCATCTGTACATCGCGGGCAAGACGGGCGTGGGCAAGACGACGCTGATCCAGAACATGCTGGCGGAGGACATTGCGGCGCGTGATCCGCAGGCACTTTGCAGGTGACCGGATGGTGGAAGGAGTACAGCGCGAATCTCACCTCGCGGTGCACACTCACGCACCGAATGCCTGCGTGTAGACCCTGCCAAGTTGTCGTCAGATTGATGTCGCGACTGGTTGGTGCTGCTCCCGACCGAAAGTGCTCAGGTGGATGTGACCTGTGCGCGCAAGCGAGCCAAGGAAGCGTTCATACTGTTGCCGGCTCGTGCCGAGCGATTCTGATGTCACATCGCGCTACACCCAGGCTTTGCAGTTCTTCGTCGATTTCCCACTCCGTATCGTTCCTCACGATATGAACCCTGCCTACATTGTCGACCTCCAAGTGCATGAAGTTGAAGTCGACGAAGCGACCCCGCAACACGCCCGAATTGATGAGCCGGTAACACCCCGCTTGGTCATCCGCAATAGCCTTCGTCTCCGTACCATCGTTCGGA
>Ga0351958_1138_pt1 | contig 17973 bp, 15 predicted proteins | sample TotcelT113001L15_FD_206843 | JGI IMG/M metagenome (GOLD analysis project Ga0351958, IMG submission 206843) | Enriched cells from coal bed in the Powder River Basin, Montana, United States - Total cells T11 rep3 HSBNCT.T11.300.1.L15 ...
GTCCCAATCTCTCCAAGGGCTTTTGCGGCTTTTGCCCGCACACCTTCATCAGGGTCATCTGTCAGGGCAAGCAGCTTTTCAAAGGCAGGCGAGGCTTTTTCTCCAATGCTATATAAAAATGTTACCGTGCTCTTTGGGGCGCGGTGTTTTTTACTTTAAGCGAAAAGGAGTTTTAAGGTTTAACAATGCCCCGAGGAAAAACCCTTTTTGAAAAAATTCTGGCTGACCACGGGGTGGACCCCTGTCCGGAGCCGGGAAAGCCCGTCTCCATCCCCATTGATCAGACCCTCACCCAGGATGCAACCGGCACAATGGCCTATCTGGAGTTTGAGGCCTTGGGCCTGAACAGGGTCCGCACCGGGCTTTCGGTGAGCTATGTTGACCACAACACCCTGCAGGCAGGGTTTGCCAACTTTGATGACCATATTTTCCTGCGCACCATAGCAGCCCGCTATGGCGTGGTATTCTCCGCCCCTGGCAACGGAATCGCCCACCAGGTGCACCTGGAGCGCTTCGGAGCGCCGGGACTTACGCTTCTTGGAAGTGACAGCCACACCTGCACGGGCGGAGGCCTTGGCATGGTGGCCATCGGCGCCGGAGGGCTGGATGTGGCAATGGCCATGGCCGGAGAATCTTTTGTCGTGCCCATGCCCGACATTGTACAGGTGAGGCTCACCGGCAAACTGCCCCCCTGGTCAACAGCCAAGGATGTTATTCTTGAGCTGTTGCGCCGCGAAACCGTTAAAGGCGGCGTGGGAAGGGTGTTTGAGTATGCAGGCCCCGGAGTGAAAACCCTTTCCGTGCCCCAGCGGGCCACAATAACAAACATGGGCGCAGAACTTGGGGCCACAACAAGCCTTTTCCCCAGCGACGAAAACACTTTTGCTTTCCTGAAGGCCCAGGGAAGAGAGGCTGTTTACAAGCCGCTATGCGCCGACCCGGACACAACATACGCCAAAACAGTAGAGATGGATCTTTCCACCATAGAGCCGCTGGCAGCCTGCCCCCACATGCCCGATGAGGTCAAACCCGTCAGGGAGCTTGAAGGGCTCAAGGTCAATCAGGTCATCATCGGCTCCTGCACCAACTCATCCTTTGCAGATTTGGCAACGGTGGCATCCATGCTGGATGGCCGAACAGTGCACCCTGAAACCAGCCTGGTGATAGCCCCCGGCTCCAGACAGGTGCTGGCCATGCTGGCCAGGCTGGGATACCTGGAAAAGCTCATCCGTTCAGGCGCACGGATTCTGGAATGCGTGTGCGGTCCATGCATAGGCGCAGGCCAGGCCCCTCCATCCGCAGGCATCACGGTGCGAACCTTCAACCGCAACTTTAAGGGCCGTTCCGGCACGGCGGATGCAGGCATTTATCTTGCCAGCCCGGAAACCGCAGCCGCCTGCGCCATTTCCGGGGCCTTTGCCGACCCGAGGCAGCTTGGTGAGCCGCCCGCAATTAGCGTTCCGGAAACCTTTCCGGCTGTGGATGAGGCCATTGCATATCCGCCAGCGGACTCCTCATCCGTTGAGATTCTGCGCGGCCCCAACATAAAGCCCCTGCCCAAGGCCAACCCTGTGGAAGACGGGATTTCCGGCCCTGTGCTCATCACCCTGCACGACAACATCACCACCGATGACATTCTGCCTGCCGGAACCCATATTCTCCAGTACCGCTCCAACATACCGGCCATTGCCCAATACCTTTTTTTCCAAATGGACCCCGAATTTGCCAAAAGGGCGCAAGAGGCCGGGCAGGGATTCATTGTTGCAGGGGAAAACTACGGTCAGGGCTCCAGCCGCGAGCATGCAGCGATAGCCCCCTCGCATCTTGGGGTGCGGGCCGTGCTTGCTCTTTCCTTTGCCCGAATCCACAGGGCCAACCTCATCAACTTTGGCATTGTGCCTTTAATCCTTGCCGACAGGCAGCAGCTTGCGGCCATTTCCCGGGGTGATATGCTTGCTTTGGAAAATGCCAAGGAAAAAATTCTCAACGAAGATGCTTTTGTGATAAAAAACAAAAGCAAAGGCAGCATTTCCGTTAATGTCCGCCTGGATCTCAACAGCAGGGAGCGCCAAATCGTTGCGGCGGGCGGGAAGCTCAACTGGTACCGGCAAAACAAGGCTTAATTCGGAAAGCGAGGACATTCAAAATGCTCAGTCTTATGCGCAAACATGCTGGCTCCTGGATGCTCAAGGCTGTTCTGGGTCTTATAGCGCTCACCTTTGTTTTCTGGGGGGTGGGTTCAAGTTTCAAGGATGATAAGGGTGTTGTGGCAACCGTCAACGGCGACCGCATAACAAGGGGGCAGTTTGATCAGGTTCATCGCCTGCTCCGGGAAAACTACCGCCGTCAGGCCCAGGAAAGCGGCAATGAAGAGCTTCTCAAATCCATGAACCTGCCGAAAATGGCAGTGGACCAGCTTATTGACTCGCTGCTGTGGACCCAGAAGGCCCAGAAGCTGGGGATGCAGGTGTCCCAAAACGAGCTGTCGCAGATAATAGCATCAGATCCCATGTTTTCCTCCATGGGCCGTTTCAACGAGGCCCGTTACGAGCAGGTTCTGCGCCACTACGGCTATTCGAGGGCCGAGTTTGAGCAGGCCACCCGTGATTCACTGCTTGCGGCAAAGGTGCAGAGGCTTGTGGCGGCTTCCACAAGCGTTTCCGATGATGAGGCCTGGGCATGGTACCGCTGGACCAACCGCAAAGTCAGCGTTGACTTTGTAACCTTTGACCCTGCCCGCTATCAGGATATAACCGTAGGGGACGAGGAGCTTGCCGATTACTTCAAAGCCAATGAGCAGAACTATCTCACCGAGCCGATGATCCGGGTGGCATACCTTTTTTTCAACCCGGATGACTTCAAGGCAGGGATTAAGGTCCAGGAACAGGAAATCGAGCGCCAATATCAGATGGATATCTCACATTTTGACCTGCCCAAGACCGTGGAGGCAAGGCACATTCTTCTCAATGTTGATGAAACGGCCGATGAGCAGTCTGTCGAGCAGATCCGCCAGCAGGCTCTTGCCCTGGCCCATAGCGCCAGAGAGGGCGCAGACTTTGCGGAACTGGCAAAAGAGCATTCCCAGTGCCCATCCGCCCAGCAGGGCGGCTATTTGGGTGAGTTTGAACACGACAGCATGGTCAAGCCCTTTTCAGATGCGGCCTTTGCCATGAAGGAAGGCGAAATATCCGATCCTGTGAGAACCCTTTTCGGCTGGCATGTCATAAAGGTTGAAAAAACAAACGAAGCCCGCGTGAAGCCCCTTGATGAAGTGCGCGAAACAATATCCGCCCAAATAGCAACTCGCCGCGCCCAGGAAATGGCTTACGATGCCGCCCTCCGGGCGGTGGATGTAAGCCTTGGCGTCTGGTCAATGGATGAAACCGCCAAAACCATTGGTCTGAAGACCAGTGCCACGGACTTTTTTGCTGCAAACAGCCCCCCGCAGGGGATCAAAAGCGCGGACCTGTTTTCAAAAGCCGCCTTTGAGTTGAGGGAGCAGGCATTTTCCCGCATAGTGGAGGCGCCTGAAGGGTATTACTTCATGCAGGCCCTGGAAAGAAAACCATCTTCAATTCCGGAGTTTGAACAGGTAAAAGAAAAGGTGCGTGCAGACCTTATTGCAAAAAAACAACTTGAAATGGCCGCCCAGCAGGCCCAGGCCTTTGCAGATGCCCTTGACCAGGAGCAAAATCTGGACGCTCTGGCTTTGAAACATGGCCTTGAAATTAAAACAACCGGCCTTTTTGAAAGAAACCGGCCCATTCCGGAAATCGGCTTTGAACCTGATGTCGCCCTTGCGGCATTCGCCTTGAGCGAGCAGGCCCCGTTCACAAAAAAAGCAGTTGAAGGCAAAGGCCTGTTTCATGTGTTGAGGCTTGCGGATCAGGCTTTTCCAGGCGAGAAGGACTTTGAGAGGGAAAAGGATATGATTGTTTCACAGCTTTTGGAGGTAAAACGCCGTGAGCAGGTTGATTCTCTGGGGGACCAGCTTCGCGCCCAGGCCGACATTGCCGTGGAATCAAGATACAGTTTCTGACAAATCAGTTATGCGGGGAATGGGGGCAACTCTGTAAGGTAAGGCCCATAAGCCAAGGGAGAGAGCATGGATAAAAAGGATTCATCCAGATACAGCAACAGGGAGCATACCCGTATAAATGTGGTGCCCCTTGTAACCAAAAAGTGCCCGTTTTGCTCCAATACCCTGTCCCTTTCCGAGACAGTCTGCCCAAGCTGTAAAAACAAGGTGGGCGAGCCGGACAAAGACGGGGTTGCCAAGATTCCCGGCACATGGAAAAAATATGTCAGCGCAATGTTCGCCATTGCTCTTGTTGTGGCGTATCTGATTTACGGAAGGAATATAATCGCCCATATCAAGAGCTTGTTTTTCTGAAAAACTGCCTGAAAAGGGTGCTGGCCCGAAAGCAGCAGAAGCATTTGTGAAGACCAATGGAGGCTGGACCATGGAACATCCCCGGACGACCGATGCGGACAGGGTTTATCTGCTCAAACTGGCAAGGGCCGCAATTGCCTCCCGGCTTGGGAAAAAAGATGCCCCTCTTCAACTGGATACGCCGCCGGACTTTGTGACCGATAAAAGGGGATGCTTTGTGACCCTTAACAAAAGCGGTGAGCTCCGGGGCTGCATAGGCACCATTGAGCCGGTTCAAAGGCTGGCGGACTGCATTGCGGACAACGCCGTGAATGCAGCCTTCCGCGACCCGCGATTTCCTCAACTCACCGCCGCAGAGCTTGACGAGGTTGACATCGAAGTCAGCGTATTGACCGTTCCCCAGCCCCTGGAATATGACGGGCCAAAGGACCTGCTGAAGAAACTGAAACCGGGCGTGCACGGGGTTATTCTCACAAACGGCCGCCACCGCTCAACCTTTCTGCCCCAGGTCTGGGAGCAGCTTCCCAAGCCGGAGTCGTTTCTCATACGCCTCTGCCAGAAAGCCGGCCTCACTCCCAACTGCTGGCAGGACCCGGACACCAGAATTGATGTTTACGAGGCAGAGCATTTTGCCGAGCATGAGCTTATGCCCTAAAAGGCGGCATCTGTTTTGCCCGGCCTTGCCCTGTTGCCTGCACCAGGACACACTGTAGCTACAACCGGCACAGCCTGCCCGAATCCACGGCAGATAAAAAGCGTGAAGGATTGCGGAGAAATTCGCCTGCAACCGGGTCAAAAACATCGGTGGGATATGTGAAATAAAGGCGTTTTTTGGCGCGGGTGGAAGCCACATACATGAGGCGCAACTCCTCCTCGATGGCATCTCCCCGCCTCAAAATTGCATGCTGTGAGGGGAACCTGCCGTCAAGCGCCCAGATTACAAAAACCGTGTCCCACTCAAGCCCCTTTGCCGAGTGCACGGTGGAAAGCACCAGCCGGTCGTGGGCCGCAGCAAGGGAAAGGCCCTGCTCCTGGCTGCTAGTGTTGGGCGGCTCAAGGGTCACATCCGCCAAAAATCGCTCCAGACTGTCGTAGCGCTCCATCATGAAAACAAGCTGCTCAAGGTCCCTTGCCCTTTTGGGCCAGTTGTCGAACTGCTCCTTCAATAAAGGCTCGTAATATTCAACAACCGCCTCGCCAAGGGCGGAAACCCTGGGCGAAGCAGGGCTTATGCCTTTGAGCAGGCCCTTTAACCTCTCCCAGCCCTTTTCCCAGGCAGCCCCGGGTTTTATGGAATCCAGGCCTGTCCCCAAAACGCACAGCTTGTGGGCTGCCTTCTGGGCTGTTTTCGGGCCCACCCCTTCCAGCAGGGAAAGGATGCGCAGCCAGGAAAGGCGGTCATTGGGCCATGCAAGGGCCCGAAGATGCGCCAGCACATCCTTTATGTGTGCCGACTCCATGAACTTGAACCCGCCCATTTTGATATAGGGCATACGGGCCTTTGCCAGCTCCACTTCCAGGTCAAAGGAGTGAAATCCGGCCCTGAACAGCACGGCTATTTCCGAAAGCGGCACGCCTTTGGCCACAAGCTCCCTTATGGTATCCACAACAAAAACCGACTGTGATTTTTCATCGCCGAAGTTCAGCAGATAAGGGGCCTGGCCACCCTGGGCCTTTGTGAAAAGGGTTTTGGAGTATTTGCGCTTTGCCTGGGCCACAAGCTGGTTTGTCATTGAAAGGATGGGCTGGGTGCTTCGGTAATTCTGCTCCAGACGGATTACTTTTGCTCCTGGAAAAACTTCAGGAAAGCTCATTATGTTTTCAAAGTTGGCTCCCCTGAAGGCATAGATGCTCTGGCAGTCATCTCCAACAGCCATGACATTGCAGTGATCCCTGCCGAGAAACTTTAATATGTCCGCCTGAACCGTGTTGGTGTCCTGGTACTCATCCACCATTATGTATTCAAACCGCGAGGCCACAGCCCGGCGGGTCTGCTCGTCAACAGCCAGAAGCGCCCGCGTGTGCAGGAGCAGATCGTCGAAATCCATGAGGTTTTCCGTCTGCTTTCTTACTGTGTAGGCATGGTAAAGCTCGGTCAGCACGGATGCGTGGGACATAAACTGGGAGTATTCATCGGCAAGTATGGCCATAACATCCGCGCCCTTGTTGGCGCATGCCGAAAAAATGCTTGCAATGGTCTGTTTTCTTGGAAAACCCTTTATGGGTTTGACCGGCATAATATCCTTGCGGATGTTTTCCACAAGGGTTTCGCAGTCGGAGCGATCCAGAATGAGAAATCTGGGCGAAAAACCCAGCCGTCCGGCAAAACGCCGCAGAATCTGGTGGGAAAAGGAGTGAAAGGTGCCGCCGGCAACACCTTCACAGCGGCTGTCCAGAAGCAGGGCCGCCCGCCGCAGCATTTCCTCGGAAGCCCTGCGGGTGAAGGTTAGAAGCAGAATACTTTCAGGCCTCACCCCCGACTCAACAAGATAGGCCACCCTGTAGGTGAGGGTCCGGGTCTTGCCTGATCCGGCTCCGGCAATCACCAGCACCGGCCCCTTGGTGGTTGCCACAGCCTCATACTGGGCCGGGTTGAGGTCTTTTTCGTAATCTATTATCTTCACGCTGTCTTGAGCTTTCAGGGCAAAAGGGCTGTCATCAGCATCCAGAGAGGCCCCTAATAATTGGCGCAATCCGCGGCAAAGGAGGCAAAATCCTTTTCTGCAAGAAAACGGGAAATGAGGTTGTTCAATTCCTCCGCTGTATCTATCTGGAAATTGCCTTTCTGATTCGGGCCGTATTTTTTCTTGGAGCAGGCCACCACGGACTGGAGCACAGATGCCTGAATTTCGATATGCGCATGGATGGAAAGATATTCGCTCATAATTTATTCCCTGAAGCATAAAAGTGTTTTGAGGATTTTTTGATGCCCCCTGCCCTTTTACCAAAGACCTTTACGGGAGCCACAAATGCGCTTTGCCCTATGCGGCAGACAAAAAAGCAAGGTTTTGACGGTTAAAGCAGGGCCAAGGCCTTGCCATAGGCAGGGATAGTATGTAAAGCAAGGAGGGCTGTCAAGGCGGGCTGCGGCATGGCCTTAAAGCGGGCCTAAAATTCCGGCAGCAGCCTGGAAAGGGAAAGGTTTTACATGCGGCTTATTATCCGAAGGCTAACTGAAACGCTTGCTTTTTTCAAGGCCTATGCCCTGTCCATAATATCCCTGCATTTAATTTTGGGGCTGCCCCTCATAGTTTTCTACGCATGGTGGACAGGCAAACCCGTTGATCCGGAGCAGGCACAAACTCTTGAGCTGACGCCCTTTCTGGCCAACCTTTTTTATGAGCCGGTTTACCAGGCAGCCTTTATCCTTTTTATTCATCGCAAGATAATCGGCGAGCCTTTTCCGGCATCTCTCTGGCTTGGTTCAAGCCTTGCAGTCTATCCCCGCCTTCTGGCAGTGAACATTGCCCGCCAGATACCCGTTTTTGCGCTGGCAATGCTGTTTCTGGTCGCCGTAAGCCCCTTCATAGCAACGCTGGACCCCCAAAGCCCGGCAGCCTTGCCAGCCACATTATTCATCATTGGCGGAGGCTTTCTTGTCGGGGTGATGGCCCTTGTTGTCACCGCCCGCTTGAGCCTTGCGCAGTTCTATTGTGTTGCCGAAGGCAGCCCGATTCTGGCAAGCCTTAAAAAAAGCTGGCAGAACAGCGCCCCCTTGACCGGCCAGATAATTGCCTGCGTGATTTTTCTCTTTCTTGGAATATTTTTCGTGCTCCAGGCCATTGGTGCTATTCTGGCGGCAATCGGCATTTCAGGGGCTGTGCCCGGTGTAATTACAATGGTCTTTTATCTTATAATTTCATCCCTTTTCACCATAACCTATTACCGCTTTTACACCCTGGCCGCGCTTGGCGCCCCTTTGGGCGAAAATCAGACCGGCCCGGCAACAGGAGATGATTCCGATGCCCTCTGAAAACTGGAAGGAACAGTACGCCAAGGTTCTCTTGTGGGGGCTTTACACGGCCCGCTCAAGCCGATTCAAAAAAGGCGACATCATTCTTGTCCGTTACGGCAGGCCAGGCATTGAAATGGCAGAGCAGCTTCAAAAGGAGATTCTTGCCCTTGGAATGAACCCTGTGCTGCGCATGACAGGGACCTGCGCGATGGAGCGCCATTTTTTCGAGCTTGCCGACAACAGCCAGATAGATTTCAATGCGCCCGGAGAAAAGGAGCTTTACGAGCACTTAAACGGCTCCATCTACCTTCTGTCCCCGGAATCTCTCACGCATCTTTCCCACATTGACCCGGAGCGCATTGCCCGCTCGGCCATTGCCAGAAAAATTTTCCGTGAGATACTCGACCGCCGCGAGGAAAAAGGCCTTTTCGGGTGGACTTTGGGCATTGTACCCACACCGGAACTTGCGCGGCACGCGAAGATGAGGCTTTCAACCTACACGGCCCAATGGAAAAAAGCCTGTTTTCTTGATGATGAAGACCCTGTGGCCCGCTGGAAGGAGATTTTTCAAAGGGCCAAGGCCCTGAAAGACTGGTTGAACAGCCTTGATGTTGAAGCTCTGAATGTCCGCTCCGCAAACACGGATATGACAATTTTTCCCGGCAGGCAGCGGCGCTGGATAGGCATTTCAGGCCACAACATCCCCAGCTTCGAGATATTCCTTTCCCCTGACTGCAGAAAAACAACCGGCGTCTATTACGCGGATCAGCCTTCCTATCGCAACGGGCACTATGTCAGCGGAGTCCGCCTTGTTTTTGAAAACGGCTCGGTAAGACAAATTGACGCCCAGTCCGGCAAGGAGTTTGTGGAAAAGCAGGCCGCAATGGATGAAGGCGCTTCGCGGATCGGGGAGTTTTCCCTCACGGACAAAAGGTTTTCCCGCATTTCCCGCTTCATGGCAAACACCCTGTTCGATGAGAACTACGGGGGCCGCAACGGCAACTGCCATATAGCCTTGGGCGCCAGTTACTCCGATACCTTTTCCGGAGATGTGAAAAGCCTTACCCCTAAAAAAAAGGCGGCCCTGGGATTTAACGATTCCGCCCTGCACTGGGATCTGGTCAACACCGAAAAGAAAGTGGTCACAGCAACCCTTACTGATGGAAGCAGGCAGGTGATTTATGAAAACGGCTGCTTCACAGGCCCTTATTAGAATTGATAGAAAATGAGCCTTCCCGCCTACTGGGAAGTCGCGGTGGCCGCCGCCCTGCCCCAAACCCTCACTTACAAGGCCCCGCAAGGCATGGCCCACCTGCTGGAGCCGGGCCTGCGGGTGCTTGTTCCCCTTGGAAGGCGGCTTGTAACCGGCTATCTTCTGGGGCAGGCTGCGCCTCCCCAGGGATTTGCAGCGCGGGATATTGCGGACATCCCTGATTCAAAGCCCCTTTTTCCGAAAGAGCTGATCGCCTTTTTCCGCTGGATTGGCGACTATTACTTCTATCCACTGGGTCAGGTCATAAAGGAAGCCCTGCCTTCGGGCATAAACAACCCCGAAGAAATTCAATGCACCTTAACCGACAAGGGGTTAAATCTTCTCAAGGAAGGAAAGGTGCGCACCATTGCCCAGGGGGCTGTTTTAAAGGCCCTTGCCGAAATCGGCCCTTCCCTGCAAAAGGACCTATGCAAAAGACTCGGCCCGGCAGCCTCCAAAAACACCCTGACAACCCTTGAAAAAAGCGGCCTTATAACCAGAAATCCCCTGGCTCTTCCAGGAAGGGTCAGGCCCCACATTGAAACCTTTGTTGTTCCTCAAAAAAATCTGTCGTCTGCCCCTGCCCGCATGAAGGGTCGCCATAAAATTCTCGCCCTGTTGAACGGGCAGGGCCCCATGACGGATTCGGATCTGAAAAAGCTGATTCCTTCAGCAAAAAAATGGCTTCCCGTGATGAAAGACGAGGGGGAGGTTATTTTTGAGGAAAGGCAGGTGTGCCGCAACCCCTTTGGTGAGGTGTTTTTTGAGGATACACCTCCTGAAAAGCTTTTCCATGAGCAGCAAAAGGCCCTTGACGCAGTTGCAGCCGCCCTGGACAAAGGAGTTTTTGAGACCTTTTTGCTGCATGGGGTTACCGGCAGCGGCAAAACCGAGGTTTATCTTCAGGCTGTTGACAGGGTTCTTGGAAAAGGCGGCAATGCACTTATCCTTGTTCCGGAAATAGCCCTCATAACCCAGATGGAGCAGCGGGTGCGCGCCCGCTTCGGCAACAAGGTGGCTGTGCTCCATTCAGGCCTTACCCCAGGGGAGCGCCTTGACCAGTGGATGCGCATTCTCATGGGAGAGGCCCCTGTCACGGTGGGGGCGCGCTCATGCATTTTTGCACCCTACAGTAATCTTTCGCTCATTGTGGTGGATGAGGAGCACGATGAATCCTACAAGCAGGACGGCCACCTGCGCTATCAGGCAAGGGATCTGGCCGTTCTGCGGGCCAGGATGCACAATGCCGTCGCCCTGCTTGGCTCGGCCACTCCTTCTTTGACATCCCGCCACAATGTCACAAGAGGCAAGTTCACGGGCCTGGAGATCACAAACCGCATTGAGGAGCGGCCCTTTCCCGAAATAACTGTGGTTGACCTGAAACAGGTGACAGCATCCAAGACATCCCTTGTGAGCCCTGCCCTGCGTCAGGCCCTTGACCAAACCCTTGCCAGGGGCGAGCAGGCCCTGGTTTTTTTGAACCGCCGGGGCTTTGCCAATTTGCCCCTTTGCGCTGACTGCGGCCAGCCCCTCCTCTGCGAGCAATGCGACATTGCTCTGACCTACCACCAGGAGGCCAAGCTGTGCCTCTGCCATTACTGCGGCTTTTCAAAAAACCTTCCCACCCCCTGCCAGGCCTGCGGCAGCCCGGCTCTTCGCATGGTGGGCACAGGGACTCAAAAAGTTGAGCAGTACCTTCTGCGCTGCTTTCCCAAGGCAAGAATCGCCCGCCTCGACAGAGATGCGGCATCCACCCGCAACAGCCTGCTTGATATTCTGAAGGGGCTCAAGGACGGCAGCCTGGACATTGTTGTGGGAACCCAGATGATAACCAAGGGGCACGATTTTCCCAATGTCACCCTTGTGGGCATTCTATGCGCGGATCTTTCGCTGGGTTTTCCGGATTTTCGGGCCGCGGAGCGCACCTTCCAGATTCTGTGCCAGGTTTCAGGCCGCGCCGGAAGAGGCCAGAACCCGGGCTCCGTGATTTTGCAGACCTACAACCCGGACAATTTCTGCATAACCCTGGCCCAAAAAAACGATTACAAGGCATTCTATAAGGCCGAGATGACCCATCGCCGGGAGCTTGCCTATCCGCCCTATGCCCGCCTTGCCCAGATCCGCATAAGCAGCCAGGACCCAGGCAGCGCTGCGGCCCTGGCAAGGGATGCCGGAAACCTCTGCCGCAGCCTTTGCCTGAAAGGCCCTGCCATTCAAAAATCCGTCATTGTGCTGGGCCCCATCGCCTCCCCAATTGCCCGCATGGCAGGCCGCTTCAGATGGCAGATCTTGCTGAAGGGCCTCAACACCGCCGCATTCCGCAGCTACCTTGCAGCCCTTGCCCAGGCGCTGCCGGCCCTTTCAGGCAGCAAAAAGGCCCAGGCTGTCATTGATGTTGACCCTGTATCCATGCTCTAAAAAAGCAGCCTACAGCACAAACACGGAAAATAAGGCAATGCTGCAAGGCAGGGCCTTTGCCCTGCCAATTTTTATTCCGCCGAAGTTGTTTTTGTCCATGCCGGTTTTTTTCAAAGCAGCAGCCGTCCGGGGAGGGCGCCGCAGGGCAGGCTGTGTGTGAGGCAACCAGCTTTGCTCCTGCGGCCGGACGGCTGCTTGCGCGAGGAGAATGCTTTTGGGGAGGCTTTATTTAATAAGGCCTGAAGAAAAATCCAGGCCCCGGTCTCGAAGCTGCTCGCTGGCAATGAATTTCAATGACATGGCCAGCAGAGGAAAAAGTGTGTTGCCAAAGCAGACAAGATTCACCCTGGCAAGGATTGCAAGGTCTTCATTTCTGGACAAGGGGAGGTCCCGGGAAGGCGGTCCCGCAGACCGCCCCGTGCCGACATCTTCCAGACACCGGCTGTCCAAAGGGGCCGAAATCGGAGGTATGGATGTTATTTCCGTAAGTCCGGCCTGCTGATAACAATCCGGGTTTGAGTTTTCAACCCGGTAAAACCCCCGGTAACTTTCGGGGATGATTTTCAAAGGGGGGGCGGACGCCGCTCCGTCTGCACGCAAGGGGGGCTGGATTTCGCGTGCAGGAGTGGGGGGTAACGGAGCGGCGTCCGGTTTCGTGGCTCGCGCCGCGAAAACTTGGGGGTTGGGAAAGGAGTCCGCAAACCGGAGCCCGGGCAGGGGCAGGTTTTTTTGGGGATTGTCGGCTCTCAAGCTCACGGCACACTCCTTTTGGAAAAACGATACCCGCTGTTTGTGGCCGGGTATGAGCCAACATACACATTCAACCTTTCAATAACCTTTCGGGCGCATTACAAAGGTGTAATGGGAGAAAAGAGGCTGGTTTTAAAGGCGTTGGGATGTTGAGCAGAGATTTCAGGCCATTGAAAAAAGCAGATTCATCAGCCCTTTGCAGCCTTGCGGCGGACGGATTCCTGGCCGCGCAGAGAGGCAATGGCAGCCCCGGCCAGCGCGATTACACCCCCCCAGAAGGTTGCAAGGGAAAAGGCGCTGATAAAAGCGTCTGCCAGTTGAGGGGTGAAATTTTTGAGTGTGCTGCCCTGGCTCATTGCCTCAAACCTGGTGGAAAATATAAGGGCCGCCAGCGCCACCCCGATCACCATGCCAAGGTTGCGGGAAGTGGCCACAGCGCCCGATGCAACCCCCCGGTGCCGGGGAGGCACAGAGGAAAGGGCCGCTGAGCTGTTGGCAGGAAGGAACATGGCTATACCCAGCCCGGCCAGCCCCAGCCGCCAGAAAAGCGGGAAAAGCTCTTTGGAAGGAGAAATCCCTGAAAGGGAAAACAGTGCCCCGGCAAGCAGAACAAGGCCAAGCGTGCATAAAAGGCGGCTTCCGGCCCTGTCGGAAAGAGCCCCGAAGATGGGCGCAAACACAAACAGAAAGAAAAAGGGGATGATTAAAATGCCCGCAGCCTGATCCGCCGAATAGCCCACAAGATACATGAGGAAAAAGGGCATGAGGAAAACCGCGAAAAAAAAGGCTGCAAACAGAGCTGTTGCCGATGAGATGCAGATGACAAAAAGGCGGATTTTCAAAAGCGCCGGATCAAAAAGCGGATGTCTTGTTTTCCTTTCAATCCGGACAAAAAGCGCCAGGCAGATTGCTGCAAAAAGAAAAAGGCCGATGGCCCTTACGGAAAAAAATCCCCATTGGCCCAACCTGGAAAGGCTGGTCATGAAACTTGCAAGGCATATTGCAAGAAGGGCGGCCCCGCCAAGGTCAAAAGCTTCGGAGCTTTTCCGGCCCGGCTCGGCTCTTAAAATCTGCATGGTGGCCAAAACAGCGGCAAGACCCACAGGCACATTTATAAAAAAGATAACCCGCCATGAAAAATACTTTAAAATAAGTCCCCCCAAGGCAGGGCCCAGGGTAAGACCGGCAGCCACCACGGTCCCGACCATGCCAAGCATCTGCCCGCGCTCGCGCTCGGGAAAGACATCCACCAGCAGGGCCGGGCTGCACGCCATTATCATGGCCGCCCCCAGGCCCTGGCATGCCCGGAAAGCAATGAGAAAATGCTCGGAAGGGGAAAACCCGCAGGCCAAAGAGCTTGCCGTAAAAATCCCAAGCCCGGCGCAATAAACAAGGCGGCGGCCCAAAATATCGGAAAGCCGTCCAAAGGCCAAAAGCAGGCAGCTTATTGTGAGCAGGTAAATGGTTACAACCCATTGAACGACGGAAAGCTCGGTATCAAATGACTTCATTATGGTGGGCAGGGCAATGTTCACAATGGAGCTGTCCAGCGTGGACATGAAAATGCCCGTTGCCACAAGAAAAAAAACAAGCCATCTGGCCCTGCCTGTTTTCGGAAAATCAACTTGAGAAATCTGGCTCATCAGGCGCTTTTGCTTTTTAAGATATTTGTGGGTGTCGTCATGGTTTTGCCTGTCAATGCCCTTTCCATAAAGGCCGGTTTCCGGCAGCAGCTTAAAGGCCCGGCCAGCATAGGAAAAGCCGGCCCGGGTGTCAACAAGGCCTTAATTTATCAAACAACGCAAATTTGACTTGCCCCTTGAATTTGAAACAAAGTAGGTTTTGTTTGAACAGGTTATATTTGCCGCTGCTTCTATGTGCGGCCCCAAAAGAAACGAACATACAATGAGCCAACAAGAAAAGGCGGCCAGCGAGCTCACAGGCTGCATCCGTTGCGGAACATGCTGTTCCGGAGGCGGCCCCGCCCTGCACAGGGATGACCTGCCCCTTGTAAAAATAAACGGGGTGCTGGGATGGGAAAACCTCGTCACATACCGTGCAGGAGAGCTTGTTCACGACAATGTAAAGGGAGGCCTTACCTGCCTTGACAGGGAGATGGTGAAGGTGCGTCCGGCCCCTGAAGGACCTGTCTGCATCTTTTACGACAAGGCCCTTTGCGGCTGCTCCGTTTATCCTTCCCGCCCCCTGGAGTGCAGGGTGCTCAAATGCTGGGACACTCGCCGGATAGAAGAGGTTTACTCAAAGGAAAGGCTTGTGCGCCGGGATATCCTTCAAGATTCCAAAGCTCTTTTGCAGCTTGCCCATGAACATGAAAAACGCTGCTCCCATGTGCAGTTGAAACAACTCACCCAAAGGCAGGATCTGGACTGGGAAAAAAAAGCGCAGCAAATTGTGGACATGATTTCAACGGACATGGCTGTAAGGGAGCTTGTTGTGCAGAAAGCCGGGCTTAATTTGGCTGTGCTGGATTTTGTTTTCGGCCGCCCTCTTTTGCAGACCCTTGCCCAGTATGGCCTTTCCTGCGAGCGCACCAACCAGGGCTGGAAGCTTGAGGCCTTGAAGCACCCGTAAAAAAGGCGCCTTGAGGCGGCAGGGGGCATGAGGGCTAAACGCTGCCGGGAATATGCGGTACACAGTTTTTGCGTTGGAAGTATTTTGGTGCCAGGAACGGGAATTGAACCCGTACAGAGACAAAGCTCCGAGGGATTTTAAGTCCCTTGCGTCTACCTGTTCCGCCATCCTGGCGCATCGCCCTGAAAATACGGTAAGGCTTCGGGAAAAGCTCCCATCCAAAGCCGTGGCTGCATTCCGGCCTGTTTTGAAAAGCCTTGGGCCTTTTCCTAGGCCAAAACCCGCAAAAAGTCAAAAGCTGGTTTTGTTTTTTTTCATGGGGCTCCATAAGACAAAAGGCAAAAGCCCGGCGGCATTCATTCCTATGCGGTTGAGCGGCTTTTAAGGGCTTTTCCGGCTTGCCCAAATCGCCTTCGCAGCCAGGAGGGGAATGTGTTATGATTAAAAATTAAGGCCGTTCTGTTCAAAAACGGGCAGGAGCGTATGCAGCAGCCGGAAATCAGCTTGAAACCGGGTTCCTTTAAAACCCTTGCAGCCCGATGCAAAGCATGGAGCTCGCCTGCAAATGCGGCAGCCGCAATGATCTGCCTTGTCGCCACAGGGGCTCTGCTGTGGGCGCTTCGGGCCGAGCATCCCGACACTTCCGGGCTTTTCCCCCCCTGCCCTTTTCATTTTATCACGGGTCGGTACTGCCCCGGCTGCGGATCCTTGAGGGCGCTTCATCATCTGCTTAACGGCCGGCTCTTGTCCGCAATGGGCCACAATATTTTGTCAGTCACAATCATTCCCCTTATGGGCTGGGCCATTGCATCGCAACTTCTAGTCAATGCCGGTAAAAAGCCCCTGCCAGGCGCGGACCGCCTGCTCAACCCCGGCCTGACCCTGCTCCTGACAGTAATTTTTGCTTTCTGGTTTTTGCGAAACCTGCCTTTTTTTCCTTTCAATCTTCTGGCGCCATAAACAAAAGGGAAACTCCCCGTGGACAAAGAATCTCTGGACACCTCACGAATAAGCATAACCGCACATTACACTTCCTTTGCATGGCGCAAAAACGGGCTCAGCCACCCGGCCCTGACCACCGGGCCGGGGCGGGCGCTTTTTCTGGCTGCCGCGCCCTGGATGTGGCTTGGGAGAAATCTGCTGGGAATAACGGATATTGAAACTTACCTGCTCCAGCGGCACATTCTCATGGATCATCTCATGGACAGAGCCCTGGAGGATGGAAAACCAGCCCAGGTGCTTGAGCTTGCCTGCGGCCTTTCACCAAGAGGCTGGCGTTTTCTTGCCAGGAACCAGAACAGGGATGTCCGCTATGTGGAAACAGACCTGCCGGGCATGGCGGCCCGAAAGGAAGAAATCCTGAAGCAGGCAGGGCTTCTGCAGAAGGCCCACTCAATCTCAGCCCTTAACATCCTTGAGCCGGAGGGGCCCTCCTGTCTTGAGCAGGTCTGCAAAAAACACCTTGTGCCCGGATGCAGGACAATCGTGGTCACTGAAGGGCTTATCAACTATTTTCCCCTGCCAGTGGTGGAAAAGCTCTGGCAGCGGATAGCCGCGATTCTCAAAAATCAGGGTGGAGGGCTTTACCTTGCCGACAACATGGTTCTGCCCAAAAATGATCTTGCCCTTGCGGTTATAAAGCCTGTCAGAAGGATAATCGAGGCGGTTGCCAGAGGCAGGACACACCTGCACTTTGACGATGACAGGGATGCGGTCAAGACCCTATTGGGATGCAGCTTTGACAGGGCCGCGGTTCACCGGCCCGAAGACTGGGCAAAGTCCTTAAACCTGCCCCTTTGCCGGAGCCGGAGCACCACAAGGGTTCTTGAGGCCTGGGTCACGGGCTGACCCTGCATTTTAACATCCATCGGGCCCCACCCATTTGCCTGGCGGCCCCACAAGGGCAAAGGGAGCGGGCATAAAAGGCCCGCCTGTGGCCTTGAAGCCGCCAAGGCCGATAAACAGGTTGTCGTTTATTTTGCGTATTTCATCCCGCATCCCTGAAACGGGAAATTTGTTGTAAGCGCTGTAATCCAGATGAAAGCTGACCTTGTTGTCATAATGAGACAGGCCCATTCGCGTGTCCATCATGCGGACACGGGAAATTGGGGCCTTGTCTCCATCAGCCTTGAGTATGTTGTAGCCCCTGCCCTGCTCTTTTGATGTGGCAAAGAAAGCCTTGCCTATCCAGCGGCCGGGCCCGAAAAGGTTGTGAATGTAAAGGTTTGATATCCATGTGAGGGGGTCTTTGCCAAGCAGTTGGGCCCTGTACTCGCCCTTGAGCAGGAAAAAATCCGGCGGCGGCGCTGCAAGAAAAAGGGCAAACAGACGGCGGCGGTTGAGTTTTTCCAGGTCTGCAAGGGTGGCACAGGAGGCCTCGACCCCAAGAATGGCATCCACGGAAAGATTCCGGCAGGCCCGGCGGCCACCCCAGATGCCAATGACAACCCGCTTTAAATGTTTGTTCATGAGCACCCTTGAAATTGACCCGGAAGCAGGGAAACAGGCTATAAAAGTTCACAATTCAAATGAACGGGCCTTGTTGCATACCGGCCTTTTCTTTGTCGGCCAGCCCCTCCATTGAAGCCATTTTTTTCCATAAGACACAAAATG